>ENA-OQNN01001667-OQNN01001667.1-human-gut-metagenome-genome-assembly--contig:-NODE-1667-length-13837-cov-3.156674_pt1 | contig 13837 bp, 10 predicted proteins | sample MGYA00242624_ERZ504870 | MGnify/ENA primary metagenome ERZ504870 (study PRJEB26092, sample SAMD00036379) | human gut metagenome | host: Homo sapiens | study: EMG produced TPA metagenomics assembly of... | reverse complement strand
ACGCCCTCGTGCGCTACGCCTCGCAGCTGCCGACAGACGAGCAGTGGCAGTCCGATCTGCTCTGCATAGTGCTTGATATGTTAAATTACGCGGGTGTTTTCAAAGCCCTCGTCGGCGTCGCGGATAAGCTGCTCGAAAATCTGACGGACAGGGTGTTTGAAGAGCTCATGTACCCCGTGTTCGGCTCGATGCCCGGAATATGGAGCTTCGTGACGGACGACGAATACGAGCAGGCGAAAAAGATGGCGTTCGATGAAAACACCTCGAAGCGTTTAATCTCCCGCCTCGACGAATATCACTACAACGTCCAGTGCAAAGCCGGAGAGATACTGAACAAGGCGAAGAAAGACGGCGTAAAAATAATGATAGTCGCGGGCTACAACAAGCAGCGCACGCCGCTCGTCGAGTCCTATATGTCAAACAGCGACGCGACGGTTGACACGAAATACGCCTCCGTCGGCGCGACCGTTGCCGATCTCAATTCAACTCTCCCAGACGGCTATGTTCAGAAGAACGAAGCAGGCGTTCACGACCACCTCTCGAAGGACGGCGTGATAGACGCATCGACCTGCCTCCTGCCCGAGAACACCTGGTTCATAAAGGATATGCTCCACTGCAAGATTCACGATGGGCACAAGGAGATGTACAACCTGTTCTTCTATTCGGACTCTGTAACAGATGTCTGGTCGAATGAAAAATATCCGCAGTTTTTACAAAATGACGTAAACGCAAAGACGCTCACTCCCATAGGCACTCAGGCAAGACCCGCTGCATCGAACGGCGGTTCGGGCAGCTCGAAAGAGCCCATGACTCCGCAGACCGGCTCGGCATCCTTTGCGGCGGTTATCCCGCTCCTGTTTGCCCTGCCCGCGGGAGTTATTTCGAGGCGGCGCAAACGCTCATAAGAGAAAATTGCAACAGCCGACGGCCATATGTTTCGCTGTCGGCTGTTTGTTCTTTATTTAACGGTTAAATATTTGTAAATCCTACTTCTTCGGGCTTGAAATAGGAGTAAATAATGTATAAAATAAGACTGTAAATCAAGTGCTGCTTTTTATACGGCACAACAAGAAAGGTCGTGCAAAGATGGCAAGATTTCTCTACTCCGCCTTTTCCGACGAAGCCGCCGACAGCATCGACGGTCAGATAGCCGCCTGCAAGGCAAACGGCGTGACGCACATGGAACTGCGCGGCGTCGACGGCAAGAACATCTCCGAGTTCACCGTTGACGAGGCAAAGGCACTCAAGGAAAAGCTTGACGCAAACGGCATGAAGGTCTCTTCCATAGGCTCTTACTATGGAAAGATCGAGATAACCGACGATTTTGAGCCCCATTTCGAGGGCTTCAAGAACACAGTTGAAGTGGCGAAGATACTCGAAGCGAAGTATATCCGCCTGTTCAGCTTCTATTTCACAAAGGGCGAGAGCTACGAAGAGTACCGCCCGGAGGTCATGCGCAGAGTCAGAGCCATGGCTGAATATTCAAAGGAGCGCGGAGTCCTCTGCTGTCACGAGAACGAGCGCGGTATTTACGGCGATATCCCCGAGAGATGCCTCGATCTCCACAAGGAGCTCGGCGATGTCATCGGCGGACTTTTCGACCCCGCGAACTATATTCTCAACGGCGTTGAAATTCTCCCCGCATATGAGCTGCTCGAGCCCTCCATCCCCTATATGCATGTAAAAGACGCGATAGGCGCCGAGGAGACAGTTGTCCCCGCAGGTCATGGCGATGCTCATTTTGATGAGCTCATCCGCCGCTTCAACAAAAAAGAGGGCGAGAGATTCCTCTCCGTCGAGCCGCACCTCAAGGTGTTTGATGCACTCAAGACCATTGAGCGCGACGACAGCCTCTCGCTGAAAATGGATAAATTCACCTATCCCGACAACAACGCGTCCTTTGCCGCTGCGGTCGGCGGAATAAAGGAAGTTGTCGCAAGAGTCAAGACCCTGCGCTACGGCATAATCGGCGTTGGCAACATGGGTTCCGCTCACCTCGGCTATTATCTCGACGGACTCATCCCCGAGATGGTTCTCACGGCGATAGCCGATATCGACCCCGCAAAGCTTGAGCGCGCCGAGAAGAAATGCCATGACAGAAGCTGCGAGATAAAATGCTTTGACTCCGCCGAGGCTCTCATTGACTCGGGCGAGGTCGACGCTGTTATAGTCGCAACGCCGCACTATTCTCACCCGCCGATAGTCGAATACGGTCTGACTCACGGCGTCCATGTGCTCAGCGAAAAGCCCGCAGGCGTCTATACAAAGCAGGTTCGCGAGATGAACGAAGTCGCCTCGAAGAGCGACAAAGTGTTCGCGCTGATGTTCAATCAGAGGACAAATCCCATGTATATCAAGCTGCGCGAAGTCGTGCAGAGCGGCGAATACGGCGAGCTGCACCGCTTCAACTGGCTCATCACCGACTGGTACCGCACGCAGGCATATTATAATTCCGGCGGATGGCGCGCAACCTGGAGCGGCGAGGGCGGCGGCGTCCTGCTCAACCAGTGCCCGCATCAGCTCGACCTGTGGCAGTGGATAACCGGCATGCCCGCATCCATTCAGGCGCAGTGCTCCATCGGCAAGTGGCACAACATTGAAGTTGAAGACGATGTGACTATATACGCCGAATATCCCAACGGCGCTACGGGCGTATTTATAACGACCACCGGCGACGCACCCGGCACGAACAGACTCGAAATAACGCTCGACCGCGCGAAGATAGTCTGCGAGAACGACAGGATAAGAGCCTATGTCCTCGACCAGTCCATGACCGAGTTCAGCAAAACAGCTGAAGAGGGCTTCGCGAAGCCCAACGGTCACTGGGAGGATATCGACTATGTTGACACGGACACCGAGCAGCATGTCGCAGTCACAAACGCATTTGCGGCGCATATCCTGCACGGCACTCCGCTCATCGCGCGCGGCGAAGAGGGCATCAACGGTCTGACTATCTCGAACGCGGCGCACCTGTCCTCATGGCTCGGCAAGAAAGTTACCCTCCCGATAGACGAGGACCTGTTCTATGCCGAACTCCAGAAGAAAATTGCCTCGTCTTCCGGCAAGAAAGAGCCCGTGAAGGAAGTTGTCGTTGAGGATATGTCCTCGACCTACGGCTCATAATCGAAAGAAAACAGAGGTAGAATATGAAGATATCTATCGTGGGCTGCGGCGGAATAAGCCGCACCCACATCGGAGCCGTCCGCGATATACCGTACGCCCGGATAATCAGCGTTGCGGACTGCATCCCCGAGCGCGCCGAGGCGGCGGCAAAGCAGTGCGGTGCAAAGGCATATACGAGCCTTGAAGACATGCTCGCGGGCGAAAAACCGGATGTTTTACATATCTGCACCCCGCACTATCTCCATGTTCCGATGGCGGTCTACGCGATGGAGCGCGGAGTCGATGTGCTGTGCGAGAAGCCGTGCGCCATGACGGAAAACCAGCTCAATGAGCTGCGCGAATGTCAGCGCAGGACGGGGCGGCAATTCGGAGTCTGTTTTCAGAACAGATATAACCGCTCGGTGCAGTATCTCAAAAATATCATTGATTCAAAAACATACGGCGAGCTTATCGGCATGAGGGCTTTTGTCACCTGGAAGCGCGACGCGGACTATTACGCGAGCGGCGACTGGCGCGGCAAAAAAGCGACCGAGGGCGGCGGAGTGCTGATAAATCAGGCTCTGCACACGCTCGATCTGATGAATATGCTCGGCGGAAATGTAAAAGCCGTGACCGCACATGCTTCAAACGACCATCTCAAGGGCATAATAGAAGTTGAGGACACGGTGAGCGTATTTGCCGAATTTTCGCAGGGCTTTCGCGGAGTGTTCTTCGCAACGACCGCAAACGCCGTCACCTCGCCAATAATGCTCGAAGCAAACTTCGCCGACCGTTCGGTTCGCATCGAGGGCGACAGCGTGTTTGAACTCAGGGACGGAAAGCTCACCCCGGTGCTCGCTGCGGCCAAGTTCAACAACCACGGCAAGCTCTGCTGGGGCAGCGGACACAGCGCACTGATACGCGATTTCTACGACGCGGTCAGAAATAACCGCCCGTTTGCAATAGATTCAGACGAGGGCGGCAAAGCGGTCGAGCTCCTGCTCTCCGTGTACAAGAGCGCTGAAACAGGCGAACGCATAGAGTTATAAAAAAGAAAGGGAAGATTGAAATGCAGATGACTTTTCGCTGGTTCGGCGACACCAAGGACACGGTATCGCTCGAACAGATAAGGCAGATCCCCGGCGTCAAGGGCATTGTCCCCGCGCTGCACACCCTGCCCGCAGGCGAAGTGTGGCCGCTCGATATGGTCATGGACATGAAGCACGAGATCGAGGCGGCAGGCCTTACAATGGAGTGCATCGAGAGCGTCAACGTCCATGAGGATATCAAGCTCGGCAACGAAAACGCAGACAAATATATCGACAACTATATCGAATCCATCCGCAATCTCGGCAAGGCGGGCGTCAGGGTGATATGCTACAACTTCATGCCCGTTTTCGACTGGACGCGCCCCGACCTCGCCATGGATTTGGGCCACGGCGCGACCTGCCTGTCATATAACGGCGCGCAGATCGAGGGCAAGAGCCCCGAGGATATGTTCCGCGAGATTGACGAGAACTCGAACGGCTACGCGATGCCCGGCTGGGAAACCGAACGCATGGGCGAGATAAAAGAGCTGTTCCAGAAATACAGGGGCGTGACCGAGGACGATCTCGTTGAGAATCTCCGCCACTTCCTGCGCCGCATAGCTCCCGTCTGCGAGGACTGCGGAATCAAAATGGCTATTCATCCGGACGATCCGCCATGGGACATCTTCGGTCTGCCGAGGATAATCAAGAACGCCGCCGACCTTGAGCGTCTGCTCTCGCTCGTTGACAGCGACATAAACGGCATCACCTTCTGCACGGGCTCGCTCGGCGCGTCTAAAGACAACGACCTGCCTGCGATGATAAGGAAATTCGGCGACAGGATATATTTCGCGCATCTGAGAAATGTCCTCAGACGCGACGGCTGGTTCAACGAGACCTCCCACCTGTCCTCGGACGGCTCGCTCGACATGTACGAGATAGTCAAGGCTCTCTATGAAAGCGGATTTGACGGCTATATCCGCCCAGATCACGGCAGAATGCTGTGGGGCGAAAAAGCCCGTCCCGGCTACGGTCTGTACGACCGTGCGCTCGGAGCGGCATATATAAACGGACTCTGGGAAGCTGTTTCAAAGTCCGAAAGGGAAGGAAGATAACCATGGTACACGAAAATCTTAACGGCCGCGTTGCGGTCATAACCGGCGGCGGCGGAGTTCTTTGCAGCGGATTTGCAAAGGATCTTGCGGCTCAGGGAGTAAAGGTCGCGATACTCGACCTGCGCGAAGAGGCGGCTCAGAAGGTCGCGGACGAGATTAAAGCGGCGGGCGGCACGGCTCTTGCGGTCGGCTGCAACGTGCTCGAGAGCGGGAGCCTTGAGGCGGCGCGCGAGAAGATAAACGCCGCGCTCGGTTCATGCGATATTCTCGTCAACGGCGCGGGCGGCAACTCTCCGCTCGGCACGACGACCAAAGACACACTCGAGCTTGAGGACATAGCCCACAAGGCAGAGGGAGTCAAGACTTTCTTCGACCTCGACCCCAAGGGCATTGAGTTTGTTTTCAATCTTAACTTCCTCGGCACGCTGCTCACCACGCAGTGCTTTGCAAAGGACATGATAGGCAAGGAGAACGCGACGATTCTCAACATCTCCTCCATGAACGCCTACAGACCGCTCACGAGAATCCCCGCATATTCTGCGGCGAAGGCGGCTGTTTCGAACTTCACCCAGTTCATGGCGGTTCATTTTGCCGATGTCGGCATCAGAGTCAACGCGATAGCTCCCGGCTTCTTCTCGACGAACCAGAACAAGACTCTGCTCTTCAACGAGGACGGCTCGCTCACCGCGCGCTCGAACAAGATAATCACCCACACTCCCCTGCGTCGCTTCGGTGTGCCCGAGGATCTGACGGGTGCTCTGCTGTTCCTCTGCGACGAGAGCCAGTCCGGTTTCATAACCGGCGTTATTCTCCCCGTCGACGGCGGCTTCTCCGCTTATTCGGGAGTGTAAAATCCATATCAAATCGGATTCCCGATTTGCAGAATTCTCAAATAAAAGAACGCTGTCCATTGAAATACATGGGCAGCGTTGTTTTGTGTTATAGTGTGTGATTGGCAATTGGGATTTGTCAATCACTTGAACCATAGCAAAGTAAAAGCATGTAACTCAGCTAATTTTTATAATCAAACTTTCAATAGTCGCGCCGCAGTGGTAGAAACCAGCTGAGTTGGGCGAGGGGACGGCTTGCGAAGCAAGACGCACGAGCCCGTATTGTTTGAGCGAAGCGAGTTTACGGGCGAATGTGCCGAGCAACTGATTGAGAGCCGCGAGCTTGGTACTGCGGCGCGAAATTTCAGGAGGAGGTGAGTTGTAGGGGTCGGCGACCTCGACGACCCTTTGACGCGTGAGCGTCACGGTGTTTTTGGGAGATAATGCAAGTAAAGTGATCATTTAGTTACTTGTCACTATTATAGATTTTAAAAGCAGGCGAACAAAGTTCGCCCCTACGGTCTGTAAAATAAACTTTTGCGAAAATTTCGTGCCGCTTGCGCGGCAGCGGTGCGTCGAGTCGCCGCACCCTACAAGTTGCGCATCAAAAAAATTTCGTGCAGATTTCGCGGGCGGATAGTATCTGCCCATATCGAGCACCTTTTCACTATTCACTTTTACTTATTACTTTGAGCGTTAGCGAAACAACCCCTCAGTCTCGGTTTACGCCGAGCCAGCTCCCCTACAGGGGGAGCCTAAATAGATTCTGCGACAAATCCCAATTCATCAATCACAAAACCGACCGCAGCAGATATGCTGCGGTCGGTTACTGTTTTACGGCACCCGTTTATGTTCCGGGCACTTTTCTTATTCCATATTGTCTATATAGCTGCAGGCCGCGAGTGCGGCTACGGAGCCGTCCGCCGCTGCGGTGGTCAGCTGGCGCACTTCCTTTGTGCGGCAGTCGCCCGCGGTGAAGACGCCGGGGGTCTTTGTTCTGCAGCTCTCGTCCGCGATGATATAGCCGTAGTCATCGAGGTCTGCAACATCCTTGAAGCTCTCGTTGTTCGGCATCTGACCGACCGCAATAAAAATGCCGTCCATCGGAATGAAACGGGGTTCCTCGTCGCCCGTCGCTATCTTTATGCCGTCGAGCTCGTCGCTGCCGATGAGTTTGACTACCTTCGTGTTCATGAGAACCTTTATGTTATCTTTCTCGCCGAGCTTCTTGACAAGAGCCTTTTCGCCCCTGAACTCATCGCGTCTGTGTATAAGCGTGACGCTCTTGCAGTAAGACGCGAGGAAGAGCGCGGACTGGAGAGCGCTGTCTCCGCCGCCGACAACGGCGACATTCTTGCCCTTATAAAAAGCTCCGTCGCACACCGCGCAGTAGGACACTCCCCTGCCCGCGAGGTCGTTCTCGCCGTCCGCTCCGAGCGGTCTGTGGCGCGCTCCGGTGGCGATTATAACGCACTTGCACTGGTAGCTGTTTGAATCGGTTATGACGGTTTTTATCTTTCCGTCGACTATTTTTATTACCCGCTCAAGCTCAACATCCGCGCCGAGCTCCATCGCCTGCGAAACGAGGTTATCCGCAAATTCGCTGCCGCTTATCTGCGATATTCCCGGATAGTTTTCAACTCTCGGTGAAGAGGTTATCTGACCGCCGAAAGACTCGCCCTCGGTCACGAGCACGGTTTTTCCCGCTCTGAGCGCATAGATTGCCGCCGTGAGTCCGGCTGTGCCGGCGCCGACGATAACGATATCAAATTGCTGCATTTCTTTTCCCTCTGAATATGGCAAAATTTTTCTTTAATGCGCCGAAAACCGGGTGAAGCCGCGCTCCACCCGATCTTCCGGCGTTTATCAGTGCATCAGCACTGCTCAATGAACTTTTTGATGTTTGAAAGATTGACGAAGCTCTCATATCCGTCTCCGTCGGTGACGATAAGAGTCGGAGCCTGTCTGATGCCGTATTTCATCGTCAGATCCTCCTGAGCCTCTGCGTCGATCTTCTCGTAGCCGATATTCGCCTTGTCAAGCAGAGTATAGGCTATCTTGCAGTTGGGGCAGGTCTTTGTGGTGAAGAGCATGACCTTTGCGCCGTTCGATGCCTTGGGAGCATCCTCGTGCTTGCCGTCCTCCACGGTGTGGCTGACGGTGCGCTCATTCTTGAGATGAGACGCGCCGAGGTTATAGACGGTTCTGTCCTTGAACTCCTGCGCCTTGCCGTCGTTCCAGTTCTGGACGGGGCGATAGTAGCCGGTGATACGGCTGTAGACCTCGGTCTGGCCGCCGCACTCGGGGCAGGTAAAGTGCTCGCCCGCGATGTAACCGTGATCTTTGCACACGGAATAGGTCGGGGAGATCGTGTAATAGGGCAGCTTGTAGTTCTCGGCTATCTTGCGCACGAGAGAAGCAGTCGAGGTCCAGTCGGGCAGCTTCTCGCCGAGGAAGGCGTGGAAGACTGTGCCGGAGGTGTATCTCGTCTGAAGATCATCCTGAATGTCGAGCGCCTCAAAGATATCCTCTGAGAACGAAACAGGAAGATGCGAGCTGTTGGTGTAATAGGGAGTTCCGCCGTCCTTCGCCGCGGTGATGATATCCGGGAACTGAGCGACATCGTGCTTTGCGAAACGATAAGTGGTGGACTCGGCGGGAGTTGCCTCAAGGTTGTAGAGATCACCGTACTTCTCCTGATAGTCGGAGAGGCGCTCACGCATATGGTCGAGGACTTCCTTGGTGAACTGCTGGGTCTTCTCGTGGGTCATATCCGCTCTGAGCCACTTGGCGTTGAGACCGACCTCGTTCATGCCGATAAGGCCGATAGTCGAGAAGTGATTCTCGAAAGTGCCGAGGTAGCGTCTGGTGTAGGGATAGAGACCCTCGTTGAGAAGCTTCGTGATAACCGTACGCTTAACGCTGAGCGAACGGGCGGAGATATCCATAAGCTTGTCGAGTCTGCGGTAGAAGTCCGCCTCATCCTCTGCAAGATATGCGATTCTCGGCATATTTATCGTAACAACGCCTATAGAACCGGTGCTCTCGCCGCTGCCGAAGAAGCCGCCGGACTTCTTGCGAAGCTCGCGCAGGTCGAGGCGCAGTCTGCAGCACATGGAGCGGACATCGCTCGGCTCCATATCGCTGTTGATGTAGTTAGAGAAATAAGGTGTACCGTACTTTGCGGTCATCTCGAAGAGAAGTCTGTTGTTCTCAGTATCCGACCAGTCAAAGTCGCGGGTTATGGAATAAGTCGGGATGGGATACTGGAAGCCGCGTCCGTTGGCGTCGCCCTCGATCATGGTCTCGATGAACGCCTTGTTGACCATATCCATCTCTTTCTTGCAGTCCTTGTACTTGAAGGGCATCTCCTTGCCGCCGACAATGGCGTTGAGCTCGGCAAGGTCGTTGGGAACGGTCCAGTCAAGGGTTATATTCGAGAACGGAGCCTGAGTGCCCCAGCGGCTGGGGGTGTTGACGCCGAAGATGAACGACTCGATGCACTTCTTGACCTCGCGGTAAGAGAGGTTGTCCACCTTAACAAACGGGGCGAGATAGGTATCGAACGAGGAGAACGCCTGAGCGCCCGCCCACTCGTTCTGCATAATGCCAAGGAAGTTGACCATCTGGTTGCAGAGGGTCGCAAGGTGGCTTGCGGGAGAAGATGTTATCTTTCCAGGGACGCCGCCGAGACCTTCCTGAATGAGCTGCTTCAAAGACCAGCCCGCGCAGTAACCGGTGAGCATGGAGAGGTCATGAAGGTGGATGTCGCCGTTTCTGTGGGCGTTTGCTATCTCTTCGTCATAGACCTCGGAGAGCCAGTAGTTCGCGGTGATCGCGCCTGAGTTACTGAGAATCAGTCCGCCTACGGAATATGTGACGGTCGAATTCTCTTTAACGCGCCAGTCGGAAACCTTGACGTAGCTGTCAACCAGCTCCTTGTAGTCGAGGATGGTCGACTTCATGTTTCTGACTTTTTCGCGCTGCTTTCTGTAGAGAATATAGGCCTTTGCGACATCGGCGTAGCCAGCCTGGCTGAGCACCGACTCGACGCTGTCCTGAATGTCCTCAACGGCGATAAGTCCGTCCTTGATCTTGCCCTCGAAGTCCGAAGTGACCTTGAGTGCGAGCAGGTCGATGACCGTCGGATGAGTTTCCTTGTTGAGCGCGTCGAAAGCCTTTGATATAGCCGAAGATATCTTCGCTATATCAAAATCGGCGACTGCGCCGTCTCTTTTGATAACCTTGTACATCATCATGCCTCCATTTTCTTTTCCAAATATATGTCAAAATTATATTACGCTTCATTTGCGCTGTCTGCCTATAATTATAGATGCAACCGTGGCAAATGTCAACAGCAAAATACAAGATATTGTGTAGAATTTATTTTTCTACCCCAAGATGTTCCGAGTTCCAGTGTCCGTTATATTCCCCTTATCTCGACATTCGGGACATTTTTGCGGACTATATCCGCGAAAGAGCGCAGTGTTTCGCGGCTGTGCGAGCCGAGACCCTTCTGCAAAACGAACTCGGAATCGGTGAAGTTCTGGAGAAAATATTTCTCGTCGCCCTTGAGCCACCCGCCTATTTTCTCAAAGTCCTCCGCGCTGTGCAGCTCGCGCACAACGGTCGTGCGGAACTCAAAATCGGTCTTTCCGCCCATGAGCAGGTGCACGCTCTCATATATCGGCTCCATATCGAATTTTTCGAGTCCGACCGTCTCGGCATATTTTTCGGGCGAATTTTTGATATCCATCGCCACATAGTCAACGAGCCCCGCGTCTATAAGCGACTGCATCTTGTCCGGGAAAGTGCCGTTGGTGTCGAGCTTTACGAGATAACCCATGTCTTTTATACGCTTTGCAAACTCGTCGACATTTTTATTAACGAGCGGTTCGCCGCCTGTTATGCACACGCCGTCGAGCATACCCTGACGCTTTTTGAGAAACGCAAAAAATTCTTCCTCCGGAATCTCATATTCGTCCCCGCCGGGAAGAATCAGCTCCGAATTCTGGCAGAACGGGCAGCGGAAGTTGCATCCGCCGAGGAACACGGTGCATCCCATCTTGCCGGGAAAATCGAGCAACGTAAGTTTTTGCAGACCTCTGACGCGCATACCGATACCCCTTTTCAAGCCGTAAAAATCGAGACGGAGAAAATCGGTCTTTCCGCCCCGGCAAAATCTATTATATACCACGAAAGCGCTCTTGTCACAAAAAACATCTTGAAAAATTGCACAAAGATTACCACAAAATAATGTGCATATTATCGCCGCGATACATATATGTTGCATTTTCTGCGAAAATTTGATACACTCATAGTATAATACAATCCCAATATATATGTATAACTGCGGAGGTGTCTTAATTGGCTGGAAAAAGGCCTGTTGCGGCGATACTCTATGACTTCGACCGCACACTTTGCACAAAGGATATGCAGGAATATCAGTTCATTCCGAGCGTCGGCATGGAGCCCGCGGATTTCTGGGGGCTCGCCAACAGCTACGCCGAGGAAGAGCATATGGACAAAATCCTGTCATATATGTACATCATGATAAAAAAATCGCAGGAGTGCGGGATTCCGCTGACGCGCAAGAGCGTCATGGAGTGCGGACGCGCGATAGAACTGTATAAAGGTCTGCCCGGCTGGTTCGACCGCCTCAACCGCTTCGGCAGCGAGAACGGCGTGACCGTCGAGCACTATGTCCTCTCCTCCGGTCTTAAAGAGATAATCGAGGGATCCGAAATAGGCAAATGCTTCAAAGAGATTTTTGCCTGTGAGTTCCTTTACGGCGAAAACGGCGAGGCAGTCTGGCCAAAGACCGCCGTCAACTATACTGCAAAGACCCAGTTCGTCTATCGCATAAACAAAGGCGTGCTCGATGTATCTAACGATAAAGATCTCAACCGTTCTACACCCGATAACAAGCGCCGCGTGCCGTTTTCAAATATGCTCTATATCGGCGACGGGCTCTCCGATGTCCCGTGCATGAAGATGGTCAAGGCATACGGCGGATATTCTATAGCCGTCCACAACAACGAACCGCGCCAGCTCGAGGGCGTGAGTGACCTGCTCTATCACAACCGCGTTGACTTCGCCTTCGCGGCAGACTACTCAGAAAACAGCGAGCTTGACATAACCGTCAAGGATATCATCCGCAGAATAGCCATAGACAGCACCCTGCGCGACGAGCACAGCAAGCAGAAGCGCCGCTCGAAATGCTGCTGCGCGGACATCTGACGGAGGATAAATATGTCTGTATTTTTTACCGCCGCGGTGTGCGTATACAACACGGAAAAATATCTTCGCGAATGTCTGGATTCCGTTCTCAATCAGAGCTACAAAAATTTCGAACTGCTCATAGTTGACGACGGCTCGACGGACTCAAGCGGCTGCATCTGCGACGAATACGCAGAAAAAGACAGCCGTGTGCGTGTCATTCACACGGAGAATCAGGGTGTATTACTCGCGCGAAAGACTGCGTTTGAGAATGCGCGCGGGGACTATTTCATCGTCTTTGATTCGGACGACACCGTCTCGCCCGAGCTGTTTTCGAGATTGAGCGAAAAAATCGAGCAGTGCGCGCCGGACATGATATTCTTTGACTATAATAAAATAAACGGCGAAAATATCATGCATGAAAAGACATTCGACGGCGAGCGCACTTTTAATAAGGACAGCAAAAAAGAGCTTTGGGAGCTGCTGCTACGCTCGAAGTTCAACTCACTTTGGTGCAAGTGCATAAGGCGCGATAAATTCGACTATGATATAGACACGGCTTATTACAAAGGCTACAGTCGCGGCGAGGACAGGCTCGTCTCGGCGCATATGCTGAGCCGGCTCAACACTTTTTGTTACCTGCCCGAGGCACTTTATAACTACCGCACCTCGGCTTCCTCTCTGACGCGGACATATTCGTTTGAGAATCTCGTCATGTCCTCCCGCGCCACAGAGGAGATTCGCCAAATGATATCAGCCGACGGCTGCCTCGACGGCGAGTGTGAAGCGCTCATATGCTCTCTCGCGAGGATGATCTACCGCAATTTTCTCTATCCCAACGCCGTCTCTCTATCTAAAAAAGAGACTGTTGAGCTGATAAAAAAGAGCGAATCTCTCGGCGTCTATAAGCTGTGCACCGATCGCAGAGCGGACAAATATTCTTCAAAGCCGGAGAATCTTAAATTTTCGCTGCTGAGAAATAAAAAATACTCACTGCTCGTTGACGCAGTGAGGCTCAAGAGCAGGATATAAGTCGAAGAGAGTCGATTGCCTTGACAAAATTTCTGCCGGGCGTTATAATATTCTCCCGAAAACTACCCGTGCGGAAAGGAAGTGAAAGCCATGGGCACAGAACAGAAAAAGATCGCCGCCCAGAACAAGAAGGCTTTTCACGACTATTTCGTGCTCGACAGATACGAAGCGGGAATCGAGCTTTGCGGCACGGAGGTCAAATCCATCCGCCAGGGCAAGCTCAATCTCAAGGACTCATGGTGCTCGATAGTCGACGGCGAATTGTTCGTCAACGGAATGCATATCAGCCCCTATGAGCACGGCAATATCTTCAACCGCGACCCGCTGAGGGTGCGCCGCCTGCTGATGCACAAGCGCGAGATAATGCGCCTGCTCGGTCAGACAAAGCAGGAGGGCTTGACACTCGTGCCGCTGAGCGTATATTTTGTCCAGGGGCGCGCAACGGTTGAGCTCGGGCTGTGCAAGGGTAAAAAGCTCTATGATAAGCGGGCAGTGGCTGCCAAAAAGGCCT
>ENA-OQNN01001653-OQNN01001653.1-human-gut-metagenome-genome-assembly--contig:-NODE-1653-length-13982-cov-4.112306_pt1 | contig 13982 bp, 9 predicted proteins | sample MGYA00242624_ERZ504870 | MGnify/ENA primary metagenome ERZ504870 (study PRJEB26092, sample SAMD00036379) | human gut metagenome | host: Homo sapiens | study: EMG produced TPA metagenomics assembly of... | reverse complement strand
CTTGTATCTTTTGGTGTAAACTATTAGGTTTATTTAAACATTGGTATATGTCATATGATTATACGGCATTTGTCATCCGACCGTATGATAAGTGTCGTATAATCACATGACAAATGTCACGCAATCGTTATAATTGTTTTCTTGCATCGTTATAATTGTTTCCTTGCATCATATAAGTCACAACATTGTTACCATCCATCTCACCCTTGGCAATTCGCAGGGGAGGTATGTGATGAGGCTGAGACTATCTATTACACCTTCGGACCTGAGAAGGCGCAGGAAATGGGGTTCAGTGGATGCAAGGTAGAAGGTGAATAAAAGGCGTTTTTCAAGAAACGCTCATTCAGAATGAGTGGTTTTGCTCAGAATTACTCATTCTGAATGAGTAAAAATAATAGAAATTACTCATTCTGAATGAACAAAAATGAAGATTTATTTGGTTGTTTACTTAAAAAATCGTATTTTTGCAAGCAAATAAATGATTGAATATGAAAGAGTTATTAAAGCAAATAATATTTGAGCAGCAGGAATACTGCAAGAATATAGCACAAGATACTGTGCCGAGAGACATAGAGGAAGAGTGGCTTACCACAACGGAGATACTAATTATTACTGGTATAAGACGTTGTGGAAAGTCTGTTTTGCTCCAGCAAATGCGCAACAAATTGCCGGAGCAAGACTTCTTTTTCAATTTTGATGATGAGCGATTGGTCAATTTTACGGTTTCTGATTTCCAAACATTGCAAGAATGTTTCTTCGAATTCTTTGGTGAGCAGCATACCTATTATTTTGATGAGATACAGAATGTGAAGGGCTGGGAGACTTTTGTGCGCCGTCTCTACAACGAAGGTAATAAGGTGATTGTAACTGGATCAAATGCCCGAATGCTGAGTAGAGAGCTTGGCACTCATCTCACGGGGCGTTATATCGCAGTGGAGATTTTCCCTTTTTCCTTTCTGGAATACTTGCAGTTGGCAAAGGTGCAGCTGGAAGCCAAGGACTTTTATCTAACCAGTAAGCGTGCCATTCTCTTGGGGCATTTCAATGAGTATTTGGAGAAAGGTGGATTTCCTAAGTATCTCCAGTCGCCATCCACTCGTTACCTCTCGTCACTCTATGATAGCATCATCTTCCGTGATGTGATGGCTCGTAATGGGTTGACCAATGATAAGGAGATGCAGGAACTCATCTTTTATCTCGCCAGCAATGCCACGAAGCGCATTACCTATACTTCATTAGGTAAGATAGTAGGAATCCGTCATTCCGAAACCGTCAAAAACTATTTGGAGTACATCGGGCAAACCTATATGATATTCCAGCTCATGAAGTATTCGCCATCGGTAAAGGTGCAGATGCTGAACCCGAAGAAGATTTACTTCATCGACAATGCCATCGTGAGTCGCATCGGATTCAATGCCACCGACAATATGGGAGTGAAGTTGGAAAACATCGTGTTCATCGAGTTGAAACGTCGCGGATATGATGTTTTTTATCATGCAGATAAGAAGGAGTGCAACTTTGTTGTTAGAGAGGGCATGAGAATCATGAAGGCTTATCAAGTAACGATAGTGATGAATGACGAGAAAACTCGCAAGCGAGAAATCGAGGGGTTGATGGAAGCCATGAATGCTTATGGCTTGGCTGAGGGATATATTCTTACGATGGAGGAGAAGGAAGAATTTGAGATAGATGGCAAGCAGGTTCATGTTCTTCCTACGTGGGAATGGATGTTGAGAGAGAAGTGAAATTAACTTAATGTCATGGGAGGCTATGGAAGTCAGTATGAGTAAAACTCGAAGAGGAAAGGTACGAGAAAAAATGAAATCTCCCAACTTTTCTATCTGAAATGTTGGGAGATTTATATTATATTAATGCTTCATTCCTGTAAGTGATTTATGCACCTGTATAAAAATGGGCAGAATCTTTCTGGTTTAAATCACCTTTATTCTCTGCTTGCCTTCTCTTCCGTCTATCACGAACTTCTCGAAGATGATGGCTGGGTCGTTAGGCGTCAGGGTGAGCGTATGGATGCCGTCGCCGGTGGCTGGTAGCTCTACTTCTATCACCTTGTCGATGATGCGGGTGGCTATCGTAGGGTAGTAGATGTCGTAGATATTCTCCGGCTTCTCATTCAGGTTGTGATTGAAGTTGACGAGGATTGGCTCGGCTCCATCTACGCTTACGCCATAAGTCATGCCGCCCTTGTTCTGATAATCCAGGGTTGACTTGATGATGACGTGGATGCGCACCTTCTTGCTGTCTGTTGCATTGGATGAAGCGGCATTTCTTGCCAGGGCATTCATCTTGAACTGATAGGTGATGCTGGCGCCCTTCACGCCCTTGGTGTATGGCATGAGTGTCATTCCGGCAAGGCTCTTGCCCATGAACGGAATCTGGACCCACTTGGCGCCCTCCTTCTCCTTGCCTTGAGGAGCAGCATCGGTTTTCGATGCAAAGAAAGGTGCTTCGATTTCCACCACACCGTTGTGTTCGGCGATAACGGGAGCCTCGGAAGCTGATATCCGGAAGAGCTCCGGACAGGTATCCTTCTCGAAATCATCATTCCAACTCTTATAGCCGATATGCTTCTGGGTCATCATTCCGTTCCACTTGCCGCCCGACATCTTGTGGTTGTAGAAGTCGCAGATCAGTGAGTCGCGCTTGAAGAGGCGCTCGCACTCATCCGCCCATACGTTCGCCTTCGGATTGCCCTGCTTGTAGAGGGCATTGTTCTGAGCCTGGGCAAAATACATCTGATGCAGGTTGCTCATCATCTCGATAGGGAAGAGGATGATCTGGCGGTAGGCATCGTGATAGGCTGCCGGCAGACTGTTGTATTGGCGCAAGGCATCTGCTTCGAGCTGGAGATGCTGGTTCACCACCTCCTGCCATTCGCCGTTCTCCAGACTGTAGGTGTTCTTGTCGAGCATCTCCGGAGTGCAGCGGCCGTTGTATTTGCATACGAGGTTCAGGATGCGTGCCGCTTCATCAGCCTGCGATTCGCCGAACTGCTGGGCGCACCAGTCGCGGGTGTGGCGGGTGATGCTGTTTACATCGTATTTGCGAGGATTCCAAGCCATGTCCATAAACTGGCTGATAGGATATTCCATCGGCTTGAGGTCGCCCACGTTGAGAATCCAGAGTCGGTCGATGCCGTTCTCATAGGCAAGCGTCAACTGCTCCCAAGGGTTCTGCACAGGGGTAACATTGAGCATCTTCGAGTTTCTTGGCGCACCCACGTAATCTACGTGATAGTACAATCCCCAACCGCCCTTGTGCTTGCGTTCCTTGTCGTTAGGCACACGGCGTACGTTGCCCCAGTTGTCATCGCAGAGCAGCAGGGTTACGTCATCAGGTACCTTCATACCCTTGTCGTAGTAATCCAGCACCTCTTTATATAATGCCCATACCTGCGGTGTCTCGCTTGCCTTCTTTCCCGTTACATCAGCGATAATCTTGCGCTGGTCGTTGATGATGTTGGTCATCAGTCGTGTATCAGCCTCTTCGCTCATCGCCTCATCGCCGTCGCCACGCATTCCGATGGTTACAATCTGTTCGGTTCCCTTCATTCGTTCGATGCCTTCACGGAAGAACTTCTGCAGGTTAGCCTTGTTCTTCTGATAGTTCCAAGGTCCCCATCCCTTTCGGTTGCGGGCGTATTCCTGGTGGTTGCGTGCCATCGGCTCATGATGCGAGGTGCTCATCACCACGCCCATTTCATCTGCCGTCTTCTCGTTCTCCGCATCGTCGGCATAGAAAGCCCAGCCCCACATGGCTGGCCACATCATGTTGCCCCTGAGGCGCAGCACCAGTTCGAAGACGCGCTGGTAGAAGCGGTGGTCGCCATACTCGGTGCCGTATGTATTCTTCACCCACGAGGTGAGGCAAGGTGCTTCGTCGTTGAGGAAGATGCCACGATATCTGACGGCTGGTTCGCCATCGGTATAGATTCCCTTGTTTACGAAGATGGAATCGTGATGAACCACGGGCACGTCAGCCCAGTCATACCAAGGCGATACGCCCATCTGCTGGGAGAGTTCGTAGATGCCATAGATGGTGCCTCGGCGGTCGCTTCCTGCGATGACGAGCTGCTGATCTACGAGGGTGATGATGAATTTCTCGCGCTTGCCCTTGAGTTGTCGGGCATCGATGCGTTTCTGGCGCACCAGCTGGTCGATGGCGGCAGAATGGCCCAGGGTTCCTACCAGGATGCCTGGCTGGGAGTTTTTGCCATGGGTACTGCCATACAGGGAGGTGAGGGTAGCCTGACATCCGCTTACCTGACGGAAGTCCTTGATAAGTGCCTGGACCGCATAGCTTACACCCTTGCAGTCGTTGGCATCCATATAGATTTCAACCCGGTTGCCTGGGTTGAGAAGTACATCGCCCTGATGGAAATGTACGAATTGCTGGGCTGCCTGCACGCTGAAAGAAGAGAGCAGGGCAGCGCATAACATAATTGATTTTTTGATCTTGTTTAGTCTCATAAATAATAATTGCTGTTGTGGGTGCAAAGGTAGGAAAAGTTTTGGGAATATTCTTTGCTGGATGTAATCTCTTCTTTTTTATATGTTTCATTTGTGCATTTCTGGGCCTTTCTCTTTGCTTTTTCAAAGATTTATCGTACCTTTGCATAAAAAAAGCTGCACTCGGCAAATTGAAAGCAAGCTTTCTTTGCGTTCGTTTGCATTTTCTTTGCACATAAATAAGAGGATTAGAATAATGATAGACAAACCGACGATAGCACGTATCATGGACTCCACCAAGATAGAAGAGGTGGTGTCTGAATTCGTCACGCTCAAAAAGCGCGGCATCAACTATGTCGGCTTGTGTCCTTTCCATAACGATTCCCATCCATCCTTCTCCGTCTCTCCTACGCGTGGCATCTGCCACTGCTTTACCTGCGGAAAGGGTGGCAATGCCATCAACTTCCTGATGGAGCTGGAGCAGATGACTTATCCTGAGGCTCTGAGATGGTTGGCTGACAAATACCATATCGAGATTCAGGAACGCGAGATGACCAACGAGGAGAAGCAGCGCGAAAACGAACGCGAATCGATGTTCATCGTGAATGAATGGGCGGCGAAATACTTCCAGGACATCCTGCAGAATGATGTGGACGGTAGAGCCATCGGCATGCAGTATTTCAGAAGCCGAGGATTCAGAGATGACATCATCAGGAAATTCCAGCTGGGATTCGCCCTGAACCAGCGCACGGCGCTCTTCGACGAGGCGGTGAAGAAAGGATATCAGCCGAAATACCTGGTGGATACCGGTCTCTGCTTCAAGGTGGACAAGGAGGAAGCGGGCAACAAGAGCGGACAGGATAAGTATCTGGACCGATTCTCCGGGCGTGCCATCTTCCCGTGGCTGAGTGTGAGCGGAAAGGTGGTGGCTTTCGGCGGACGTGTGCTGGATACCCGTACCAAGGGTGTGAGCCAGAAATACGTGAACTCGCCCGACAGTATCATCTACCACAAGGAGCGGGAGCTCTACGGACTGTATCAGGCAAAGAAGGCCATCGCCAAGGAAGACTGCGTGTATATGGTGGAGGGATATACGGATGTAATCTCCATGCACCAGTGCGGCATCGAAAACGTGGTGGCCAACTCGGGTACGGCGCTGAGCATCCATCAGATCAGACTGCTCCACCGATTCACCAGCAACATCGTATTGCTCTACGACGGCGATGCTGCGGGCGTGCATGCAGCGCTGCGAGGTACCGACATGCTGCTGGAGGAGGAGATGAACGTGAAGGTGCTCTTCCTGCCGGATGGAAACGACCCGGACAGCTTTGCCCGAAGCCATACCGCTGCCGATTTCAAAAAATACATAGAGGAAAACCTGAAGGACTTCATACAGTTTAAGACCGACCTCTCGCTGAACGGCGTGACCGATCCGGTGAAGAGAAGCCAGGCGATCAACAGCATCGTGGAGAGCATCTCGAAGATCAAGAACCAGATTACCCGAGCCTCTTACATCACCGACTGCGCCCACCGACTGGGCGTGAACGAGGCGATTATCGTGAATGCGCTGAACAACTTCGTGAGAAACGGCATGAGCGAGCAGGTGAAGGCAGAACGGCGCGCGGCTGGACTGAGAGACCCGAAGGCTACTGCCCCACAGCAGGGAATACAGGCTGCCATGAGGGGCGTGACGCCGCTGGACAAGCTGCTGGAGGTAGAAGACCTGCTGGTGAAGCTGATCATACACCACGGAGAAAAGCATATCGTGGTGAAGGATGTGGAGGGCAACGATATAGAACTGCCGATAGCACAATATATCTATCTGGATATGTCGGGCGATGAGTTCAGGTTCCATAACGATCTTTATAACAGAATCATGCAGGAAACGCTGGAGCACCTGGAAGATGAGAACTTCGTGGCGGAAACCTATTTTGCCAACCATCCGGATCCGGAGGTGAGCAGGATTGCCAGTCTGCCGACGGGAGAACAGGAGGTTTCTACGGCGAGTCTGCAGCTGCAGCTGAATGCTGAAAAGCTGCGCCAGTTTGTCTTCAAGGATCTGCTGAGCTTCCGCACACATTATATCGCACAGCGACTGATAGAGGTGCAGCAGGAATTTGCCAGAAATCCTTCGAACAGGGAACTGGTGGAGGAGTTTATGAAACTGAAGAAGATGAACTCGCTGCTTGCCAGCCAGACCAACTCGGTATTCAACTAGATTAAAAAAGAAAGGTATGATATATATTCATTGGATTTATCTCTTGCTTTATATGGCAATCATGATTCCCGCTATCACCACCGTCTTGATGGACAACCGACAGCCCGCCAAGACGATGGCGTGGATTCTTGTGCTTGCCTTCATGCCTTTCGTGGGAATCATCTTCTACATCTTCTTCGGGCAGAACACGAGAAAGGAACGGCTGATCAGCGATAGAAGCATGGACCAGTTGACCAAGCGATCGATGCTGGAGTTTGCTGAGCAGGAGAATTTGCATATCCCAGCCAACAACAAGCCGCTGATGAATCTCTTTACCAATCAGAACTGGGCATTCCCGTTTAAGGACAATCAGGTGGATATCTTTACCGATGGTTATGAATTCATCTTCTCCTTATTATATAATATAGGTAAGGCTCAGCATCACATCCATCTGGATACCTACATCTTCGAGGATGATGCCCTGGGCTATCTGGTGGCTGATGCCCTGATAGACAAGGCGGAACAGGGAGTGGAAGTCAGACTGATATACGATGACGTGGGCTGCTGGAAGGTGAAGGATGCCTTCTTTGAGCGCATGAGGGAAGCGGGCATCGATGTGCATTCGTTTATGCCGGTAAGGTTTCCGGCGTTTACCAGCAAGGTGAACTACCGCAATCACCGCAAGATATGCGTGATAGACGGCAGGGTAGGATTCATCGGTGGCATGAACATCGCCAAGCGCTATGTGAAGGGCACCGGGAAGCAGAAGTGGCGCGATACGCATCTGAGGATAGAGGGCGGAGGCGTGTATGCCCTGCAGCGTGCTTTCCTGATAGACTGGTATTTTGTGGATCGCACCTTGGTGTCAAACCGAAAGTATTATCCTCCGGTGGATTCGAAAATCAGGAATAATTGTCTGGTGCAGGTAGTAACGAGCAGTCCGATTGCTCCATGGCCTGATATCATGCAGGGATATGTGCGCATTCTGCTTCAGGCGCAGAAGTATGTGTATATGGAGACGCCTTATTTCCTGCCTACCGAACCTGTGCTCTTTGCGATGCGCACGGCGGCGCTGGCGGGAGTAGATATCCGCCTGCTGATGCCTAGACATTCTGATGCCAGGATGGTGGAGTGGGCTTCGCGTTCTTATCTGATGGAGGCGATAGAGGCTGGCGTGAAGGTTTATCTCTATACGGGTGGATTCAATCACAGCAAGTTGCTGGTGAGCGATGACAACCTCTGTACCGTGGGCAGCACGAATGTGGATTTCCGTAGTTTCGAGAATAATTTCGAGGCGAATGCCTTCTTCTATGATGAGGAAATGGCGCAGAGAATCAAGCGGATTTATCTGAAGGATGAATCCAGCAGCATTCTGGTGGATGATGTGGCGTATTTCGTAAGGCGCCCGTTCCTGAAAAGATTGTTCGAGAGTATTGTAAGATTGCTTTCGCCGCTGCTGTAAAAAAAGAGGGTGTTGTAATCTTGCTTCTGCCCTTTTTTTCCCAATACGCCCTGAAAGGGCAGAAACTTCGTATATGAAGGCTTCTGCCCTTTCAGGGTGCTTTGCTTATATCCCATTTATACCCAGGGCATCGCCCTGGGTAGTCTTGTTTTTCCCCTTTCGCCCTGTAAGGGCAAAAGCTTTAAAACAATCAGCAGATTTTATCTGAATATCGAGAAGTTTACGCTTCCGTAACTTCTATGCTCCAGGAATCTTGGATGGTCGGAAAAATCGTAGTTCTTGCCATGTTCGAAAACGAAGATGCCCTCTTCGTTGAGAAGATCGCCATTCAGTACGAGGTCTGGAATCTCGGGGAGCTTCTCCAGTGCGTATGGCGGATCGGCAAAGATGAAATCGAACTTCTGCTTGCAGGTTCTCAGGAAGCGGAATACATCGCCGCGAATCAGAAGATCCCTGTCTTCGCCCAGTTTCTTGAAACACTCGCGGATGAAGTTGGCATGGTCGCGGTCGGCCTCTACGCTGATTACTCGGCTGCATCCACGGGATACCAGTTCCAGCGAGATGCTGCCTGTGCCGGCAAAGAGGTCGAGGGCTGTGGCATCCTCGAAATCGATGTAATTCTGCAAAACATTAAAGATGTTCTCCTTTGCGAAATCTGTAGTTGGTCGCGCCTTGAACGAATGTGGTATGTCGAAGTGGCGACCCTTATATTGTCCTGTTATGATTCTCATAATTAACTTTTAACTATTAACTTTTAACAATCAACTTTTAATAATCAATTCCTACTTGCTTAAGTAGAGCGTCAGCAGATCGAACGGCATTCCCTTGATTTCCGTGATGGGCGCACGATTGAATTCGGCGCTTGGATTCAGGAGAAAAGTCTTCTTGACATAGAGCTTGGCATTGTAGAGGAACCAATCCTTATCCGGAATATCGCCCGAAACATGCAGCTCATCCTGCATCTGCTGCAATCCCAGCTGCTTCCATACGAAGAGGATGAAGTAGAGTGCATCCTTGGCATAATCAGCCTGGAAGGAATTGTAGAACTTGAATCTGTTTTTCTCGAAACAGAAGATGTCCACCTTCTTGTCGTGGAAATACGCATAGAGCTTGTGGTTGATACCCGTGAAGCTGCGCTTGTGCAGATAGTTCCACATCGGCTGCATGATAGGAGTGAAGCGCACATCCTGGAAGTTGTCTTCTATCACCATCTTCAGATCCTTGTTGATCGGGAAAACGGCCACCACATTCAGATTCGGCTGCACCCTGTAGAGGATGGCATCGCTGTGGCTGCCCGTGAAGGCATGCTGATAGAGCACGGTGAGGTCTTCCTCGTGGAATTCCTCGATAGGTACCAGCAGGATAGGCGTATCGATATAGACACGCACCTTCTGATAGCCGCGCTGCAGGAGTTCGCTTTCGCCGAAAGCCTGTCTGAGGTTGGCTGCTATCGATACACCGCTTTTCACGGTGTAAGGTTCGTATATCAACTGGTGCTCGGCTTCGCGATCTACAACCGAGAAGCTGAGTGTATTCTTGCTCACACGGATGGTGAGTCGTGCTTGCTGTGTTCTTTTTTTACCAATTACTTGCATTGTCGTTGTCTTTGGTGATGTCTCCGATCTTTAATCCAGGAAAGTTGCCGGCATCGGAAGCTTTTTCTGTTACCTGTTGAATCGCCTCCTCGTTGAGACCATCGAGATAGTCTTCGTAGGTGGCTCCACATTCCATCAGCGGAATCTGCTTTCCGCTTTTATGGACGATGGTTGTGGCGGCGAGCGAGAATTTCCTGCCATCGGAATAAGGGATGAGGGTATCCTCAGCCTTGAGATACTTCGCCTTGACGAGGACAGCGAAATCGCCGGTATAGACTCCGTGCTTCGCCCTGTATCTTTCTTCGGCAGAACGGATGAGCATCAGTTTCTCCTTCACCTCGGCTTCGCGGTTCGCCATCTGTTTCTCGAAGATGAGAGGCTGGCTGATACTGAGAGCGCAAAGCAGCATCATGATGATGACGCAGGCGCCCAGAATGGCATTATTGTTTATTTTTCTTAATTTCATTCTCATTTCAAAAAGTATTAGTACTTTTGCATCTGCTTCTGCAGCTTATCTTCTGCAAAGATAATGCAAGTGAGCGCAATGAAAGCTTGCTTTCAAATTGCCGAGTGCAGCTTATCTTCTGCAAAGATAATGCAAAACGGAGACAACGCAAAATATTTGGTATTGAAATTATTAATTATTAAAGGATAAATAACAAATTGATGATAATAGACGAGCTAAAATATAAGATATTGCAGCAATTTGGCTTTCCGCCAACCCAGGAACAGGCACATGCCCTGGAGGTGTTTGCTGAGTTTCTTACCGATAGAGATCCGCATGCCGTGATGATTCTGCGAGGTAGTGCGGGTACGGGTAAGACAACGCTCTCGGGTGCCATCGTCAGGACCCTGAAGGAGATTCGTCAGAAGGTGATGCTCCTGGCACCTACGGGTAGGGCAGCGAAGGTTTTCTCGCTGAACAGCGGTTCGCCTGCCTATACCATCCATCGCCGTATCTATCGTGAAAAATCGTTTTCGGGGGTAGAGGGACAGTTTAATCTGAATGATAATCTCTATACCGATACGCTTTTCATGGTAGATGAGGCATCGATGATTGCCAATATGGGATTGGGAGGGATGAGCTTCGGAAGCGGATGCCTGTTGGATGACCTGGTGCATTTCGTGTATCAGGGACGGAACGACCGCTTGCTGCTGATAGGTGACAAGGCGCAGTTGCCTCCTGTCGGAGAGGAGGAATCGCCAGCCCTGCATGCAGCGATGCTGGAGGGATATGGACTGAAGGTGTATGAATGTGATCTGAACGAGGTGCTCCGACAGAGCGAGGAATCGGGTATTCTCTATAATGCCACGATGATCAGACAGATGATTACGCATGATGACATTACCCAACTTCCGAAGATTCATTTCGCTGGCTATTCGGATATCAAGCAGATGCCTGGAGCCGAACTGATAGAGGCTCTAGCCGACAGCTATCACCATGTGGGTCTGGACGATACCATCGTGGTGACCCGCAGCAACAAGCGTGCAAACATCTTCAATCAGGGCATCCGCAATATGGTGCTGGATAGGGAAGAGGAACTTTCGCAGGGCGACATCCTCATGATTGTGAAGAACAATTATTACTGGATGGAAGAAGAGAGGAAGAGTAATAATAAACTTCAAAGCAACGAGATTCCTGCTTTTCTGGCGAATGGCGATCGGGCGAAAGTGCTGAAGGTGCGCCGCCGCATTGACCTCTATGGCTTCCGCTTTGCCACGTTGCTGCTCCAGTTTCCCGATTACGACAACTATGAGCTGGAAGCTACGGTGCTGCTGGATACATTGACGAGCGAGGCGCCTGCCCTGACACATGAACAGCAGGAGCAGCTTTTCCATCAGATAGAAGAGGATTATCAGGATATTCCGCTCAAGACAGATAGGATGAAGGCAATCCGACAGGATCAGTTCTTCAATGCCCTGCAGGTGAAATTCGCATACGCCGTAACCTGCCACAAGGCGCAGGGCGGACAGTGGGCACATGTGTATGTGGATCAGGGGTATATGACGGATGATATGCTCAATCCCGACTATATCCACTGGCTCTATACCGCCTTTACGCGAGCTACGGAAATGCTGTATCTGGTGAACTGGCCGGAGACGCAGACGGTTCAATGTTAGAGAAAAAAGTAAATAAATGACAGAAAGTTTGATAGTCTGAGAAAAAAGTCGTACTTTTGCAACGAATTTATTAATTTATCATATAAAGAAGTAAATGGAAAATAGAAAAGTAGCTTTAATTACAGGTATCACAGGTCAGGATGGCTCTTACTTAGCTGAATTGTTGTTGAGTAAGGGGTATGATGTTCACGGAACAATCCGTCGCTCATCTACCGATTATCGCGAGCGCATCGCACATTTGGAGGGTACCCCAAACTTTCACCTTCACTATGCCGACCTCGGTGACTCTATGAGTATCATCCAGGTAATGAACAAGGTGAAACCAACCGAAGTTTATAACCTCGCAGCTCAGAGCCACGTACAGGTGAGCTTCGACTCTCCTGCGTTTACTGCCGACGTAGATGCAACAGGTGTGCTCCGTATCCTGGAGGCTATCCGCCAGTGCGGTTTGACCGATACCTGCCGTATGTATCAGGCTTCCACATCTGAGCTTTATGGTAAGGTAGAGGAGGTCCCTCAGAACGAGAACACTCCATTCCATCCTTATTCTCCATACGCAGTTGCCAAGCAGTATGGCTTCTGGATTGTCAAGGAGTATCGTGAGGCATACAATATGTTCTGCTGCTCGGGTATTCTCTTCAATCACGAGAGTGAGCGCCGTGGTGAGACTTTCGTAACCCGCAAGATTACATTGGCTGCAGCCCGTATCAAGCAGGGCAAGCAGAGCAAGCTTTATCTCGGTAACCTGGATTCTCTCCGCGACTGGGGTTATGCCAAGGATTACGTAGAGTGTATGTGGTTGATTCTCCAAGCAGAGAAGCCAGAGGATTTCGTGATTGCAACAGGTAAGCAGCACTCAGTTCGTGAGTTCGCCCAGTTGGCTTTCCACCACGTAGGCATCGAACTGAAGTGGGAAGGCAAGAATGAGAACGAGAAGGGTATCTGCGTTGAGGGTCCTGAGGAGCTTATCGGCAAGACTCTCGTTGAGGTTTCTCCAGATTTCTATCGTCCTACCGACGTGGTTAACCTCTGGGGTGACCCAACAAAGGCAAAGGCTAAGCTCGGCTGGAATCCAAACACCACCTCTTTTGAAGATCTCGTCAAGATCATGGTAGAGAGCGATATGGCCAAGGTGGCTGCCGAGGCTGCCGGTGAGAAGGTTCGCTGCAACCTCGTGGAATACTTGGAGAAGGGTATTGTTAAGTAATAGTTAACAGTTGATAGTTTACGGTTGATAGTTTACAATAATAATCAATGTTATCAAAAGATTCTAAGATTTATATAGCAGGACACCACGGACTCGTGGGTTCTGCTATCTGGAATAACCTCGAGAAGAGAGGCTATCACAATCTGGTGGGTCGTTCTCACAAAGAACTCGACTTGACCGACCAGTATGCAGTAGAGAAGTTCTTTGATGAGGAGAAGCCGGATGCTGTGGTTTTGGCCGCAGCCTTCGTGGGCGGAATCATGGCGAATTCGCTCTATCGTGCCGACTTCATCATGCAGAATATGAAAATGCAATGCAACGTAATCAGTAATGCTTATTCTCATGGTGTGAAGAAGCTCCTCTTCCTGGGCTCTACCTGCATCTATCCGAAGGATGCTCCGCAGCCAATGAAGGAGGATGTGCTCCTCACTTCTCCGCTGGAATACACCAACGAGGAATATGCCATCGCCAAGATTGCCGGACTGAAGATGTGCGAGAGCTACAACCTTCAGTATGGTACCAACTATATCGCTGTGATGCCAACCAACCTCTATGGTCCGAACGATAACTTCCACCTGGAGAACAGCCACGTAATGCCTGCGATGATGCGCAAGATTTATCTTGCCAAGCTCATCCACGACGGCGACTGGCACAGCATCGAGGTAGATATGAACAAGCGTCCTATCAATCCTACAGACAAGCTCCGTGCCATCATCGGCGAGGGTAATGTGGATGGAAACAACTCTCATGAGCGCATTCTGAAGGCACTGGAGTTCTATGGCATCTACGACAACAAGGTGGTGCTCTGGGGAACCGGAACACCGCTCCGTGAGTTCCTCTGGAGCGAGGATATGGCAGATGCCAGCGTACATGTGCTCCTGAATGTGGATTTCAAGGACATCATCGGTATCGAGAAGTACAGTTCTGTATTCTA
>ENA-OQNN01001648-OQNN01001648.1-human-gut-metagenome-genome-assembly--contig:-NODE-1648-length-14047-cov-4.521049_pt1 | contig 14047 bp, 6 predicted proteins | sample MGYA00242624_ERZ504870 | MGnify/ENA primary metagenome ERZ504870 (study PRJEB26092, sample SAMD00036379) | human gut metagenome | host: Homo sapiens | study: EMG produced TPA metagenomics assembly of... | reverse complement strand
TTAGCATTCGCTTTACAGAACGCAACCCAACCAGCTGTTCCAGTTCCTCTTCAGCAGTTAGAATTTTCTTTACGATGCCTTCGCCGGATGTCGGAACATAGATGTGATTTTCCCTGATATAGGCGTTTGCATCTGCAAGTTCAATTGTTTTGTCTTCTGTTCCGGCACAGCGTACATTCTGGCACATCACAACCTGCTCAATGATATTTCGCATTTCACGGGCGTTTGCGAAATTTGGCTCTTTTCTAATATGGTCTGTAATAGCAAGGATTCTATCCTTTGCCTCGTCACTGATGATATATCCTCTGTTTTTCAGCATCCATGCAGCGATTTGCCCCAACTCATCTCGGTTGTAATTGGGAAAATTCAATGTAAACTGGATTCTTGATTGAAAGCCTGGATTCGATGCCAGCATTTTCGTCATCTGATTTTGATACCCTGCAAGAATCACACAAAATTCCCCACGGTGGTCTTCCATCGCTTTGATTAAGGTAGAAACTGCTTCGTGACCATAGTCATTACTGGAATCCCCTTGTACAAGAGAATAGGCTTCATCAATAAACAACACACCGCCCATTGCTTCTTCAATCACCGCAGCCGTTTTCAACGCTGTCTGTCCAACATAACCAGCAACAAGACCGCTGCGGTCTGTTTCAACGACTTTGTTTGTTTGGAGAAGTCCGTTTTCATGGAGAATTCCGGCAATGATTCGGGCAACTTCTGTTTTTCCTGTTCCGGGATTTCCAAGAAAACACATATGTAAATTTGGCTGGCCGTGACCTTTATTCGCAAGTGCATAGGCTTTTATTTTTCGGACATTGGATTTCACTGCATCCAATCCAATGAGTGCATTCAGTTTCTTTTCCCATTTTCCGATTTTAAAATTGCCTTTTGTCCCTGACATATAGTGATGTTTGTCAAGGTCAAGCATGTTTTGATAAAGTTCAAAGAGTTGTTCTTCAGACTGGTCTTTTAGAAAATTCTCTGCCTGTACCAATTCCATAACTGCATGGAATGAATCGGAGAAAATTTCCATCAGTCGGTTGTTGCACTGTTCCGCAGATAATTCCTCGTGATCAAATGCATAGACCAATGTACGTTTCTTTATGGGTGCGGACAAAAGAACAAAGATGGCATCCCATGCCACTTTCAGCATGGCGGTCAGTTCCGTGCTGCCATCTTCAAAAATATCGATCACATATTTCTTTTTCAGAATGCTGTCACAGGCGGAAATATGTTTGGGAAGCACTTCTTGCCAATTGATTTCTGTATGATTCTTTTGCATCTTGGGTGGTTCGATTTCCTGATCATAGGCACATCCATAGATGTTGTTTGCCTTTATAAATTGATTTATTTTATCTGATAGCTGAACGATTCGGTCGAGTAACTGGTCAGCGAGATGAATGTAATCTTGATGAGGAACTTCTGTATACTGTACTGTGACAGTTGGAAAAACTGCTTTTTTCCATTGAATTTCGATGCCAAGCTTCAAAAGCACGTTCTTCAGAAGAGCAGAAGTACGGTCTGACAGCATATCTAACGTGTCATTTTTGGAGGAATAGCGTTTGCAAAAAGTTTCATGAAAATACTGCTGTGTTTGTTCCAAGCTGGTCTTTAAGCGATGATAAAAAATTTCTGTTTTTTCTGCTCTTGAAACATAGGTTTTGATTTTTGAAAAACTGGGGAAGCGATGCATGTCTTCTTTCAGCTTTCCAAACGGCAATGACTGCACATCAATCTTTTGAGCAACAATTCTTTCTACAAAACGCCGTATTTCGCTGATGATTACTTCGCTGCGGTCATATGGCTGCGGAAACATCATATATCCGCAGATCGGACACATACAACTTTTCTCGCAATCTTTTACAGTGCCGCAAGCAATACATTGATATTTTTTCATCACCAGTCAACTCCCAATGCAAGCCTTGCTGCTTCCAGCGGTGTGTTATAGAAATCAACAGCAATTTCTTTTTTCAGCTTGTCCGAAAGCAGCAGATAATGATTCCGGCTGCTCTCTGGCAACAATATTTTTTTTGCACCTGCGTTTGCTGCTGAAACAAAAATTTCATCTAACATTGTAATCACAGGCATGGTTTCACCAGACATGACGACTCTTCCGCATATCACCAGTGAGGGTAATACCGGACGGTTTGACAGTGCAGAATACAGTCCAACCACTTCCGCTACAGATACTTCATCGCTGACATTTCGATTCTGTAAGTCGTTATAATATAAACTATAGTCAAAATCCAAAGGACTGCGTGTAATCAGCTTTCCGCTATTCTGCATAAAGTAGTTAAATGCTGCTGTAATGCTATCCCGAACACTTTTTGAAGCACCTGCAAGTCCTTCCACATTGCGGAAACTAAGCTTTCCTGCACCTGCCATCAGCTTGTTTTCAAAACGATATATGCCAACACGGCCATCAACGGAACGTCCAATTGCATAGACATAGCCTGATTTTTCAAAGCGTTCCGGAATCAAAGAACCGCTTGCGATTTCCGGCAAATCCACATAAAATTCTTCTTCTGTGTCAAGGTCAATGTAACCCAGCATCACATCGCTAAATTCCGCAGGATTCATTTTCCGAAGCTGTTCTTTGACTCTGCGGCGGCATTCAATGGCATATTCGAGTAATTCCCGTGCTTCTTCTTTTTCAATCTGTTCATTTGGATAGATAAGCTTTGCAAGTCCCGAAAACGTCCGTCTGACTGCGGTATCATCACGGGTGTTAAAGTTATCATTCAAAGCAAAATACTCGCCGAAGGAATTGGTGAAGTCGTACTTCCGCATTGCATGGCAAAATTCAGAAAAGCAATCGGAAATTAGTCCATATTTGTTTGTGAAAAGACTTGCTCGCAGCTTTGGCGTTTCCCATCCCGGCAAATAGGCATGGATTCGATCGAAAAATGCAGAATCGTTGTTAAAGCCTTCCGGAAACGGTTCAAATAAATTGGTGGTTCGCAGCATATCTGCAACACTGCGAAACGTATTTCCTTCAAAGGCAATGGAAGCATCCGAACTAATGGAATCGCTGCCTCTTGCAAAGCTGCCGTTTGCCATATAGTTTTTCATGATCTGTATCATATCGCCGGAAGTGTTGGTAATACCGCCAACTTCATCGAATGCAACGCAGTCCCAATTTCCAACAAGTCCCACACGGTGGGAAGCCATGTTGTAAAACATATTGGATACCGTTGTATGACCGCTGCTCATCAGAATGGAGTAGGGGGAAAGTTCGCTGTAAGCGTGGGATTTTCCTGTTCCTCTTGGCCCCAGTTCAACAAGATTATAGTTTTTCTGAATAAACGGCACAAACCGGAGCAGGTAGTGCAGTTTTTGTTTTTCATTCAGGGCATCCGGTTCATAACCAGCGGAACGCAGCAGCAGTGTGATCCATTCCTCTTTCGTAAACTGGTTTCTTGTTTCAAATATCTCATCAAGGTCGAGATTTGCCATTTGGATTGGCTTTAAAGCAGCGATTGAAAAAGGGGAGTCGTATCTGGATTTTTTCTTTTTCTGTTTCTGATTCCGTTTCTTTTTATTGCCGTCAAAAATATCTTCTTCGTAATCATCTTCGTCAAAATCTCGTTCCAGTCCCACATATTCGATTTTAATGATACACCAGATCCCACCGACTAACAGCTTTTCATTATGGGTGACCAAATCAGAATTGACCTCGAAATCTTTCAAATCCAGATTCGTGAAGCTTGCAATATACTTATCTTCTTTTTCATCCAGCCGGACGGTTACTTTGTCAATTACGGTATACTGTCCATTTTCCTTTATTTTTGATTTTACATAGTCACTTTGGTCGGGGCGAACATAATTCTCGCTGAGAATTCTCTTGATTTTTTCCAAACCGACCTTAATCGTTTCTTCGTCATCGGTTGCACAGTACATTCCCAGCAAGTATTCCAGTACATAAGTAGGAACATTTGCCCCCTTTTTCATGAGTGCAGTCAAATCTTTCCGAACGGATTTGCCGGGAAATGCTGCAATTACCTTTCTATCAAATTCATCCATAATGATCCCTCCAAATTGCTTTAAAAATCAAAATCGTTGGAAAATGCAATCTTCACTGAAAATTCCGTACGTTCAATTAAATCGCCTGTTTCCTTGTCCACGATGTTGAAATAATACACCGCATTGCCGTCGAATGCAACATTTTTCAAGGTAAAACGAATATGGAATACCCGTTCCTGTGGTTCTCCGGTTTTATCAGCAACTAATGTTTGTATATTGCTGACTGGATTTGAAAACTTATCACATAAGTAAATCTCATAGGTTGCAGGAACAGTTTTTCCACCGACAGCATCCATCTGCATAAAATCAAGGGTAAAAATATTGTTGCTGATTTTTCTGGTCATGCTGATGAGTTTCACAGGAACTTTCTTGATCTCTACAAATTTCTTTGATGTTTTTGAGATGTTCTTGAATGTGATCACTGGCACACAGCATTCCTGCAACGATACGCCGCCATGGACAAAATGACTGCCGCCACCTTGCTTTTGAAAGCGAATCGCTTCAAATGGTGTGAATCCAACCAATCCATTCGCATATTTTTCCATCGAAACACGCATGAGGGATTCTGATTGGCAGGCATTGTTTGCGAGGAGATACCGTCTTCCGCTTTCAAGGACATTTCCGGAAACAAGACTTGTGCTGACTTTTTCACTTTCTGTAAGGGGTTCATGAGCATACAAGAAACCATGGTCAGCAGTGATGAGAATTTTCGAACCACTCATAGAATTGACAATCAGACGGGCTAAATTCTTGAGTTCTTCTAGTGCATCGGCACAAGCTTCAAAGACTTGATGTTCTGTATTTGCCTTATCTCCAACAGCATCAATGGTATTGTGATAGATATACACCACATCTGCACCGCTGACAAGTTCTCTTCGCTGGGCTTGCTTCATTGTGAGCAGAGTTTCATATGTTACGGCACAGTTTTTCGGATTGGTTTTCTTTAAGATTTTATCTCTGTTTTCCGTTCCATCGGTTGGCATTTCATCACAGAACATCTTCATGGAATCAGTAATCGTTAATGCTTTGTGGGGGAGTAGTGCTGCCATGCCGAATTTGGTGATACTCGGAAAGACAGATTGCATAGCGGATTGTTTTGCTGTGCCGTTTGTTTCCCGCAAAAGTTTTTCGGTAAGCTCTGTCGCTACCTCATACCGCAAAGCGTCAGAGATAATGACAAATACTCTGCTTTCTCTGGCGATGGGCTGAACAACACGCCGATAAAAATCATCCTGTTGGAGAATCCCATTCTGTGAAAATCCATCTGCAACCGATTCTTTAATCAGGGAATTCCAGCTGCCGTTCAATTCTGAAAGATACCAATTCTGGTAGAGATGTTCCGCAGTGACTACAGCACTTTTGAATAAGTCATCCAGCGTTCCCAATGTATTGAAAAGGCTTTTCCGGAAGTCCATATGCAGCCGTCTGTAGTACGTATCCATCCAATACAATTCTTTGCAGTAGGAATCCCACAATTCTTTCTCTGTTCCAAAGTGGAAACCTGTAATATGAGCATAGTGAAATTCCTGCATTTTTGCGATATAATACAGACCATCATACAAATAGGCATAGCGGTTATACCACTTTGAAGTACGGCGGCTTTCTGTAACTTTTAGAATCTCTTCTGTTTTGATCACATTTTCTGCAATTTCCTGTAGGAATCTTTCAATGATGACGGCATCAATACAAGGCAGACTATCCGACTGCATCAGAATTGCTGTATCCACTTTTTCCAGACGCTCTGTAAGCCGCATCCGCTCTGTAATATCGTCTGCAATTTCGAACAGCTTTTCCTGTTCTGCAGAAGCATTCCACTCATCAATGAAAGCATAGCATGCCGGCTGGTGTTCCGGAGAGAGATACTTCTCTAAGCCGGATAATACCGTTTCATCGCCAACCGCAGAAAATGCCGTGAGCAGGATCTGTGCTGCAAGGTCATATGGTTCATATTTTTCGTCGGCATAACTTGTATAACAGGCTGTCATCTCCCGCAATGCCTGCATACTGCCAAACTTTTCGATTTGTTCCAGACAGGTATTCTCTGCATGGTACAGGGAATCGCAGAGAATTGCACGCAAAACGCCATGTACGGTATTCTGCTTGGTATTGCAGAGCACCGCCATAATGTCAATATGTAGCTGTCCAGCATTCTGATATTGCGTGCCGAAATCTTTGAGCTTTGCAGCACGTTCCTTGCTCTCAAAAAATTTGATATAGTGTTTCATAGCACGCCGCAGCTGTGTCGTCTGCGGAATATGTAGTTCTTCCATCTGCATGGAAACCAAATCGGCACGAAATTCCTCGCTGTAAAGCTGAATATCTCGCAGCCAGTTGTCTTCCCGATGGGAATAGGTTAGGGGGTCGTATACCAGATAATTGCTCTGGGTATCTGTTTCAGACAAGAGCATTTTTGCTGCAAAGAAGTTATCTCCGGTCAGTTTCAGGAGTTTCACATCGGGAAGCTCCAGTTCGTCCAGCATATTTTCAAACTCCCGGTCGGAGTCGAACCAGAAAATAATTCTACGCTGGTAACAATCGGGCAATTCCGCAGCAAACCGCTCCTGCAAAGTACGGTTAATGGTATCGATCGTCATTTTATCTTCTCCAAAATCTCTGCAAATTTCGCATAGTTCACCTTTACGCCGTCGTCAAGGTCAATGTCCATCATGCGGTCGGCGAGGTGGTGCACCTTTTCTTCATAGGCGTTGATTTCGTCCAGCTGTGCAGTCAGTTTCTCTTGACGCTTTTTCAGCTTCACACGCTCGGACTGTGCTGCGTGTTCCATCTGGTCGCCCAGCATGGAAAGTTGTGTTCGGTAGCGTTCCTGCAACTCGTGAACGTAATCGGTGCGGACGGTAGCGACGGTGGTCTTCTCCCAGCGATGCATATAAACCAGAGCCTTGAAGGCGTTCTTCTTGCCGGAGCTGAACAGCCAGTAAATCGGGCGTTTCTGATAAATTTTGCAGTGGTCGGCATAGAAGCCGTTGAGCAGATAGTTCCGGATGGCTTCCCGTGGGGTTGCACCCTTTGTGCCGAGGGCATCGGCGATGAACTTGAGGTTCTCCTCCAGCGTGTCTTCGCCGTAGACGATTTTCACAAACTCCACGATTTTTCCGGTTAGGTCGCTCTCTAAGTAGTCATCATCGCAAATCGGAAGCACATTGTCTTTCACGGGGAGGATGGTCTTGTACTTGCTTGCATCCCATTCACCGCCGGCATAGCACAGCCCTTTTTCATCCAGCGAATACCGCCCGAACAGACAGCCCACGGCATAGGAGAGCAGCGACTTGATTTCCCGCTGCAAATCCGCCCGGCGAACGGTCACGTCCTTGTCCTCGACTTCCGGCATCAGCTCATCCTGTAAGCCGTAGATGTTGATGAAGATGCGGTTTAGTTCTTCTTCGTTGGATTTTAGTTTTTGGAAACGGGCTTCGCATTCTTTTGCCCATTGGTTGTATTTGTCACTGATTAGTTTACTCACTATTGTTCTCCCAAAATATTTTTATTTATATTTTTTTAAAAACAACCTATTTTTTAATATCTCTTTTGCAAATTCAGGTAATTTATTACAATTCTCAATCCCAAATTCGATTACCCTTTGTAGGTTGATTCCTTTTTTATTGACCGCCATAAACGCATCACTCGCAGTTACTTCTGATTCACAAGCTCGAATCAGTTTTTCCATAAATCTTGGTATTGAATCGATATATTCATGTTTAAGTCCATACTCGATATCGATACAACAGCAACCTGAAAAATCGAGTGGATTTTGCGATGATGGATTATTTTGCAATACTATTAATTCTGAAGAGCCAGAGTATTGCCAATTCTTCAACCTGTTTTCAAGGCTTTTTCGTGCTTCAATAAAACAGATATCACTATATTCCCATCTTTCATTATTAGTACCATTTATTATTTTTGCATCAGGATACTTTCCTAAAAACGATTTTGAATAACCAGTCAGGTAAATATTGCAATATCTACCTGATAGCCAATGCCAATAGTTTATACGGGAAATAATCTCATTTGCATTTCTGTCTTGTGGTTTGACAATTAGAAGCATCACAACATGTTTTTCCTCAATTTTCTTTTCCTCATTTTCAATTCCTTGAATATTATATATTGGATACATTTGTATTCTCCTTTCAAACAAGCGGATGTTTTTCAAACTCAAAATGTGATTCATAAGAAACAAGGTCTTCTTTTGAAATAGAAACATTTTCTTTGACAATGCTCTCTATTTTCTCAACGTCTTTATAAATAATTGGAATTTGTTTAACGCTTCCAACTTCATAATTCAATGTTTGACTTAACACATTCATTAAATTTTGCATAACACATGAATTTACAAATCCAAGCATATACATAATATTTCTATCACAAAATATAGAACAGCCTGCCACATCAAAAGCTGAACCATGCGGTATATATCTCATAGATAAACCGCCCGATGTAACTTTTGACCATGTAATGCTTTCCTTAAAATAAAAATCTCTTGATGGCAAATGATTTCCAACTGTTCCAAGAATCCCATAATGCTTTCTATCAAATCGAATAATAAATTCCATATTCGCAAACCATTTTCTAAAAGAGCCACCCTTATTATACGGAATATATTTTCTATTTGTTTCAAAAAAGTCATCAAGTGATACTGCATCAAATTTTATATCTTCATTAGATACTTCATACCACAATCTTAAAAACTTTTCATTATTTCCTGTTGCAAGACCTTGACGTGGATTTGCAACATCATCAATTTTTTCAAAATTTGCAAAGCAATCAAATATTTTCTCACTCACCCAATAAGCGACCGGAGAACCAGGGATTTTGGAGAAGTTTTCCTGTTTGGCGGTATAGTACCCCATTCCTTCAAAAAACCACTTTTGTTTCTGCTCAACACTATCGACAGCACCTTGTTTTTCAAACAATCTTCGATAAACACCGATATATTCATTTGTGTGTGTTTTAGATATAACAAATGAAGTTGTTCCAAAATCCGACCCAAAAATTCCACGTCCAAAGTGAACCATGTTTACATAAGTATTTCTGATTTCAATTTTCTTTCTAAGCTTTTCATAGCTGGAAAGGAACATCCAAACAGGAATATTAATCATTGCATAATAACCATTTTTAGTTGCAAGTCGCCCACATTGTTCCATAAAGCATGTACTTAAATCGCTCTTGCTATCCGGAAAGTTCTTCTTCACATAGGTCGACAGCGTTGTATTCATGCCAGAGCCACCCATATACGGCGGATTGGTGCAGACCACATCATATTTCTGCGTCAGAATCTGAGCCACTCGCATCATCATTTCCAGCTGCTCTGCCTGCATCCCGAACGTCGGCAGGAACACAGAAACCGCTTCGTCCAGCCCTGCCGGTTTCGTCACTGTCATCAGCGAGCCGTAGGTGTCAGCGAACTGGAACTGCTCTGCAAATTTCCGCAGGCTGCCGCTCAGCAGGGAAGTGTTTACATGCATCACATCCGCAAAATTCGCAAGATTTGGCTGATTTTCCGCAGAGAGAATGCGGCGGTTGTATTGCCGTGCTTTCATCATCACCGCAAAATATGCCAGCTGATAGGCACGGCGGTCGATGTCCAGCCCGTAGAGATTGTTCCGTAAAATAGACTTTGCTGCATCTCGCTCCGACCAACCGCAGGCGGTGTAGATGTCCATCAGCACATCGAACGCATAGACGAGAATGTGACCGCTGCCCATGCATGGGTCGATGATTTTGATTTGTTCCGGCTGAATCTCCCGATACGCTGCACGCAATTTTTCAAGGTCTGCTTTTACAGCATCTTCCTGTTCTGCCTCTTCCAGATAGTACTTCCAGTTAGCGTTTTCCGGCTTGCCGTGACCCTCTGTCCAGAGTCTGCCCAGCGAGTTTTCCACCATGTACCGTACAATCCAATCCGGCGTGAAAAGCTGCGTAGCCGCTGGAATATCCGCTGCACTGATTTTAATATTCTTTTTCAAGTTGGCGAAAACCTTATCTTTCGGCTCGGAATTATAATATTGATACAACCAGCCGATAATCTGCACCTGGTCGTTCCAGTCCGATTCTGGAATATCTTTCACCATATGGGCAATGACGCTATCTTCCCGCAGCAAGTTCTTCGGGAATAGCAGTTCTGTCCATCCGCCGATTCGCTCGAACATCTCCGGCAAGCCCTCGTTCAGGGCGTTGCACTGTGTGATGATAATGTATTGGTACAGCTGCTCGTTCTTCTGCTGCTCCAGAAGTTCCAGTACGAGTTCTTTGTCTAGCCCGTCGATTTCCAGATTCACCGCATCGGTCAGCACTTCCGGCTTGAAATTGCCGTCTTCATCCGAGAAAATGCGAGTGTGCGACGGGAGGTAATTGTTCACCTCCATGAATCGCAAAGCAATGAATCGGTTAAACCATGTATAGGCAGCTTCTTCCATGGTGGAAGCGAAGCCTTTCGCCCGAATCTGAGCGATGAGCTGGGCACGTTGGCTTTGCTCCGCAGAGGTTAAAGATTGCCCGTTGACCGCTGCCTGTGATGGGTCATTTTTACCGTCCTCTGTAACTTCATATTCAAATGCCTTTTGCGTGACTGCCTGAATCAGCAGGATTCTTGCCGAAACAGCGAAATTTTTAATGGCGTTCTTGTTCATATTCTCACCTCAAATGATATGGAGGACATCATGTCCGTTGAGTTTTTGCAGCAGTGACTTCTTGATTTCCGCAACATATCGATCAATATCCGCTTCGCTTTTCAGCTGCATCGTGTGACAAATCGTGCTGCGGTTGATGGTTACCATGTCGATGTCCGGTTCTGCAACAACAAGCAATTTTTGCAGATACTGTTGCCGAATGTTCCCGATTTGAATTTTCATCGCATCGAGGCTGGTCAATTTTTTTGCATGTTCGGCAGCGGTTCGCTTTTCGATAAATGCTGCATCTGCACGCTGAACAATATCGCCCTGTTTCACGTCAGCAGTCTGATGAATTTCACCCATTGCCGCTTGAATCTCGCCGATTACTTCTTCCCGTTTCTGTACAAGCAGTTTTTCATATACGTTCTGAATCGTCTGCACCAATTCTGGCAGTTCGCTGATTCGTTTGTACGGCTTTGGCATTGCAAGGATTTCCTTGATTTTGGAAATTGCAGCGATGGCATCGCTTTCCGTCTGGAAATATTCTTTTTCTGTGTCCAATTGTTCTGTCTGTGCTTTTGCACGGTCGAAAATCTCTCTTTGTACGCGGAAGAAGGTGTCCACATCGGAAATATCTTCTGAAAAGTCCAGGAAATCATCTTGCAGTTCCACCGCTTTTTTCAGCAATGCAATGCTGTCATTTTTCTGTGCAAGCAGTTTCTCACAGAGTTTGATGCCATTTTCAACGACATTTTTTCCGGGATATGCGGAGAAAGCGTATTCTTTTGCAATTCGTCCCTGAAGGGCTGCACACTCTGTATCAAATTTTTCCGTGATATAGCGGAGCAGTCCTGTTTCATCATCTGGAATTGCTCCCAGTGTGCAGTTATGGTATTCGCTGAGAAATTCCCTGCATTTCTTGATCAGTGCTGTTGGTGGAGCAACTTTGAACGCAATGATTGCCTTATCAATTTCTGTTTTTTTCCGCAGGTAATCTATGATTTTTTTATCACTCGGCGAGATAATAACACCGCCGTATTTTAACACCAACTTTTGTGCTGCAATCAATTCTGCAACAATTGCTGCAATGTCAATTTCACGCCAGCCATAGGGGATTGCCTGATAGCGTTTTTGCAGGTCGCCCATAGAGGTTGGGAGCTGTCGTTCTTTCTGAATTTCCAGATATTGCAGCAGTTCTTTGCTTGCTTCAGCGTTTGGCGATTCTGTTCCTGCAAGCACCATTTGCTTACTGCCGTTCAGAATTTGCAGAAGATCCGCATCACTGTCATAATTTTTCCGGATATATCCCAGTTTTGTGTAAACGCTTTCTACAAGAACGCTCATTGCCCGTTCCACGCAGTCTTTCACTGAAGAAACTTTCATCATCAGCTTATCGCCTGCAACATAAATTCGACCTGCAACGATGGCAGCAGAAATCAATTCCTCTGCACGCTTTTCATGTGCGGAAGCCTGATTTTGTCTTGCTCGGATAATAGTTTGAATCATTTCCGGAAGCTGTGTCACATTTTTGCTCTTGACATAGCGACGAATCTTCATGGCATCTTCCAGTTCTTTGAAATAAGGCTGACTCTCTGCCAGAACAATGACAACTTCATTGTCAGCAGCGGATTTCATTCGGAAAACGGAATCATCCATGGTATAAATTTCCGAAGCAACGGTGATGAAATGCAATGCGATAGAGCCGGTCAGCTGACCAATGACGGTTTCATCAATTCGTTCATCATAGGGGAAATCGTATTTTCCATACCGGAATTTTTTGCTGACAAACAGTTTTCCGAAGATAATATCCGAAATTGCTTTTGTAATAATGGCACTATCTACAGGGGTGTTCCGAATTTCACGGGCAATATCCTGTTCATCGTCTGTCAGAAAAGTATAAGTATCGCCTGCTCTGGAAACATAGTTTTGCGATACCAGTCTATCCAAGGACTGTTGTATTTCAAGGCGGGTGGAAATCTTATCTGTACGAATATCTTCTGCCATGAGAATGCTGATATTGTCCACATTTGCCTTGATATCGTCTACATAGCGTACGAGATACAAGAGTTTCAAGATATTGACATCATATTGTTCAATGCCATCATGATGATCTGCTGCATCTTGGCAACGGTCAATGACATGGCGAATGGAACTGTCCAAGAATGTGTGAAGGGTATCATAAAACAGATAGAACGGAACAAGTGCATATTCATCTTTGTTTTGGATTGCCTGAGCTGCTTCCTGAAAGCCGGAAAGCATGGAGCGTTCGCCGCCGGAGAGATGCTTTCCAGAGTTTCCATGCTTTCTGATTTCCGCAAGAACATTCTGCATCAAGCGGAACTGATAGGGAACAAACGGATAAGTTTCTACAAATTCGCCCTCGCCAGCGTAGCCCTTTAAATCAAGTATCGCATGACTGAACGTAAACAGGTTTTTCAGCACCTGATGATTCTTTTCATATTGCTGCTGGAGCAGTTGTTCTGCAATTTCTGTTTTAGTAAGAATTCGCTTTTTGATGACTTCGTCCACGGAAGAAGAACTCAAACTCAACCGTGTATTGAATCGTCCCTGAATCTTAGAAAAATCATCGCCGCTGATTTTGGTAATGCTGTCAATTGCCTCTTGAGAAGTTACCATGACCCAAACTCTGCCGCCGCATTTCGTTCCGATTTCTTCCACAATGGTTTGCAAGTTCAACATAAGGTCAGAATCCGAGCCGATATATTGACCAACTTCGTCAATCATAAACAACAGGCGGTTGTCTTTTCCTTTGCTTTCCACGTATTCTTTGATTTCACTCACAAGTTGTTCAATGCTCAGTTCAATTTCTTCTTCGCCATTGAACCAATTGCGGGCAGCGGTTTCACTCATGCCAAGTGCTTCACACATTGCCGCTACAATGTCATCTTCAAAGAAAGAAAAAGAATTCCGTGAACTTTCCCACGAGCCGCCATTGATACGTTCAAAACTCTTTTGGAACGGTTCTGTCTTTCCGGATTTTGCAATAAACTGTTCCAATTTAGCAATTTTCAAATCGTTGCCGTAAAATCCCTGATGTTCATAAAATACCTTTGCAAAAATCCGCAAAATGGCTGTTTTATCTTTTGTCAAAGGGCTTTTCGAATCGATATTGAAAAGAATTGTTTCCGTCGGAACTTTTACACAGTTTTCCAGTTGTGCATACATCATCGGGTCGTCAAATTTGTCGGCAAAATACGCCACTGCTTTTTTTCCGCCAACGGTTCGATTGGAAAGCAAGTATGAGAGCATCTTCAAAAAATGAGATTTACCGCTTCCAAAGAAACCAGAAATCCAAACACCGCATTTATATGTTGGATGTTCAAGAGAGCGTTACTAGTGATTCAAAAAAGTGTTAAAGTAACGACGCAGTCATT
>ENA-OQNN01001643-OQNN01001643.1-human-gut-metagenome-genome-assembly--contig:-NODE-1643-length-14115-cov-2.954032_pt1 | contig 14115 bp, 9 predicted proteins | sample MGYA00242624_ERZ504870 | MGnify/ENA primary metagenome ERZ504870 (study PRJEB26092, sample SAMD00036379) | human gut metagenome | host: Homo sapiens | study: EMG produced TPA metagenomics assembly of... | reverse complement strand
ATTGAAACTCAGCGAGATGTTGCAAGTGCTATTATGGAGGCTGTCAAGACCTTAAATTGGCTTCCTCCTTATATTACAGGAAGCGCTAATGCCCTCCTTTATACTACCGTCAGTATTAACCAGTCAATTCTCAACGATATTCAGTCGTGCAATGGCAGAGTGATGGTTTTGAACACTATCAGCTATATTGATAACGCCGCGCACCCCGCTGTGATGGGATGGCCCACTACCAGCATTCCGGTCCCCTACAACGCTACTGAAATTGTTTCTCGAGTTAATTAATGGAAAGAAGATGGATTGTATTATGAAAAAAATCAAAAGAGCATATATACTGCTGTTTGTATGCGTCATGACAGTTTGCTTTTCTGGATGTCAAAATCAGTCTGATGTCTCCTCTGAAGATGTAGAAAACTCATTGTTCATGGAATGGTGTAGCCGGTTTCGTGCTTCGAATGAGCCCTTAATTCTGATTACTTTCCCTGATGGGACGTCAACAGCACTTGTAGGTGAGAACGCTGTTACTGCGGCATCGGATATGGAGAAGGCGCTTACGGCGCTTACTGCGGATGATTTTTCTGTTCTGCAAGATTGTTCTGCATCCACAGATGCTCCTTACATTATCATCTCCGACAATTTAACCGAATACAAGTTTTCACCTACCGATAATGGCGTTATTGTAACAGGAACCCCTGATACACGGGAGGACTTTTTGAGTGAGGATGAATTATTGGTTATAAACGACACTGACTTCGCTAAAGTGGTAGATGGCCTCTTGAGCGATGAATAGTGTCATATATTAGCCGTAAAGACTATGGCTCCGGCTGCTTTTGTGATTGGACTAATACATACCTGATAAACCCTTGCCATTCTGGAAAAATTGAATGGCAAGGGTTTACTTCTGAAAAGCTTAATCAACCTTATTTCCGGTGCTGACAGGCACTACAATTACTGGACACCTATTTCCCGCTTTGTTATAATACCAACATAACAGGTAGGGAGCCAAGACTATGCTGATTTATCTTCAAACGATCGAGACAGAAGAAGACAAGAGCAAATTCGAAGACATATACCGGGAATACCGTGGGCTTATGTACTATGTCGCCTATAAGCGTTTGCACCATGAACAGGATGCGGAGGACGCAGTACATTACGCTTTTATGAAAATAGCTGAAAATATCAAAATAATTGATCCGGTGAGTCCAAAAACAAAGCAGCTCGTCGTAACTATAGTTGATAACAGAGTGACTGATATGCTGCGAATGAATGGCCGCCATCCCACTGCGGAATATAACGATGAAATTCTTAATCAACTGAGTGCAGAACTTCACACAGATGATTTGCTAACAGAGGCTATTCTTAAGTTGCCGGAGCAGCAACGTCATGTTATCTGGTTGAAATATTATCATGGCTACAATTTGCGTGAAATTTCAAAGATGTTGGGAATTACGTTATCTTGGGCGCAGAAAATCGATCAGAGAGCGAAAAAGCATCTCGAGATACTGTATAAAGAAGGAGGCGGCGAATTTTGATCACTGATGAGCGGCTACGCGCGGCTGCTGAAAAATCCAGCGACTTATATCTGCGTTATATGGAAGAAGGTTACGACGCGATTCCTCCTCATGAGTTTTCTGCAGCTTTTGAAAGGAAAATCAGAAAGCTGAAAAAGCGCGCAGATCATCCTTATTTCTATAAAATGATGCACAAAGTTGCCGTTATTATACTTGCAGTTCTCATTGGCGGAAGTGCTTGGCTGGCCGTCGATACAGAGGCTAGAGCATCTTTTTTTGGATGGGTCAAAGAGGTGTACGAAGAGCTGTTTATATATCATTTTGAGGATGGGCGTACCAGCAATGAAGGAAAGAATAACTACTATTTAACTTGGATCCCCGAAGGATATACACAGATATCAGAAGATAGTGTAGGAAATACTTCGTCGGTCATTTATATGAATGACGAGGGTGAGATACTGAAATTCTATTATGCAAGTCCGCCAGATGAGACATTCTGGCAAATCGAGTCAACAAATACTGCCGTTGAAAAGGTAACCGTAGCTGGCTGCACTGCCGACATTTTGATCAGCGATGACGCTGCTATCGGTAACACAATCGTATGGATGACTGCTGACAACGCTGGATTTTTCATATCCGGATTCTTCACTGCCGAAGATTTGATTAGATTAGCAGAAAGTGTTTGCGGAAAATAAATAGCGTTGTGTCCAAAAAATCCCTCCCTTGTCGTATTTAGTTTTACGAGAAGGGAGGGCTGTTTTAGTAGAAAATACAGAGGTATAATTTTCAATGTATCCGAAGTAGATTAAGCTATGTTCAACAACAAAAGAAAGCGAGGTTAATTAAATGAAACGTAAAATGGTGTCGTTTATTCTCTGCATCGCAATGTGCATGGCTCTCGCCATTCCTGCATTTGCTGTCGAATTAAGCCCATATGCTACTGATGAAGTGGGCAATTTTTCACAGATGATTGAGTTTGCTTTCTCGGATAATGTAGAAGGTAGATTTAGATATTCTTATAACGATGCTGCTGGAAATGTGGTCAATGGTCTCGTGATAAAAGAAATCTCGACAGATGGGACAACAAAGATGAACTTTGTAGAAGGCGATAAATCTGATAAGGTTGAAATTGATTCCATTAGAGACGTAATCTTAAACGGTAATTGCATTAAGGTGACAACGCAGGAATCATCAAAGCTAAGTACGGAATATGATATTGCTCCTTTCGCACATACCGTAAAATATCTTGACGGTCCGCCAGATGGAACGGTTGCAACTGATTATAGCAAACTAATTGGTACCCAAAAGAAAGATATTACATTTATGCAGGATTTGCTCGATATGACCTCCGGTGCATTTGTAACGGTCGTAATCGCTGCACTCGAATTTAATCCTCTTGGAGCTTTTGCGGCAGGAGTACTTTTAGGAAAGATTTGCAATATTGGCGGGACGGTGCACCCAGACGGTATCCACGCTATTTCTGTAAGAGTCCTTTCGTATCAGCGCCCCAGCGGTCCGGGGGTTATCGGGTACGGGACGGTAACAAAGTTGTACACAAAATGGTATGCAAGCGCCAATCAGCAGAACTATATTGAAGACGCTGATACGGTTGTGTATCGCTGTATGAATGGATAATAACATGGAAAGATTACCCAAAAATACCATACAGTATGTGATAAGCCTTGCACTATTTTTGACTGTTATGATTTTGCTTCCAGTCAAGGCATATCCAAAGCACTGGAGTGATTTGCTTTTTATTGCTTTCGGATTTGCATTTTTCGCGCTCCGAGCGGTAGAAGAAAAGAAAAAATCTGCATGGTTTGATTTGTGCTGTGTTGGGGCGCTTCTCTTAGAGAGCGTTGTTTTGCTGTTGATAGGTCGACAGCTAAGTTGACCCTTCCGGAGTGTCACCTGATAGCGAACTTACTATCAGGTGACACTCCTTTTTTGCAGCGTGAGAGGGTATCTGTGCTGATATGCATAGCATTTGATGTTACTGCTCGACGCCACAATAGCTAACAAAACCTATTTGAGACACAATATGAAGGCGAAATAGTATTGACTTGTCATATATACTGTGTTACACTTTGCTTGTAAATGAGTTTTGCGCAATTTCCCTTTGGGCATAGGTCATTGACCTGTGTGTGGAGTGATCCACCTGCGCACGTTGTCAGGTTTGTACGTTTTTGTCAGTAGTATTGCTGTGCCATGAGAGCCGGCTGCTGCTGGCTTTTTATTTTACGGGGTAGTAACGCCCCAATGCTGCGGGAATGACGAGTGTTTGCTGTGAGGCAAACACGCTGGATTTTACCAGAATCGTTGTTCCCGCTTTTTTTGCGCCCAAATGCCGAAAGGCTTTGAGGATATATCATCAAGAAAGGTGGAAACAAGAAATGAAATTCAGACGAAAATGGAAACCCGGAGGGCATCCCAGACGCTCCTTCCGACCGTACCACAGGTACAGAGAGAAGCGGCTTTTGAATAAGCCGCGCATCGGATATGAAACCGAGGAGGAATGCATCCATGGAAAACGCAAAGTGTTACGCTCCGCAAATTCTCGTCGGTACAGAAGGTCTGCCGCGTGAGCAATGGCTGGAATACCGGCGCAAGGGCATTGGCGGAAGTGACGCCGCTGCCGTTCTCGGGATTTCACCATTCCGTACCGGGCGGGATCTCTACTATGACAAGCTGAATATCGTCACAGCGGATGATGCCGAAAACTGGGTTCAGATGGAGGTTGGAACTCTGCTGGAGCCGTTGGTTGCCAAGATCTTCGCCCATATACGCATATTATACAGGGAGTCATTCGTACAATAAATCGACTATCAAGGCGTTTATCGCCCTTATAGATATAATGCGCATGATATTTTTGCATTTTCCCCATGCGAAAACAATAGGAGTGCATCTGTACCGATGATCATTACGTTGCAGAGAAATGAACGGCATGCGTCACAAAAAAATGCAGAAAAAATCGAACTTCTTGTCACAAATCGACACTGTCAGGAGATGAATATAGTAAGGGCACATTTTTGGAGGAGGTGGTCATTGGGGCAACATCCGCCGCAGATCCACTGTCATGTATCGTAGAGAGGAGAATAGCAAATGAAGCTAAAACGATTCCGAAACAAATTCATTTCGATGCTGCTTACGCTGGCAATGCTTTTGACACTGTTCCCTACCGCAGTCTTTGCCGAGGATACGGCGGCTGACCGACCGGCCAGCGCCGAATTTAAGATCATGGGACTGTACGCTCTCCGGGATAACGGGCGGCGTGTGTCCTTCTTCTCTTATGAGTCAAGAGACAACGCATTCCTGACAAAAGCCAATATGACCTATCCCGACTCCTGGTTCAAGTTGATCTATGTGATCGAGAGATCACAGCCGGTCACGCTGGAACTGTATGAGATGAAGGATGAACCCGCGTATATGGATGAAGATATTGTTTCCATGCCGTATGCGCCGGAGGATGATGCGGATGGACACGGAAAACTCCAGAGCGAGGAGTTCCTTGGCCGCCGACTGGGCGTACTGGTGGGCGTTCCGGTGCAGGAAAATATTGTCCCGCTTCAGGAGGGGGATGACATTTATACGGCGGAGCAGGTGGGCTATTCGCCTATCGATGAAGATGAGTGGCTGAATATCGTCTATCAGACGATCCGCGGGAAGCGTCAGCCGAAAGTGATTGAGGATTTCTACGCTTTTGGCTTTGAGGGCAATCGCCTCGCCGGACTGGACGATGCGGCTGCAACGGTGAGCCTTGATGAGCTCCCTGCCCCGGAAGATATGGCAGAGACAGACGCTCTGCTCCCCTCGGAAAATCTAGATGCTCCAAATCCGGAAGCAAATTTGCCCGCTGACATCAACGATGAAGCAATGGATACGGAAAAATCTCCTGCCAATGAGACATCGGAGGATGGGGCTTCCGAGGAAAGCCTGACAACGGATACGGAGTCTGCAACGGCGATAGAGGAGTCCTTTGCTCCCTCTGCAAATGCGGAACCATTGGAAGATGATGCGGACACGACACCTGCCGATGCGGATACGGTGGATTCGGAGGCGGTGGAAACGGATAAGGCAGATGTGCCGGTGACAGCGATTGAGGACGAGCCTTCTGCAGAAAAACCTGTCGAAGCTGTTTCGGACGTGGAACCGGAGATCAATGAGGAGATCGACTATCTGCCGGAAAGTTCTGTTCTGCCCAGCGCACACGCTTTCTTCAGCTTGACGGATGCTGCCGAAGAAAGTGAAAACACCATCCAGAATATAGTCCTGTGGGACGGCAGCTACAGGGATGACAGCGGCAGCCTCACCCGTATTTCCAGCGGTGGCCGCTACGTCATCGTCATGCAGCCCTGCACGCCCCGGACAGCGATCTACAACAGCTTTCTTGGCTTTGATGTGCCGGAGAAAGGTGAGGCCATTGACACCTTCGAGATGATCAATTCCTGGGATGATCTGATCGCAATTCGGGATGAACTGGCCTGCAGCGGCGACCCTGTGGATCTGCTCAGCGGCAGTTTTACATGGAATTACCGTGACCTTGCGCTGTACGGCAAGGATGATCTGGAATTTACACGTTACTACGAATCTGTCCACGCGGATGAAAATTACGGGCTTGGCGGCGGCTGGACGTCCAACTTCTCCTATGCGCTGGAGTTTGACGGCCGCTCCGTGATTGCCCATTTGCCGAGAGCCGTTACGCTTTATTTCCCAATCGGTTTTGACGGCAGCTTTGACGCCTGCGGTGATTACTCGCTGGTGCAGACAGGCAGCGGTTACGCCATGACGGATAAGGCGGGGACGATCTACCGCTTCGACAACAGCGGCCGTATTCTGAGCATCGTCTATCTTAGTGGGAATACGCTGTCCTTCCAATATGACGGTGACAAGCTCCGGAGCGTGTCCAACGGCGCCGGCAGCTTTACGTTCTCCTACAGCGGCGACAATATCGCTGCGGTGACGGACAGCGTAGGGCGCAGCATCCATCTGTCCTATGACGGCGGCCTCCTGACTGAAGTGGAAAACCCTGATGGAGACAGCCTGCGCTATGCGTATGACGGCAACGGGTATCTCAGTTCTGTTCAGAATCTCAAGGGTGAGATCTATGTAGAGAATGAATATGACGCACAGGGCCGTGTAGTCCATCAGTATGCCGTAAACTTCGGCACCTTTGATTTTACCTACGATTTCGATGGGCGGCACAACACCTGCACCGGCGAGGACGGCTATTTCCATGAGATCCGGTTTGATGAGCAGGGCCGGATCACCAAGTCTACAGATGCCAGCGGCAGCCAGACGGTGACCTATAACGATCTCAATCAGGTTACCAGCCGGACGGATCGTGAAGGCAACCGCACATCCTATGCCTATGATGCCGCGGGCAACAAAGCCAAAATCACTTACGCCGACGGCACTTATGAGCGGTTCGAGTACGACAGCAATCGGATGCCAACCATGATCCGTGACCGCAACGGGAATACGAGCTACTATACCTACGACCATCAGGGCAATATGACTTCCGCTACCGATGGCCGCGGTATGACCCGCTCCTATGTCTATGATGCCGACGGCAATCTCACTTCCGCAGCGGATGCGCTTGGCGCGCAGACGACCTACACCTATGACGCTCAGGGTAACTGCACGTCCATGACAGACCCGCTGGGCAATGTGACCGCCTATATTTATGACGGGCAGGGCCGCCTGATCACAGTCACCGACGCCATGGGGTCAGTCACTTCCTATGAGTATACCGAGGCCGGCAAACTGGTGAAGGTCATCGGCGCCGATGGCAGCGAGCAGACCTACACGGTGGATGGCAACGGCTTCAACATCAGCGAAAGCGACCGCATGGGCCATGTCACCACCTTTACCCGTGACGCGCAGAACAACGTGACCTCTATCACCGATCCGCTGGGCAATGTGACCCGCTATACCTATGATGACAGCGGAAATCTGACCACAGCAACAGACGCCAACGAAGCGGTCACCCGCTATACCTACGATGCTGATGGCCGTATTGTTTCCATGACCGATGCCCGCGGCAATACCTGGCGCTATGCTTATGATCGGAACGGTCAACTGGTTTCCACCACCGATCCTGTCGGCGGCGTCAGTTCTACCGAGTACAACAGCGTTGGACGTACTGCCTCCGTCAAGGATGCCAACGGCAATACCACCCAATATACCTATGACGGCGTCGGCAACCTTACAAAGATCACCGACGCACTCGGCAAGAGCACCGTCAGCGAATACGATGCCAACGGCAACCTGACCGCCACTACGGATCGCAACGGCCACACCACCCGCTATGCTTACGACGCGGAGAACCGTTTGATCCGCATGGAAGATGCTGAGGGCAGCACGACCTCCTACACCTATGACGCTAACGGTCAGATGACCAAGACCACCTCTGCCATGGGCGCGGAGACTTCCAGCACTTATGACGCGCTGGGGCGTCAGATATCCTCGGCGGATGCGCTGGGCCACGTGACCGGCTACGAATATGATGTGCTGGGTCGCGCCACAAAGATCACCTACGCGGATGGCGGCTTTGTTGCCTACACCTATGATGCCAACGGTCAGGTTTTGACTGCCACCGATGAACTGGGCGGCGTGATCTCCTATGCCTACGATGCCAACGGCAGACTGATCGAGATGACGGACGCCATGGGCGGCAAAACGGCATACGCCTATGACGCTGTCGGCAATGTGACTTCTGTTACCGATGCTCTGGGCGGGGGCACAACCTATCGCTACGACGAAACAGGAAATATAACCTCGGTTACAGACGCCAACGGCAATACGACCGGCTATTCCTATGATGCGCTTGGCCGCGCTGTTGCCGTTACGGACGCCAATGGCGGCGTGACCCGCGCGGAGTACGATCATAACGGGAACATTGTCAAGGCTGTCGATGCCGAAGGAAATGCCACTACTTATGTCTATGATGCGCTGGATCGTCTTGCCAGTTATACCAACGCGGAGGGCTATACCTTCTCCTTCCAGTATGATAACGAGGGAAATACGGTTGCCTCTACTGACGGTAACGGCAATACCACCCGCTATACCTACGATGGACTGAACCGAGCAATCTCCAGCACCAATGCCGAAGGCAATACCGCATACAATACCTATGACGCAGATGGTCGTATGGTAAAGTCCGTGAATGAAGAGGGTGCGGAGACCGCCTATGCCTATGACGCGGATGGGCGCCTGATCTCCATGACGGATGCTCTGGGTAATGTTACCGGCTTTGAGTACGACAGCCGGGATCGGGTCATCAAGGTCACCGATGCCAAGGGCAATGCGACCACATTCACCTATGATCTGGCAGGCAATGTCAAGAGCGAGACCAATGCCAAGGGCGTTGTGACCAGCTATGCCTACGATGCCAATGGCAACCTCACCTCCATGACGGATGCTGCCGGCACCGTGACCTATACCTATGACGCCCTGAATCGGGTTACCAGTGTGAAAGACCGCCGTGGCAATACGCAGTTCTTCACCTATGATGCCACAGACCGCATCGTGCAGGTCAAGGACCGCAACGGCAATGCCACCCAGTATGTCTATGACGGCAATGGAAACATTGTAAAGACCATCGATGCACTGGGCACGGAGTCCGTATTCACCTACAATAAAAATGACCAGCTCATTTCCACCGACCTCCACCGTGTGGATGCCCTCAATGGCGTGGACTCCCACGAGATCACGCTGTATGAGTACGATGGTCGGAATTTGGTCACGAAAGAGATCAACGCGCTTGGCGACAGTACCGTTTATGTCTACGACGGCAACGGCAATCTGGTCTCCAAGACCGATGCGGATGGCTATGTGACCCAGTATTCCTACACCGCCCTTGATTTGGTGAAGAAAATCAACTACAATGGGGCAAAGGAGGTCTCCTACCAGTATAACAAGGTCGGCGAACTGGTGCAGATGGATGACTGGACCGGCACCAACACCTTCGAGTTGGACCTGCTGGGCCGCCTCCAGAAGATGACCGACCACAAGGGCAATACGGTTTCCTACGCCTATGACGCCGTGGGCAATCAGACCGGCATTACCTATCCGGACGGCAGCAAGACCCGCAGCTTCTACGATGCGGTGTATAACCTTACCAGCGTCATTGACGCGGATGACGGCACCTATGCCTATGTCTACGATGATGCCAACCGCCCCGTCAAGCTGACCTATCCCAACGGCTGGATCGAGCAGTATACCTATGACGCGGAGGGCAACCTCCTCAAGACGGTGGACACCGATCCCTTCCAGCTCTACAACAAGACGCCCAAGGTCAAGTATGAGTACACCTACGACGCCGAGGGCAATGCACTGACGGAATTCCAGCGGGACAGCGACGCCACGGAAAACCTCAAAAGCCGTACCACCTTTACCTATGACGCGCTGAACCGGCTCACCGGCAACACCCGCAAACTGGAGGTCTATCCCTACGATACCCTTGCTTATAGCTACAGCTATGACACGCTGGGCAACCTGCTGAAGCAGAGCGGTCCCACCAAGGGCGAAGAGGATACCTACCAGTACAACGACCTCAACCAGATGGTGAGCAAGCATGTGTGCGGCTATGAGCAGAAGATCACCCGCATCTATGACTACGGCTATACCTACGACAAGCGCGGCAATCTGGTGAAGGAAGAAGAGATTTGTTCGCCTACCACCACCGGACCCAAGAACATCACCATTGCAACTTATCTCTATGACGAGACGAACCGCATGGTGCAGGGCACCAACAAGGCCGGCGAGGTCAGCGCATACACCTTCAACGGTCTCGGCGTGCGGGTCGGCACAGAGCTGATTTTAGAGGACAACAGCCACGGCTACACGGACTTCCACTGCCAGACGCCCAGCGTGGAGACCGGCATTGAAAAGCCGGAAGTGGTCAAGACGGATTATGTCATTGACTATACCCGCCTTGGCATCGACCAGCGGGTGCTGGTGAAGTCCGAGCAGGACGGCTATGACTTCTTCTACACCTACGGTTTGGACAAGCTGCAGGTCATGACGATTGGCGAAGGCAGCAACTGGTGGGGGCAGAGCATCAAGAAATGCGTCAATATGGCCTACGTCCACACCGACCGCCTTGGCAGCGTGGTGAATCTCTCCGATCAATACGGCCGTGTGACCGCACGGGCAGACTACACCGATTGGGGCGAGGTGCGCCGGTACACGGACATCACCGTGGACGGCGGCTTCCGCAGACTGCTGCCGGAGATCACCTATGCGACGCATGAGTATGATGATGTCCTGAACCAGTTCTACGCAAAGGCCAGAATGTACGATGCGGAGAACAAGCGGTTTGATGCAGTGGACTTGATTGCAGGAACAGTTGCGAATCCCATTAGTTTGGTGCAGTATCTGTATGTTGTGGACAACCCCATAAAACAGATTGATCCGTTAGGGCTTATTTGGATTAAATACGAGAACATTGTATCTAAACGTAATAACGGTGAGGATGCATCGCATAGCTATTCAACCGAGCTGAAGAAGATGCAACAGATGCTTAACTACATGGGATATTCAAATATTCCCAATGGAGATATGGGGGTAGACTATGGAGGTCTCACTGCTGCTGCGGTGAATTTGTTCCAACTCAATTACCAGATTAAGCTGACAAGCTTCGTTAACAATACGACCTATCTGACGGTTGCCAATGTCTATGTTAACAAACGGTATTCTAACAAAGAAAGTCAAAAGGCTTTTTACGATCTGTATGTGCGGCAACTGATTAAACGTGATGGAATTACGAATAAAGACTACTATCGCAAATATGTTTGTGTTGTTCCTCAAGGTTTCTCACAATCTGTATTGGACAATCTTCCTGCTGGAGTGTCAACCAAGAAAGTCAATGGTATTTGGTATTTCGACTATACCGATGCTATGAACAAAGTCCTTACTGAAAACGAAAAGGTAGTGCTTGAACACCAAATCCCACTATACGAAGATTATGTTGCTGAAGTAGGTAAAAATCTCACATGGTTTGGACGCTTAGTTTATAATTATAACTCTGCGTATCAAGCCAAGCGAATCAATGAACTTTTGTGGTTTGCAAGCATGGTAAAACCTAATGCTGAATGGGACATCAAAGTTGAAGAACGATGGGAAGCTATTTTTGGAGATGGAAGTTTCTATGGAAATCAGTTCCGATTCGTTTTTGATGATTCGGTCGTCACACCCGAGATGATGGGCAATATTACATATGGCTATTGGGGGAAGGCTCTTGGTGTCTCCGATGAAATGCTATATTTAGGCGGCGGAGTGGCGAATGCGGGAATTGAAATCTGGAAACTCTTGGACGAGTACTACGGTGAGAGCGAGGAAGATCATCTGTCAGTGAAGTGGGGTATCGAATACTATAATGCAACGCACTAAATTGATTGTCTACCCAATTCTGGCGACTATTCTGCTTATTCTTGTCTTTCAATTTGTAGAAAACAAAAGCCGCAATATTTCGGTGGAAGAGTACTTTTATCAGAACAGTGATGAGTTTACTGATATCGTGGATGTTTTGCGCCAAAACAAGGTTGAAGGGTTCCCTTTGTATTTAACATCCGAAGACGATATCCAAACACTTTTTGGGGATGCAAATCAAGATGTTAGTGCAGAAGCAATACGCTCTGTGTTCAAAAAGACTGATTGCAATGCCATCTATGCCTCAACAACCCGTTCTGGAAATTTCTATTGCCGTTTTGCGTGCCGAGGACATGATGCAGTAAACGGAATTGCATTTGTTGGAGATAATAGGTATCCCGATACAATCAATTCGATTTTTTCTGGTTCGCTTGTATCGGAATGCACTTTTATTGATGATGAATGGGTGCGTTTTGAGTATTATACCGCTGAAGGTGAGAAAAAGATAACGGGATGAATAGTATGGGAGGGTGCAGAAATTGCACCCTCCCATACTATTTGCCGAAACGCTAATTTCATGCTGCCGGCACCGTGACCTATGCCTATGACGCCCTGAATCGGGTTACCAGCGTGAAAGACCGCCGCGGCAATACGCAGTTCTTTACCTATGATGCCACAGACCGCATCGTGCAGGTCAAGGACCGCAACGGCAATGCCACCCGGTATGTCTATGATGGCAATGGAAATATTGTAAAGACCATCGATGCACTGGGCACGGAGTCCGTATTTACCTACAATAAAAATGACCAGCTCATTTCCACCGACCTCCACCGTGTGGATGCCCTCAATGGCGTGGACTCTCACGAGATCACGCTGTATGCAAAGAAAGCAAGCGTTACTAATTCCAATGCCACAAACAATAACTATTTCATGAAGGTTCCAAAATGTTAGCAATATTTCTGCAAAACCGGGCGGGGCTATGAAATCATACGCCCCGCCCATGAAGCGGCCCCAGAAAACCCTGCAATCAAGAGTGTTTTCCGGGGTCAAATGCTCACGGTCTACCCCGGTTTTTCCACATATAGCCGCGCTGCTTCTGCCGCCTTGCAGCACGGGCGCAGGTCGGGGAGCAGTACCGCTGCCGCCCGTCCGGGAGAAAGGCCCTGCCGCACACCGGGCAAGGACGGGTTTCCGTGATACGCTCCACGGTCAGCGACCTTTCCAGCACGGGATCAAGGGGCAGCACCGCCGAACGGAAATAGCAGCAATATGCCCCTGTCCAGCATTTCCCCAGCATATAGCACTCTTTATCTTGTTTCCACAGAAAACATTATGTAAATCGAATCTTTCAACTTGTAGGAAGGTCAGACTACATGATACAATAGCATAAATAATGACTGGGAGTTCGCATTATGTTGCTTTATTTACAGATGCTTGAAACTCCAGAGGAGAAGTCGCTGTTTGAACAGATCTATCTGGAGTACCGTGGCCTCATGTATCATGTGGCCTACGAAATTTTACATAACGATCAGGATGCCGAGGACGCTGTGCATCAGGCTTTCGTAAAAATAGTAGAAAATATTAAAAAAATTGATGATCCGGTGTGTCCAAAAACGCATGGCTATGTCGTTACAATAGTTGAACACCAAGCGATAGATCAGTACAGAAAGCGGCAAAAATACAAAACTGTCGAACTGATCGAAGAAATTCAAGGCACAAATGCTCATTATGAAGGGGACAACGATTTGACAAAATGTATTTTGCAACTGCCTGCCAGGTATCGTGAAATGATTTTGCTACGCTATCATTATGGGCACACTGTCAGGGAAATTGCAAAGATGTTGGAACTGTCGTTGCCGGCCACAATTAAACTGGGTCAACGGGCTAAAACCAAATTGAAAAAACTATGTGAGGAGGCGGGAATCCTGTGATAAGCGATGAAACGCTGAAAAAAGCGACGGCTGAAGCGGATCAGGCAATCAGGGATTCGCTCCCCGCTCCAGCAGAATGTGAACATGAGTTTTCGCCATCGTTTCAACGAAAAATGCGCCGCACCTTTCGCAAAGCAAAATATCCTGTGATCTACAAACTGCCCAAATATGCAGCTTGCTTTGTTCTTGTGGTTGTTCTCGCCAGTAGCACTTGGCTGACTGTTGACGCAGAAGCGCGAGCCGCCTTTTTTGCGTGGGTGCGTGAACAATATGAAACATTCATTGAATATCGCTTTGTTGGAGAT
>ENA-OQNN01001642-OQNN01001642.1-human-gut-metagenome-genome-assembly--contig:-NODE-1642-length-14132-cov-3.302321_pt1 | contig 14132 bp, 12 predicted proteins | sample MGYA00242624_ERZ504870 | MGnify/ENA primary metagenome ERZ504870 (study PRJEB26092, sample SAMD00036379) | human gut metagenome | host: Homo sapiens | study: EMG produced TPA metagenomics assembly of... | reverse complement strand
AACACGAGCGACGATTTTACATCGACCGTGAACGCCATTATCACCGCGCCGAATACGACGAACGGCGAGCGCAGGACGAGACGCAGGGTCAGGTTTGTTCCGGTCTGAACCTGATTTATGTCGCCCGTCAGGCGGGTTATAAGCGTCGGCGCGCCGAGCGAATCGAGCTGGGAATAAGAGAGCTTGCCGATATGCTGGAAGAGCGCGTGGCGGATATCGGTAGCGAAGCCGACCGACGCTTTCGCCGAGAAATACTGCGCTACAAGCGTGCTGCAAAGACCCAGTATGCCGAGCAGACCGAGTAGCAGGCAGCGTTTGATAATATAAATCTTGTCGCCGTTCTCTATGCCGACATCGATTATAGTTGAGACTATCAGCGGAACAATCAGCTCGAACGCCCCTTCAATGAGCTTGAAAAACGGCGCGAGACTACTTTCACTTTTGTATTTTTTCACATCCTTCAAAAGCTTTGACATGCTATTCTCCTCTTGCTTTATACTGCATTCTATAATGGTATATAATACCCTAAATAGTACCATGAAAACGGCTTTTTTTCAAGATGCTGTGGCTATTTCCCGTTCCTTGACAGAGACGGGGAGCAGTGATAAACTTATGCGTTGTAGAAAATAAACGGTGTGGTGAACGATGAAAGAAAAGGCTCTCAAAAAAGAGGAAGAGCTTCTCGAATGCGAAAAGCTCTGGATATTTGCCGTCATGATAGCGGTCGGCGGATTTTTCGGCGCATATACTTATGTTCAAAAGGGCGGCGTGTTCTGCAACGCGCAGACGGCGAACTTCGTGCTCATGGCGGTTCAGCTCGGGCGCGGAAACTGGCGCAAGGCGCTGTATTATCTCCTGCCCGCTTCGGCTTATCTGCTCGGCACGGTCATTTCGGAATTTCTGCCCAAGCATATAAACCGCCGCAAGATAGTCCGCTGGGACACGGCGTTCGTGGCGTTTGAAATGGCGTGGATATTTGCGCTCGGCTTCGTCCCGGACGATGCGCCGCCGCAGATCTGCCAGGTGGCTGTGAATTTTATCGCTTCGATGCAGTTCAACACATTCCGCCAGGCGAAAAAGATTCCGATGGCGACTACCTTCTGCACCAACCATGTCCGCCAGGTCGGCTCGAACCTCGTCAAGTGGCTTCGCAGCGGTAATAAAGAGGCGCGCGGCAAGATGTTCGCGCATCTGCTGATGATAGGCTCGTTTGTCGCGGGCGCGGTCGCTTCAACTTTTCTCTGCGGCTATCTCGGCGGCAAGACCATCTGGTGCGCCGAAATATTGCTCGCGATAGTGTTCTTTGCGCTCCTGCGCGCCGATCTCGGCGAGGAACATGATAAACTCGATGTCGTTCCGCACGGTCATTGATGACAAGCTGTTAAGCTTTACATGATTTATAAATAAAAAAACAAAAGCTCCCATGCGTCCCCGAATGTGTTGATATATCGGGAAAGTTGCACGGGAGCTTTTGATTTTTGCGCTAAAAAATAAGCGTGTAAATTGTAAAGTAAATCGCTTTACAATTTATTTTAGCCCATTATGGGTATCTCAAGGAATGTGTAGGTGAAACAATTGATAATATAGAAAATAAATGCGGCTGTCGGGATTGCATATCCCGCGAATTTTTTCGCTTTGCTATCGGAAAGTGAAGAATACATCGCTGCGCAAGCGATGAGCGTGAACATCTCGGTGAAGTAGAAAACACGCTGCCCGGAGGCATAGATGGAGGAAGAAAATCCGAGCACGGCGGCGCAGCAGACGGCGGCGCAGAACAGCACGCCGACAGTGAGCCCGAGCCTTCTGTTTTTCTTTACGAGCGCCGCTATAAGAATGAAAAGGCTAAAGAGAAAGACAAAACAGAGCGCGATAACCGCGAGTTCGAGCGGAAGGTAATTGCCGCTCTTGAACATCTTTTCAAAGCCCTTGTCCGGGGTGGTGCGGCGGATAATAATATATGCGGCGTTGACTCCGACGCACAGCACCGAGGCGAATATTGCAAAGACTGATATAATTTTCTTTATTTTCCGCGAACCGCTGAACGCTTCATATACCGATGCGCCGAGCAGAACGAGAAAAACAGCTGCTGTTATCAGCGAGAAGAAAAATGAAAATGCGAAATAATTTGAAAATCCGCAGAGCAGTCTTTCAAATATATTCATTTTAGAGAATCTTTCAAAACCCGACGCCGCCTCCATCGCTCCGCGCCCGCGAAGTCCGGGAGAGAGAACCAACACGGCGGCGAAAGCCGCGCTCGGCAGGAGCGGGATGAATTGACGGAATCCGAGTTTGCGTTGATATGCCGAAAAAATCAGCAGAATCACCTGCAGCGCGAGCACCGCGGCGCAGGACTGCTCCTGAGATGCCGCGACGACAGAAGCAATCGCGGCGGCGACATATGCCATGGGATTCACGCGCCCGCCGAACACCTCGAATGTGAGCGGAGTCACCGTGATAAGCAAGGCGGCGAACGGAACGAGGAACGTGAACGAACCCGCAAACCAAAACACCGACGGGTTGAGGCATGGCAGGAATACTGCCGACGGCACCGAGCAGGCGAAGATATATCTCTGTCTTATATCTGTCTTTTCGCCGAAAAAGTCCGACAGGCGGCAGAGAAAATACATTATATATATAATCAGCGCGGCGATGAACAGCTTCCAGAAAATGAGCGGCAGGCGCAGGAAGTTTATCATCAGCCATTCGCCGACTATCCGCCCGGACACGGTCGTGTACCGCTCGTGCAGCCAGCTTGTTACCGTGAATCCGTTTCGGTGGAGTATGCCGAGAAAGTGACCGTCGTCGGTTTTGAGGATCAGCCGCGTGAATACTGTGCAGAAAAACAGCACGGCGGCGGAGAATGCGGCGATTATCGAGCGCGGAGAGTTTTGAAATTCTTTCAGCTTTTCTCTCATCTTTCGCCACCTCCCGCCAACGCATACGGATTTTCGGCGGTTCCGCTTCCGCAAAGAACGAGAATACCGCTGCGAAGATATATCGCCGGGCATACGCCGCACAGCTCGTCCGCCGCGAGCGTTTTATAGAATCCGCCGGTCGTGGTGACCGCCGTAACGCTGCTCTGATTTGTCGAAACCGGCGAGCTTGTCCAATACCAGCAGTATTTGCGCAGAGTTAAATAGCGCGAAGTATCATTTTTGATGCACTGCTCGGTCGGGCTTCTGCGGCGGTCGGCGGTGCTTATATTTTTGAGCATATCTTTTGACGGCAGGAATATCAAATCGCCGTTTTTGTCAGGCGATATGAGCGAAAGGTCAAACTCTGAAAAATTCTCCGGATTTAAAAATCCGCTCTCCGAATTGAGCCATTCGCGCAGGGGAGAGGCGAGATAATCGGAACTGCCGATGCCGTCCTCGGACGGGTCGAGCGCCCTGAAGCACAGCACTTTTTCGCTCATGAGCAGAGTTTTGTCGCCAGTTTCGATGACTCTCCATACAATAGGCTCGCCGAGATATGAGCCGATGGCTATTCTGTCGCCGCTTTTGAGCGTGACTTCCCGCGATTCATTGCCTACGACGCTGACGGACGAAGAAAACAGTAGGTGAGCCGATGCGCTTTTGATTTTTGCGTTCTCGATAAAAGTCAGCGCAAATAGCAGAATTGCCGCAATTGCAGCCGCTCTGAAAGCCTTTTTCATCGTCTCACCCCTTCTGCTTTATTTTACATATACTATGTCGAGCTCGTTGCAAGGTCCGCCCAGCTTCTGCTTCCCGGCGGAGTTGAGCCCGAGCATGCCGTTTGCCGCGAAAAATTCGCTCTCGATAACGCACGGCTTGTTGAGATTCTTGAGCTGATTCGCTTTTGTGCCGGTCGTGTTGCCGATGCCCTTGACATACATCGACGAGCAGTTGCCGCCGTTTAGCAAAAACGCATTTCTCGCGCCGTATGCTATGAGGACTTTCATCATATTGTCGAGCGGCATAAATTCGCCGACAGCCATGATATACTTGTTCTCCGATATCTGCGCGAACACCGTGCGGTTGTGATAATAAGTGTCGTGCTCGTTGGTCGCCTTGCCGTTTGTTATGACTTGCCGCTGGTAGCGCAGGGAATTGTAAACGCCCTGCGAGATATACGATTTGCAGTTCTCGTTTGTGAGCGTTTCGACTTTCCATGTGCCGTTTTTGTAGATCAGCAGTCGCTTTTGCCCGCTGCCGTCGGTCGAAACTACCGAGCCGTTGCGAATTGTCGGAGCGCCTTTTTTATATGTTGAGCCTGCCTCGCCGTTTATTGCTATGAGCGCGCCGCTCTTTCTGCCCATATCCTCAACCTTGCTGACATTCGTGCCGAGGAGCTGTTGGCTCGATGCAACGCCGATGTGCTCGGGCGAGCAGGTGATTATCGCTATATTGACTACCGGCTGATAAGTAACTGTCTTGTCGTAGTTGATAGCGCCGTCCGCGTTCGCTTTTTTGAAAGCCTGAGTTATCTGCGGCCCATAGGCTATTCGGTGGATTTCTATATTCACTCCGTTTGAATTGAGTTTCCACGCCCTGAGCACTTTTGCGCCGGCGATGCTTTTTACGCTTCCTGCGCTGACTTCAAGCTTGCCTTTTGAAGCTGAACCGGAATTATTTGATTTTGCAGTTGTTGCGGGCTTTGATGCCGGCTTGTCTGCCGTCGGTTTCTGTGCGCTCTGAGCAGTGCTCTCCTCTGCGGATTCGGATACCGCTTCGGAGCTCGTCTCTTCTGCGCTCGTCTGCGCATTGACTTCTGCCGCAGTTGTGTCTTCTGCCGCGGTCGTGCCGGGCTCGGGCGTTTTTGTGCCGCATGCCGTGAAGCTTATAAGAATGAGCAGGCACGCAAGCAAAACTGCAAATAATCTTTTTGTCATAAGTATCCTCCTTTTGAATATTTCTTCCAAATCGATTATATCATTGTGCCTCGCTCAATTATATGCTGCAAGCGCATTTTGACAAATAATTTTTCGTCATTTTGCACTCTTTTTTATATAGTATATATGTATATTCTCTCTTAATTTTTGCTTTAATGCGCTGATACTTTATGATATAATTAAAGCAGCGGCGGGCAAGTATGCATATGCTAACCAAACTTGCCGCGCCCGATATGCATCGTTTGTGCATAATTTCTCTGAAAGGGTGAAGATATATGAAATATGCTGTAGTTCTCTGCGACGGCATGGCGGATTATCCCGTTGAGGCTCTCGGCGGCAAGACGCCGATGGAAGTTGCAAAGAAGCCCAATATCGATGCGCTCGCGTCGAAGGGTGAAGTCGGACTTGTCAGAACCGTTGCCGCCGGACTCAAACCCGGCAGCGATGTTGCAAATATGAGCGTGCTCGGTTTCGATCCGAAGAAGTGCTACACTGGTCGTTCGCCTCTTGAGGCGGTCAGTATCGGAGTCAAGATGAGCGAAACGGATGTCGCTCTGCGCTGCAACCTTGTCACCTTGAGCGACGAGGCGGATTACGGCGCAAAGACCATGCTCGACTACTCCGGCGGCGATATCTCGACCGAAGAGGCGGCGCAGATAATCGAGACCGTGCAGGAGCATTTCGGCAGCAGCGAATTTGATTTTTACAGCGGCGTGGCTTATCGTCATTGCCTTATCGTACATAACGGCACGACGGATCTCGGCAAGATGACTCCTCCGCATGATATCTCCGGCAGAGTTATCGGCGAGTATCTTTCAACTTCGCCGAACGCCGAAAAGCTCATTGCCATGATGCGCGAGAGCTACGATCTTCTTAAAGATCACCCCGTGAACAAGAAGAGAATAGCCGAGGGCAAGCTCCCCGCAAATTCTATCTGGCTCTGGGGCGAGGGAAGCCGTCCTGCTCTGCCGTCCTTTGAAGAGAAGTTCGGCGTGAAAGGCAGCATCGTCTCGGCAGTCGACCTGCTCAAGGGCATCGGCATCTGCGCCGGCATGAACACCCCCGAAGTCGAGGGCGCAACCGGCTATATCGACACGAATTTCGAGGGCAAAGCGAACGCTGCAATCGACGAATGGCGTAAAGGTCAGGACCTTGTCTATATCCATGTCGAGGCTCCCGACGAGTGCGGTCACAGAAACGAGCCCGAAAATAAAGTCAAAGCAATCGAGCTTATTGACAGCCGTATAATGCCTATAATCCTTGACTATCTCAACACTCAGGACGATTATAAAGTCATGGTTCTGCCGGATCATCCGACCCCGATATCGACCCGCACCCACGCATCCGACCCCGTGACGTATCTGATTTATCGTAAAGGCAAAGAGCTTGACAGCGGCGTTGCGAGCATAAATGAAAAATCAGCATCCGAGACCGGCAATTTTGTTGATCCCGGCTTCGACCTTATGGGTCATTTTCTCAAAGACTGACAAAAAGGAGAGAACAAAATGAGCTTTAATATAGAAACAAAGTGCGTGCAGTCCGGCTATACTCCGAAAAACGGCGAGCCGCGCGTTGTGCCGATAGTCCAGAGCACGACATATAAATACGAATCGAGCGAGCAGATGGGCAGGCTCTTCGATCTGCAGGAGTCCGGATATTTCTACACTCGACTCCAGAACCCCACAAACGACTGCGTCGCCGCAAAGATTGCCGACCTTGAGGGCGGCGTCGGCGCGATGCTCACTTCGTCAGGCCAGGCGGCGTCGTTCTTCTCCGTTTTCAATATCTGCTCCGCAGGCGACCATGTCGTTGCCGCGTCCGCGATATACGGCGGAACTTTCAATCTTTTCAATGTCACGATGAGAAAGCTCGGCATCGATTTCACTTTCGTTCGCCCCGATGCGACGGAGGAGGAGCTCAACGCGGCATTCAAAGATAACACAAAAGCCGTGTTCGCCGAGACTATATCTAATCCCTCGCTCGTTGTGCTCGATATTGAGAAGTATGCGCGAGCGGCTCATTCCCACGGCGTGCCGCTGATAGTCGACAACACTTTCCCAACCCCGATAAACTGCCGCCCGTTTGAGTTCGGCGCGGATATAGTTACCCATTCGACCACAAAATATATGGACGGCCACGCGACAAGCGTAGGCGGAGTTATAGTTGACAGCGGCAACTTCGACTGGACTCAGAACGACAAGTTCCCGGGACTTACAACTCCCGACGAGTCGTACCACGGTGTTGTGTACACCGAGCAGTTCGGCAAGGCTGCATATATAACAAAGTGCACGACTCAGCTCATGCGCGACCTTGGCTCAATTCAGTCTCCGATGAATGCATTCCTGCTCAATCTTGGACTCGAGACTCTGCATCTGCGTATGCCGCGCCACTGCTCAAACGCTCTCGCCGTTGCAAGGTTCCTGAAGGCTCATCCGAAGATCGAGTCCGTCCGTTATCCCGGCCTCGAGGGCGACGAATACTATGACCTCGCGCAGAAGTATATGCCCAACGGCACCTGCGGCGTCATTTCGCTGAGAATAAAAGGCGGCAGAGAGGACGCGGTCAGATTCATGGACAGCCTCAAGCTCGCGGCGATAGTCACCCATGTTGCGGACAGCCGCACCTGCTGTCTGCACCCGGCGAGCACAACTCATCGCCAGCTCACCGCGCAGGAGCTCGACGACTGCGGAGTCTATGAAAATCTTGTCAGACTTTCTGTCGGAACAGAGAATGTCGATGACATAATTGCCGATCTTGACGCGGCTCTCGCGAACGTCTGATATTGGCAAAATAGACAAAAATCACGCGTAAAATTTTATGCATAAAACCCGGCTGCAAGTTTTCCTGCAACCGGGTTAATTTTTTTGTCACTGCATATGCGGCTTATGCAGAATATTTCTATATAGTTATTAAAATCAAACTGTAAAGTTTTTTACTTTACGCATATATTCCAAATAGTCATCAAAACATAAAAGTTATCCACATTATCCACATAGTTATCCACATTAGCAAGGAGAAAAGCTTTACCGCTTGCGGAAAAGAATCAATGAATAATTGCTGAATATCTAATGAATATCAATGAATAAATTCAAAATTGCGCAAAAAATACCGCCCGAATTTCTGAAGGAAAAAACACGGGCGGTTTCAATATTGTTATGTTGCTCAGTCGATGAAAGGGATGCTTCTGACGAGATCGTTTATCCCGCCGAGCGAACCGTGGAAGAAGCTGCGTATCATTTCAAACACAGTCATCGACGCGGTTATCGCAAACAGCACTCCGACGATTATCGCAATAATAACTGCGAGTCCCACGCCGACCGCGAGACCTATCAGCGTGAACTGACCGATGCCATTGGCGACCTTCGGTTTGTCGCTCTTCCATATTAGATAGAGCACGAGGCTGACGAGCGGCAGGAACCACAGCAGCGGACCGAAGAAGCCGAGGAAAAATCCGTGAACTTTCCATCCGCCGGTGCTTTCGCTTTCCTGCTCGGGCTTCTTGTTCGCTTGCGGCTGAACGGGTGCGGGAGCAGGCAGGGGAGCCGGCTCTTTCGGAATATCATTATGTACGGGCTGAGTATCTTCTGAGGCGGTCTGCTCCTGTGCCGCGCGTCTGGCGTCGCTCTCTGCGAGGCTCACCGGTTCGCCGCAATATGGGCAGACCTTGAATCCGTCTTCGAGCTGTTTTCCGCAATTTCTGCAAAACATAATATCACTCTTTCGTTTTTGTGTCCGCGCAGATTACTTGTCGCCCGACTTCTTCTCGAGCTTGCGCTTGTTGCCTTTGTCGTCTATTATATATGTATTGTCGAGCTGGGCTGTAAGGCTCGCCTTGAAATCGGCGACATACTGCTTTTTGAGACCCTCCCATTCGGCGAATTCCTCTTCGCTAAGATCCCTCTCCTGCGACAGGTGATAGAGATCGTTCATGCGCTTTATCTCTTCTTTTTTCATGTCTGCCTCCGTGAGCTTATATAATACATTTATTATATACTATGCCGGGGATAAAGTCAATTTGAGCGGTAGATTGTCGATTTTATCGCGCTATCGGCAAAATTTTTCGTAAATCATAAGCGAGCAAATGGTATGAAAAAACGAGAAAACTTGAGAAAAACGGAGATAGCAAAACATAAATTAAAATTTAAAGAAAAAGTGCTTGACAAGCATAGAGCGATGTGGTAATATATCGTAGCATTAAGAAATCGGAGGTAACAAGTATGTCAACTTATATGCCCAAAGCGGGCGACATCACCCGTAAGTGGTATGTCATCGATGCTGCCGGTAAGCCTCTCGGCAAGGTAGCAGTTCAGGCTGCCGTCCTTCTTCGCGGCAAGCATAAGCCCACATTCGCTCCTCACGCCGACTGCGGCGATCATGTAATCATCATCAACGCTGAGAAGGCTGTCCTCACCGGCAACAAGCTCAACCAGAAGATGTATTATCATCACACCGGCTATATCGGCAACATGAAAGAGGTCAAGTACAGCACCCTCATTAAGACAAAGCCCGAGTTCGCTTGCGTGCTTGCAGTAAAGTGTATGCTGCCCGATTCTACTCTGGGCCGGACCGCTCTGACCAGACTCCGCGTTTATAGAGGCGCAGAGCACAAGCACAAAGCACAGAAGCCCGAAGAGTGGGCTCTTTAATGAAGGGAGGCAATAAATAATGTACGATTCAGTTCCTTACTTCTACGGCACAGGCCGCAGAAAGAAATCAGTCGCCAGAGTCCGTCTTTATGCCGGCACCGGCAAGATCATCATCAACGACAGAGAGATTGACAATTATTTCGGCCTTGAGACCCTCAAGCTCATCGTCCGCCAGCCTCTCGCCCTTACAGGCACCAGCGAAAAGCTCGATGTCATCTGCCGCGTCAACGGCGGTGGCGTGACCGGCCAGGCAGGTGCTATCCGCCACGGTATCTCCAGAGCACTCCTTCAGTATGATGCAGAGCTTCGCCCCGCACTCAAGAAGGCAGGCTTCCTGACCAGAGACCCGAGAATGACCGAAAGAAAGAAGTACGGTCTCAAGGGCGCTCGCCGTGCACCCCAGTTCTCGAAGCGCTGAATTTTTACCGCTTACAAGACGAATATCAGCTCCCGGGCAGCATTGCTGTTCGGGAGTTTTTTTGCATTTTTGAAGGGCTTTTTGCGCCCGGCAGCTTTTTTTGGAGGCAAACTCCCGAGTTTTCGGTTATTTCTTGAAAAATCAATGAGTTATGATATAATTAATATTGATAAATGAGCTTATAAAGGAGTGACTTGTTCGGAACAGAAAATATAACGGACATAAGAGAACCGAAGCCCTTGCTCTTTTGGCGCAGTGCGGCATATCAAGGAAAGGTAACAGGAAAATGAAAAGGCGCTTTATTTCTTTTGCACTCGTGTGCATTCTCTTGCTGATTTTTCCCGCGTGCTCATCGAAACAGAACAATGACTACGGAGGCGATCCTATGGAATTTAAAAGTTTTAAGCTGACGGAGAACAACTGCTCGGCACAGAACGCCGTGTATGAGGGATGCAAAACAGAGAACGGAGTACATCTTGAGTATTATATGAGCTCGAACGACTGGGATAACGAGCTGTCCTGCTTTGTCGAATCCCGCGACGTCATCCGCTCGGTTGACGGGGACGAGAATCTCTACCGCGAGGTGTGCGCCCTGTTCGGAAATTGCAGAATAGATGAATGGGCGGGCTTCCGAGGCGCAAATCCCCCCGACGTTCTCGACGGAAGCTCGATGAGTTTTTCTGCTGTCTTGGCGGACGGAACGGAGATTGAGGCGAGCGGGAGCAACAACTTCCCGAAAAATTACCAAACATTAAGAGCCGGGATTAACAGGCTGATAACCTCGAATAAAATAAGAAGCACCGAGTTTTCCGAAGGAAGCTATGCGATTTCGCTGCCCAAAAGTTGGGTAGGCGTAGTCAGCGCCAGTTTTTCGGAGGGCATGGTGGCGTTTTCAGTCGATAAAACGGACGGCGATGAGCTCACGTTCTTTATAATCGATACCGGCAACGGCTATTCCTCGGACTCCTACAAGGGCAGAGTGGAAGTGGGGCGGCTTGTTTCGGACGAAAACACCCTGTTTGTTACGGCGCGCGACCATTATCGGATAAACGTATACTCGGAAAAAGTTTCCGAGGCCGCGCTTGCGCTTTGGGAGACCTATGAGAGCGACAAGCGAGAAATAATAGAAAGCCTGCACGGCATAAACGGGTATGAGCTTTATCCCGAGGACGGGTCTATTCTGTATGAGACCGACGCGCGTGATTTGGCGGATAAGGCGCGAAGCCTCTGGCTGACTCTGAATTTTGCGGGCGAGTATTCCGCCGGGGAGAAGCCTGTGACAATAAGATTCAGAAAGTATATTCCAATGTTTCCCCAATACCGGTATGTGACCACGATGGAAGAGGTCCGCAAAAAATTTTTAGAGGTCTTTTCCGAGGAGTTTACAGATAAAATACTGAGCCAAGCTGTTGCCGACAGGGATTTGATAGAGCATAACGACAACATATATGTAGCATATAAGAAAAACGACGGTGAAGTCTCCTATAACAGCTGGATGCATCACGTCGAGAATGACGGCAACGGGAATTTCACGGTTGTTATGGCCGTAAGAAAACGCTCGGTTGACGATATCATCTATGTCAAGCTGCCGACAGGGAAAAATGCGGAGGGAAAGTTCGTGTTTACCGATTACCCCTATTGGGATAAATCAAAATAATTCTCGCGGACATACTCCGCAGGGAACGAAAAGTTTTCTTGTAAATCGCCGCTCTGCGTGATATAATCATATCGATAAAATTTTATCAAAGAGGGGATTTTTATGAAAACCGCAATTTACGGCGCAGGGTCGCTCGGCACCGTGCTCGGCGCATATCTCGCAAAGGCTGGCGTGGATGTCGATCTTATCACGCGCAACCGCGAGCATGTCGAGGCTCTCAACAGAGACGGCGCAAAGATAATCGGCACCGTCAATATGACCGTGCCCGTCCACGCGCTGACTCCCGACGAGATGACCGAAAAATATGAGCTGATAATCCTGCTGACAAAGCAGCTCGACAATGTCAATGTTTTAAAGAAGCTTCAGAAGAATATGACCGATGACTGCATCGTCTGCACGCTTCAAAATGGACTGCCCGAGCTCTCCGTCTCCGAGGTCGTCGGGGAGGACAGGACGATGGGCTGCACCGTCGCATGGGGTGCAACGCTCCACGGAAAGGGTGTTTCGGAGCTTACGAGCGAGCCCGACAGCATGAGCTTCGGTCTTGGCAGAATGAACGGTCAGAAGGACGACAAACTCATGCAGGTGAAGGCGCTGCTTGAGAAGATGTGCCCCGTCGAGGTTGAGGATAACTTCATGGGCGTCCGCTGGTCGAAGCTGCTCATCAACGCCGCGTTCAGCGGCATGTCCGCCGTTATCGGCGGCACTTTCGGCGACGCCGCAGAGAACAAGACCTCCCGTGTCTGCTGCCAGAATCTTATAAAAGAGTGCATCGATGTTGCTGCGGCGGCGGGAATAAAAATCGAGCCGGTTCAGGGCAAGGATATTGTCAAGCTCCTCGACTACAAGGGCAACGGCATAAAGAAAAAGATATCCTTCGCGCTCATCCCGATCTGCATCAAGAAGCACAGGCTCCTCAAGGCGAGCATGCTCCAGGATCTTGAAAAGGGCAAGAAGTGCGAAGTTGATGCGATAAACGGTGTTGTCTGCGCCTACGGCAGAAAGTACGGCGTGCCGACTCCGTATAACGACAAGGTCTGCGAGATAATCCATGGCATTGAGGACGGCAAGTATACATATACATTCGACAATGTAAAGCTGTTCGCCAACCTGCCGAAATAAGAGGCATATTCGGCATAAACCAAATAACAAACCCCGACTATGATTTGTAGTCGGGGTTTATGCTGTTCTGCCACGCAGAATTGCAGATGGTACGGGACGCCGAAATGTGCGTAGAAGCACGTTGTTTGTCTATCGCCCGAGCTGTAGCAAAGTAAAAGTAAGTGATTCAACTGATTTTTGTAATCAGACTTTCAATAGCCACGACGCAGTGTTTGAAAGCTTTCTTAGGGGAGCGAGGGAACGGCTTGCGAAGCAAGACGCACGAGCCCGTATTGTTTGAGCGGAGCGAGTTTACGGGCGAATGTGCCGAGCCGCTGACTGAGAGTCGCGGGCTGTGTACTGCGGCGCGGCGTTGCAGGTGTCGAGCGGGAACGGCTCGTTTGCTTTTCTTTTGCAGGCGTTTTCTTTTTCAAATAAAAAGAAAATGCCGAAACGCGGGTAGTATACATCCTTTGATTAGAGTGCGTAGCGAAGGAGAAACTAATTATCAGTGAATTACAATTGCTAAACCCTGTATCGGCTGCGCCGATAGCGGACAGCCGCAAGGCTGTCCCTACGGTCGGTAAAATCAAAGATCCCGTGCCGCTTGCGCGGCATCGGTGCGTCGAGGTCGCCGCACCCTACAAAATACGAGACAATAAGTCACTACAAATTTCGCGAGCGAATAATATCCGCCCGCATTGTATATGTTTTATTTATTGATTTGAGCAAAACAAAACTAATCCCTCAGTCTACGCTTCGCGTATCCAGCTCCCCTACAGGGGAGCCAAAATAGATTCTGCGACAAGTCCCAATTTATTACTCCGTATAATCGCATTATATATACAAAAAGTCCCGGCAGATATCACTGTCGGGACTGAAACTGTTTATAAACACTTTTTTGAGACAATACGGACTTTTCAGTTCATTCCTGCGCTTCCAACTGCGTCGAAAAGCCGCTGGATCTCGTTTTTCAGAGCCGCGCTTTCGGGCGATGAAAGCTCCGGGTCGCGCGCCATGATTTCCTTTGCCGCTCTCTGCGTCTCTTCGAGCGTGCTTCTGTCTTCGAGCATGTCGGCAATTTTCATCTCCGGCAGACCGTGCTGGCGCGAGCCGAAAAATTCGCCCGGACCGCGCAGCTTGAGGTCTTCGTCCGCTATTTTGAATCCGTCTGTCGTCGTCTCCATGACCTTCATGCGCTGCTGCGCCGTGTCGTTTTTGGCGTCCGTGATGAGGATGCAGGTGGATTTATATTGCCCACGCCCGATTCTCCCTCGGAGCTGGTGGAGCTGAGAGAGCCCGAAGCGCTCGGCGTTTTCAATAACCATAATCACGGCGTTCGGCACGTCGACGCCGACTTCGATGACCGTCGTCGAGACGAGCAGCTGCGTTTCGCCATTTGAGAACGACTCCATAACTTTTTTCTTGTCCGCGCTCTTCATCTTGCCGTGCATCAGC
>ENA-OQNN01001634-OQNN01001634.1-human-gut-metagenome-genome-assembly--contig:-NODE-1634-length-14179-cov-8.640407_pt1 | contig 14179 bp, 12 predicted proteins | sample MGYA00242624_ERZ504870 | MGnify/ENA primary metagenome ERZ504870 (study PRJEB26092, sample SAMD00036379) | human gut metagenome | host: Homo sapiens | study: EMG produced TPA metagenomics assembly of... | reverse complement strand
TCCATCGGCATAACAGCCGGTAATATTCCAACAGCACACGGAAGCAGTAGCGTTCCATGTGCTGATAATTCTGTTCGTCGGTATTTTGTTGTCGCGGCTTGCTCATTTTACCCGTGCCATCCTCATACGGAATAGCAAAATCCTGTGCCAGCAAAGTTGCCGCCTCCTTGCTGCCGATACCACGAAGCCGGGAAACGAAGTCGATCACGTCCCCGCTGGCACCGCAGCCAAAGCAGTAATACCGGCGATCCAGCTTCATGCTGGGTGTTTTATCTTCATGGAACGGGCAGCGGTACATTCCGTTTCGCTCCACCCGGATGCCGTACCGCTCCGCAGCCTGCCGGGTGGTCACAGTCTGCTTGACAGCTTCAAAAATGCTCAATAGGCAATGTCCTCCTTAGCGTTCGATTTCCTGCTTTTTCTGCCGCGTCGCGGTGTTTTGACGCTCCTGCTCACGCTGCACCTCATAGATGTTATAGTGAATCGCCCAGAGCTTTTTTGCGTCGGCATGGAGCGGCGAAAGCTCCGTCTGAATGTCTTTGTATTCCTGCTCCAACTGCTCCCGTTCTCTGCGCCATGCGGTGATGGGCAGCTTGCCATCCTTGAAATACGACTTTAATTTGCGCTCTGCCATGTAGAACGTCCGCAGTTCATCGTCGTGTTCGGATTTGTATTTCTGCCGGGATTTCTCAAATCGGATGGATTTCAGCTTGTCCGCAGCGGGCTTGCCGGACTTGTAGTAGTCCACCATCCGCAGCAGTTCGTCCACTTCTTTGATACGGGCTTGCTTTGACGATGCCGACTTTTTCAACGTATCGATCTTGTCCTGCATGGCATGAAGCGTATTTTCCAGATCGTCCACGGTGTAAAGGTTTTTGGATTGTAAAAAGCTGAACGCCTCGGCGTAACGCTGCAAATTGGCGTTCTTCGCCTTATTGCTGTACGCGCCCTTGTTGCGGATGCTGCAATGCAGCGCCAGCAGATCATTTAGCATGGGCGGCTGGGGCTTGGCAAGCTCGGCTTTCACGTCTTTCAGCCAGCCGATCAGCGCGGCGATCTTTTCTTTTGTCTCCCGCAGCAGCGCGTTGGTTTTCCGGATGAAACGGTTGAGATCGCCCTTGTCGGTGCGGATGCCCTTTGCCTCCATTGCCCGAACGGTGGGACCCTCGTGCTGGGTGGGAATCTGCTCCACCCCCTGACGGGCAAAGCTGCGGTGGTCAATGCGACAGTCTAAGCCTTTTTCGGCAAACTTGGCGTTACACAGGTCAGCCCATGCCTGCCGCCATGCTTCCAGCGTTTCGGGCTTTCCCCAATCTGTCGTGGGAACGGCGTTGAACACATAATTGCCTGCCTCGTCCAGAACACGCTCGCCGTGTTCGTCCAGCACATATTCCCGCCGCTGTTTGTTTCCCCACCTACCGTCCGGCTCTATGGGGCGAATCGGACACATGACGTGAAAATGCGGATTAGAAATGCCACCGTTCTCCTTGTCCGGCTGATGCACGGCGAAGTCCACCACCATGCCGCGGCTCACAAAATTTCGAAGCAAAAATTGCCTTGCAAGGTCGATGTTCTCCTGCATGGAAAACTCGTTCTGCAAGGCAATGTCAAAGCTATATGCAAGCTGGGCTTTCTTTCCGCGCTCGGCTTTCTCCACGGCATTCCAGAGCGTTTCACGGTCTGCATACTCTGGCGGCGCGTGAGATGGCAGCAGGATTTCAGAACAGACCACACCGCCTTTGCGGGTATAGTCGCTGATCTCGCCGTAATACTCACTGTGCAGCTTTTCCCCGGCACGGTAGGCGGCAGCAGCCACGGCAGATTGCCCCGCGCTGCGCTTGATCTGCGTCACATGAAAATGAAACAGTGCGATGGTCAGTCACCTCCTGCATGGCTGCTGACAGTTTCCGTGAGCAGTCTTTGTACGTCCGGCAACGCAAAGACCTGTTCTGCAAAAGCGTAAAACTCGGTTTCGCTCAAATCCTTTGTCCGCGGTGCAACGCTCTCAATGGCAGCACCACGGGTGATAAGCCGGTGCGCCCGCTTGCGCCGTTCTCCCTTTGCATAGTAGGCGGCGCGGTTTTCAAGGCGCTGGATTATGTGCTGTTTCTGTACAAGCTGGCGTTCAACTTTCTCTTTCTCGGCTTGCAGCTTTTCGATTTCTTTTTCGTGCATAATCTCAACCTCCCGACTGATATAAAAATGGATAGAAAAAGACCGCCTACGTTTTCGGTAGACGGTCTAACTTACGGTATGGGATTTTCAGACTTTGCGGTGGGAATGGTCTGCGCCAGCAGGCTGTTTCCGCAGCAAAGTGCGCTGGGATAGCTGCTATGGCAGCGCAAGGGAGGTACTCCCTTGTACGGAGCAACGCGACGCAAAACAGCCCGGACTTCAACCGTCCGGGCTGTCTGTTCCGCAGGACGCACGATACAGGGGCTGCCCTGTATAGAAGTGCGCCATTGTTGGAATGGATTTTCTGTTTCGAGATCAGTTCTCATAACGAGTCCAGTTGGGATCCGTATTCATGCCGGTCCAGGTCTCATAGTTTCCGGCCTTGTGCTTGAAGTCGTGGGAGTTGGTGGCTTCCTGCACCGCCAGATAGAACCAGTCATTGCTCGTGCAGTCCGGCCAGACATTCATGCTGGAGAGCAGGTCGCTGGTCTCCTCGGGGATGCGGTTCAGCACCCGGTTGATCATGGTCATGGCCTGGGCACGGGTGATGTAGGTATCGGGGCGGAAGGTGCCGTCCTCAAAGCCCTTGATCCAGCCCAGCTCGGCAGCCCGCTGGATGTACTTCTCAGCCCAGTGTCTGCTGATGTCGGAGAAGATCTGGGTGCCGCTGCTGGTGCCAGTGTCGAACCGAGCACAGATGGCGGCAAACTGAGCGCGGGTGATGGGAGCCGTGGGATCAAAGGTGGTACTGCTGCGGCCCTGCACGATGCCCAGGCCCGTCATGGTGGAGATGGCGGTATTGGCCCAGTAATCGTCCGGCACATCGGTATAGGTGTTGCTGATGAGCAGATTGCCGTCACGGACAGAGTCCTTTAAAAGGCGGAAGAAGATAGTGGTGGTCTCCGCACGGGAAATCAGACCATAGGGGCGGACATAGCCGTCCTTGTAGCCGATGACGTAAGCAAAGTGATCATCATCATTCAACAATTCGGGGGTGGAACTGCGGTAGTTCCGAACCGTCTCGACATTCTTTTCCGCTGTGGTCTGGCTGGTGGTCAGATCACTCTTTTCAATGTCAATCTTGTCGCTGCTCACGACATACCCCTCTGGAGCGGTCAGTTCCTGATAGTACAAATCGCTCTTGGTGTCAATTTTTCGATAGTCGCTCTCATTCACCCGGAATGTAGCGATGCCGCTGCTGTTGGAGGTAGCGGTTGTAATCTGCTCGCCATCTAGATACAGGCCGAACTTCGCGCCGTTCAGCGTATGGCTGTCCTGTGCGTCAATCTTCTCAATGGCAAAGTAGTAATAGGTCGTGGAGCTGCCGCCCCCATGGTTACCGGATTTTCTTGTCCAAACTGCTGTATATGTTGCATCACCGGTGACCGTATCAGCGACTTCCGGCGACCATCCCGAGAACTCATACCCGTCCCGGCTCGGCTTTCCGTCAAACGGAGGCGTACTCTCGCCCGCAGAAAGTCCGCTGTGTACCTGGTCACCGAATACAGTTTCATTCTCTACGCCGTCTGTATATGTCACAGTATAGGTAACCGCCGGCAAGGGTAATGTCGTAGTTGTGGTTGCGGGTTTGTAATTCGTTGCTGTATCATTCACACCGGCTGTGATTTCGATTTCATTGGCAGAAAGATCTTCTGTTGCACGAAATGTCGCGGTATAATGATTGTCGGTTTTTGTGACTGTGTCAGAAACCAGTACGGCGTGGTCTGCCGAAAAGAAAACTTGCTCCGCAGTGGGCAATCCATCATAATTGTCAAAATGATTCTCAATGGATAAGGTTGCTGTAAATTCGTCTCCGCGCTCAACTGTGGTCTTATCCGTTGTAAGACGGAGGTTCGGCTCCACCCGCCAAATCTCTACATAGGTTGTTACCCTGGGAACATTGATAACAGAATCTATACCATAGTTTATAAACCATGAGCGGCCAAACATTTCAAAGTCTGTCCATGCCAAATATGTATATACCCCAGCATTATAGGAAGGCAGTTTCCCCTCAGCATCCCCTCCTACATCATTGGTTGGGTAACCTTCCGGTTTCGGATCGCCTACATTTCCAGTGTTTGAAAAGTTCTTAAATTCCTCAGTTTTATAATAATCCTCTCGTCGATAGACCTTTGTTAAGTCTGTCCAGTCGCCATTGGTATAATACTGTCCAGAAGTACCCATGTAAAATCCCACATTGAAGACCTTGACATAATCCGTCCCGTCATAATATCGGCTGTCTGCAAATGCGAATGTTTTATCTTCGGGAATATGTCCCCAGTAGGCATCGGCCTGTCCCTCGCTCATTTCGGCAGCTGTGCTGACATCCTTCGTTGTATCAGCAATGCCCCCGCCTCCATCCGTTGCCAAAGCTGTCGTGAACATGCTGAATAATAGACTCAATGACAACAGACTTGTCAGTATCCTTTTTTTCATACCCATCATTCCTTTTAAGAATATTTGCGCACATCCTTCTCTGTGAAAAGGTGTACGTTTTTGTAAGGCTTCTCCGTGCCTCTGCCTTATCACGAAACAGCGAAGAATGTTGCCAGTTAGGTGTTGAAAATAAATGAAGATATGGTAGTATAATAGCATAGGCTTATTTACAAAAACGCACACATTTCTGAAAAAATACATCTGTTACGATAATTTGGCTTTTTTGTAAATCTCCGCCCGGTAACGAAACGAAGACAGAGGCATCCCACACTCTTTTGCTGCCGCTGTCCCCGTGATTTCTCCGCTTTTCCATCGCTGATAGACAGCGTGGAAGTTTTCCGGTAGCGGTTTGGGAACCCGCCCGAAGCGGATTCCCTTTGCTTTTGCCGCTGCAATGCCCTCTGCCTGACGCTGGCGGATATTGGTGCGCTCGTTCTCGGCAACAAACGAAAGCACCTGCAGCACAATGTCGCTGAGGAAGGTTCCCATTAAATCCTTGCCGCGCCGGGTATCCAGCAGCGGCATATCCAGCACCACGATGTCGATGCCCCTATCCTTTGTGAGCATCCTCCATTGCTCCAAAATTTCCGCATAGTTGCGTCCCAGACGGTCGATGCTCTTGATATAGAGCAGATCGTCTTTTTTCATCTTCCGTAGCAGCTTCTTATATTGCGGGCGGTTGAAATCCTTGCCGGACTGCTTGTCCATGTAAACATTCTTTTCACTAACCCCAACTTCCCGCAGGGCAATCACCTGACGATTCTCATTTTGTTCTTTGGTAGAAACGCGGATGTATCCGTAAGCCGTAGATTTGATATTACTTCACATCCTTCCGCTTCTGCCACACAATGTCATACCCCAGCGCGTCTGCAAGCTCCACCGCCTCACCGTAGCGGAGCGAGCCGTGCCTGAGCTTGCCGGAGAGATTCGGAACACTGCGGCTCCAGCCGTACTCGGCGGAGAGGTAGTCCACCACCTCGGTCATGGTCATGCCGGTGCGGACGATGTAGGACTTGATCTCGTTGCGATAGGTTTCAGATTTTCTCATATTCAAATGTTCCTCCTGTTTTTTCGATGTGCTCTATGGTAAAATGGGTTTGTCAGATCGTGACACCCGTTCGCCATAGGACGCTGGTTTTTGATACACGGCTTTTTGCTGGAAATGCCACCGATAATACGTTGGTCACAGGCGGCACCTTCCGCTTTTGCCGTTTGATGTGTCCTTGCGTGAAACGGCGAAATATCATGTTGAACGACAAACGTCGTTCACTGCTGAATAGCGCTCTATTCCGTGCAGATAACCGCACAGAGCAGAAAACTATTTTGCCGTTTTCACTTGCTTTGATTTTTACATTCGATTTTGCCGCTCTTTCCGAACGTCGTTCCTGCCCGGAGGATCGCTTCCGGCGTTTCGTCCCCGTTGGTACGCTCGCGCTTTCGCGGTCATGGCGGCTGCTTCGCTGGGGGACATTACTCTTGTCATTTACCGCAGAATTATGAGGGGGCTATCTACCAAGTGTTTTCTTCGATAGAACAGCTTGCAACTATGCTCCAATCCAAAAATGAAACAGAACGTAAAGCAAAAGAGTTTTTGAAAGACACCATATCCGATATATCTCACCAGCTCAAAACGCCTCTGGCAGCCCTCACTATGTATCAGGAGATCATTGAAAGTGAGCCAGAAAATGCAGAAACGGTCAAACAGTTTGCGGCGAAGATGGGTATTTCTCTAAAGCGTATGGAGCAGTTAATCTTATCCATGTTGAAGATAACCCGACTGGATACGGGAAACATCATTTTTGAGAAAAAAAGTTGCCGTGTGTCCGAGCTGATAGCTCATTCAGTCAATGACCTAACCACCAGGGCTAAAAGCGAAAGCAAGCAGATTCAGATAGATGGCGATGGTGAACAGCAGCTTATTTGTGACATGGAATGGACAGGTGAAGCGATTGGAAACATTGTAAAAAATGCACTGGATCACACGCAAGCTGGCGGTATTGTCCGTATTACATGGGAGCGCACTCCTGCTATGTTTCGGATTTTTATTTCTGATAATGGTAACGGCATAGTCCCGGAAGATATTTACCATATCTTTAAACGCTTTTATCGCAGCAAACATTCCCTTGATACACAAGGAATCGGGCTGGGGCTTCCCCTTGCCAAGTCCATTATTGAGGGTCAAAACGGTGTTATCTCCGTACAAAGTGAAGTCGGAAAAGGTACGCTGTTTACACTATCTTTCCTTACGGATCTGTAAGGTCAAATTCACCTGCTTGTAAGCTGTTTTTGCTATCCTTTTGAGAAAGGAGGTACTGATGACTATGGAAATATTAAAAGTACAAGATTTATGTAAAACTTATGGCAAGGGTGAGGCGAAAGTCGAAGCGTTGAAGAAGGTTTCCTTCTCCCTGGATAAAGGCGAATTTGCTGCCGTTGTGGGTGAATCCGGTTCTGGCAAAAGCACATTACTGAACTGTATTGGAGCTTTGGATACCCCTACTTCCGGCCACATTTGGATTGATGAACAAGACCTGTTTTCCATGAAAGAGGAACAGCGCACGATTTTCCGCCGTCGTAATATCGGCTTTATCTTCCAATCCTTTCAGTTGGTTTCCGAGCTGAATGTGGAGCAGAATATCATGTTTCCGCTTCTTTTGGACTATCGCAAACCAGACCCGGCAGCAGTAGAAGAAATTTTGGAACTCTTGGGACTTACCGAGCGTCGACATCACCTGCCGAGCCAACTATCCGGCGGACAGCAGCAGCGTGTTGCCATTGGCCGGGCGTTAATCACAAAGCCCAAACTGATTCTGGCAGATGAACCTACTGGCAATCTGGACAGCAAGAATAGTCAGGATGTTATCGCCCTGCTTACGCAGGCGTCCCGTCGCTATCAGCAAACAATCCTGATGATTACCCACAATAAGGATTTGACTGCATCCGTTGATCGGGTGTTCCGGGTATCAGATGGCGTTTTGACGGATTTGGGAGGAAAAACAAATGAAGCATTATCTTGACCTTGTTCCCATATCCGCAAAAATCCACAAGAAGCAAAGCAGAATGTCTATTTTCTGCATTGTGCTGGCGGTATTTCTGGTTACAACTATTTTTGGAATGGCAGATATGTTCATCCGCAGCCAGATTTTGCAGGCACAGCAGGAGTCTGGGAATTGGCATATTGCCATTAAGAATATCAGCAATGAAGAAGCAGCAATTATTGCTTCACGCCCTGATATTGAAGTATTTTCACCGTATGGCGTACTCAATTATCGTGGAGATTTAGGCTACACTTTGGGTGGAAAAGATGTAGCGATATGCGGTTGTGATGAAAGCTATATAACTGAAATCTGGACTGACCAACTTGAAGAAGGTGTTTTTCCACAGACAAGTAATGAAGCGTTGGTGACTGAAAATGCAAAGCAGATAATGGGTGTTGCGATTGGTGATCCCATTGCCGTAGAAACTCCTGATGGCGATAAACTGAATTTTACCATATCAGGATTTATGAATAATACCGCCTCGATCATGAGTGGCGACTCCTACGGCATCATTTTGAACACAGAGGATTACTGCGCGATTTATCCGAATGTATCAGACGGGGAGCCGAATGATTACGGCATTATGTTTTTTACTCAATTTGCAAACACAAGAAATATACAAGGGAAAATTGCAGATTTGAAAGAACAATGCAATTTATCGAATGAACAAATATCTTCCAACAACAATCTGCTTGGATTGCTTGGACAAAGCCGCGTTCCCTTTTTGTTACAGGTTTACTTGGCTGCGGCTGTATTGTTTGTACTGGTAATGTTAGCTGGTATTATGATGATTGCAAGCAGCCTGAACAGCAATGTAGCCCAGCGTACCGAATTTTTCGGCCTTATGCGCTGTATCGGTGCAACACCAAAACAGATTATGCGCTTAGTACGGAAAGAGGCGCTTAGTTGGTGCCGTTTGGCAATCCCTGTGGGTATTTCCATCGGTATAGTTGTCATTTGGGTCTTATGTGCGATTTTGCGTTTCCTAAGTCCGGAATTTTTCAAAGCGATGTCTACATTCGGATTTAGCGTACCAAGTATTCTTGCAGGAATCGTTGTGGGCTTGGTAACGGTTTTGTTCGCTGCCTATTCTCCGGCAAAGAAAGCAGCAAAAGTATCTCCGTTGGCAGCGGTTTCCGGTAATGCAAACGACTTGGAGCCTGCAAGAAATGCTGCTAATACACAACTGCTTAAGATTGATACAGCACTTGGAATTTATCATGCAAAAGCAAATCGGAAAAATCTGTTTTTGATGACAAGCTCATTTGCTCTCAGTATTATCCTTTTCCTTTCATTCTCTGTAACAGTTGAGTTCATGCAGCATACCTTAACACCGCTCCAACCTTGGACAGCAGATTTATCTATCATAAGCCCTGATAACGCCTGTGCTATTGACAAAGCATTACTTGATGATCTAAAGGAAAATCCTGTTGTGGATTTAGCGTATGGAAGAAAATTTGCATACGAGGTTCCGTCTGTCACAAACGGTATTGAAAAAAAGATGGATTTAATCTCTTATGAGCAGTATCAATTTGATTGGGCAAAGGACTATTTATTAGAGGGTTCTCTGGAATCTGTGCAAACTGATTTAGGGACGGGCTTAATTGTTTATAATTCGCAGAACACAATACAAATAGGCGATACTGTATCGTTGAATACAAACGGACAAAGTAAAGAAATCCAAATCGTGGGAATGTTGTCCGACTGTCCGTTTTACAGTGCCGCCGGTGTTGGAACAATTATTTGTTCAGAGGATACATTTGAACAAATTACTGGCGAGTCGAAATATACGGTTATTGATGTGCAGTTAGTGAAAGGCACAACAGACGAAGATGTTTATGTGATCCGCCAAATGGTAGATTCCTCATTTACTTTCGCTGATGAACGCATGGGTAACAGCAGTACCATGGGAACTTACTATTGTTTTTGGCTGTTCATCTATGGATTCCTCGTCCTAATTGCAATGATTACAATTTTTAACATAATCAATAGTATTTCCATGAGTGTGTCTGCACGGTTGAAACAGTATGGCGCTTTCCGTGCTATCGGCGTTAGCATGGGACAGCTAAGTAAAATGATTGTTGCAGAAGCCTTCACCTATACCATAATCGGCGGTGTAGTTGGTACGGTGTTGGGACTGTTTTGTAACAAGCTATTGTTTGGAATGTTGATAAGTTATAGATGGGGGGATGCTTGGACTCCTCCATTACCAGAGGTAGCTGTTATTCTGTTGATTGTCGTAAGCTCTGTAATTCTGGCTGTGCATGGGCCAATCAAGAGAATACGCAATATGTCCATTGTTGATACAATCAGCGCACAGTAATTCTACTTTTGAAGCGGGTGGCTTTAGAAGCCGCCCACTTTTGTCTTACAAATTCGTAAGTTGAAATTCACCTGTTTGTAAGCTGATTTTTTTATAATTAAGTTGATGAAAGAGAGGAAAAAATGAAAAAAATCCTTTCCACCAGAGTATTGGTGAAGATTTGTGTATTAACAACTATACTGCTGGTTTTGATAATCTATACTATATGGGGCAATTCAGCATTGATGGTAAGTATGGTTAATATCTCCAGCGATCGCATAGCATCTGCCTTTTCTAATTTTCGGATTGCACAAGTGTCCGACTTGCATAATGCTGAATTTGGAGAAAGCAATACAGAATTGATAGAATTGCTGTCTGAACACGAACCGGATATTATTGTGATAACTGGAGATTTAATCGATGCTGGACATACAGACATTGAGATTGCGTTTGATTTTATAAAACAAGCTGTTCAAATAGCCCCTGTCTACTTTGTAACTGGAAACCACGAAGCTAACTTCTCACATTATGATCAATTCAAAACAGGGCTTGAAGCGTCTGGCGTAACTGTCCTTGAAGATGAAGCAATACAGTTAGTGCATAACAACGAAATGATTACCCTTATCGGGCTTTCTGATTCTGACTTTACGATTAAGGGCGATATGTTTAATGAAGCGCCAGCCATGGTCAACACAAAATTGAATAGCCTTATTGATGACGAAAACAGTTACACTATACTGCTATCACATCGGCCAGAGTTATTTGAAACCTATGTATGCTGTGGTGTTGATTTGGTTTTATGTGGTCATGCACACGGAGGGCAGTTTCGATTACCTTTTATTGGGGGGCTCGTTGCCCCCAATCAAGGGCTGTTTCCTAAATATGATTCCGGCCTTTATACAGACGGAAAGACAAATATGGTTGTTAGCCGCGGCCTTGGAAATAGTATTATTCCATTCCGATTTAATAATCGTCCAGAGGTTGTATTAGTAGAACTTAACACCGAATAACGATACTTCAACCGAATATTGAAATGATCTGCCGCACGACGGCAAAAGAAAAAAGCCGTCGTAGAGCAGACAATTTGACACGCCCATTTGAAACGGCGGCTTTGATTTTCAGAGCCGCCGTTTCTTTTCGTCTACCTTAAACCAACGACGACCTAATACCGTGTAAATCCACGGCGGCATATAAGGAGGATTGCCGCCGTGTCTATTTTTGTCTTTTTTCACAGTACCCATGATCTGCACCAGCTAAAAAAAGCGTAGCTCCCCCTCCGGGACAGTCTGGTTATGAATGTGAAATCAGACAATACATAAATGAATGTGTAATTTCATGCGTCCGTGTGGCTTCATGCCGCCCGGGCGCTTTTGTGTTCTTATGGGGCTGCTTCGGGTCAGGTTGGCCCGAAGTCATTCCCCGGTGCCGCTCCCCGCCGCCTTCGTTTCGGTCACTCGTCAACCAACAACCGAAACGGAGGTCAATATGGCTATTATCAATTTGCGGGACTATTACCCATTCTATACATCGGATTGCTTCATGGAAGTATCGGAAGAAGTTGCAGAAATGTTCAAAGAGTTTGATCGTAAAGAGGCTGCCTACCGGCTGCGTACATACCGCCACAAAGCCTACTATTCCCTTGATCGGGATGACGGGCTGGAGCATGAAGCTCTCTTTGTCGCCTTATCTCCCCATGAACTGTATGAGCGGAAAGTGACCATGCAGGAGCTTCATGCGGCGATTGCCAGTCTGCCGAACAAACAGGCAAAACGGATTTATGCTCATTTCATTCTCGGCATGACCAAACAGGACATTGCCCGGGCAGAGGGCGTCCATGAAAAAGTGGTTCGTGTCGCAATCGAGCGAGGTCTGCGGCGCTTAGAAAAAATTTTGAAAAATTCTTTGTAAGGCGTACCGATTTAGACCGGAAAATGAAATGGTTTATGAGAGGCAAAACACTTCGGGTCACAATGGCCCGAGGTTCAGACAAGCCTCATGCAGATTGAAAATTGAATAAAAAGACACCCGGATACGAAGGGGAACGCGCTGTGTGACAGACCCGCCATGACCTCGGATTTCAAAGAATACAGTCTTTGTAAAACTGAGCGAGCGAACAGGTCCATGCCATAGGTGGGGCAAGGCTGGCTCCACCGGAACAGGCGCAGAACCCGGATACTTGCGTTTAGTCACAGTCCGAGCGTTGAAGCGGCCTTGCAAGCCGTGAGCCGTCGCAGGCAATGAGAACGCCTTGCCATCAGAATGGGGAGAGTTGAAATACTATGGGGCATGAAGCCTATGCCCGTCCGGTGTGTCTGAAATGAAGTGAAAACCTATGGGGAGCCCCCGGCAATGCTGTCTGATGATAGGCCAACCGATCCGGCGTGGCTCCCCATCTTTTCAAAAAAGGAGCATTTTATGGGAAATGCGTTTGGAATGATCCCCGGCTTGGAACCGGACGAATGGAGCAATGACGCCTGCCGTGGTTATGTCATTATGGCAATGGAGGACTGCGGATTTTCAAAGAAGGATATACGGCGTGTTGTGGGGCAGCTTTATGAAGTATTCGACCTCAACAGCGTGGAGGACGCCAAAGAAAAGTACCTTTCCAGTCCTTACTGACCTCGGGCCACATTGACCCGAAGTGGAGAAAGCTCAAAGGGCGGCACCTGCTGGGTGCCGTCTTTTGACATTTCCCCACGGGACAAGTGGGAAAGGCTGGCATATACACGCACTTTCGCAAAGGAGGTTTTCAATGACGCAAGCTGTCACTTATGAACGAGAAACAAAGTCTGTCGCATTTCAAGGGAAGATCATTGTGCTGGAAAGCCTCACGCCGGTACTTCCCCCGAAGGAGAAAGCACAGCGCAAAAAAGAAATTGAGCGTTGTCTTTATGAGGTGTTCAGCAAATATGGGGACAGATTTCCCTAATCATTCGCAACATTGTTGTCCGGGGCTGCTGATGGTATAATATAGTTGTAAGGTTGGTAGCTCCATTCCAACAAGGAAAGGAGCCCAATATGGAATTTATCAGAGAAGATTGTATTTACGCAAGACAGTCAGTAGACCGCAAGGACAGTATCAGCATTGAAAGTCAGATCGACTTTTGCAAGTATGAATTGAAAGGTGGGAGCTGCCGGGTATTCAAGGACAAAGGCTATTCCGGTAAGAATACGGACAGGCCGGAGTTTCAAAAGCTGCTGGGCGAGATCCGCAAGGGAAAGGTCCGGCGGGTCATCGTGTACAAACTGGACCGTATAAGCCGCTCTATTCTGGACTTTGCAACGATGATGGAGCTGTTTCAAGAGTATGATGTGGAGTTTGTATCATCCACAGAAAAGTTTGATACTTCGACCCCGATGGGCCGGGCCATGCTGAATATCTGCATTGTATTCGCCCAGCTTGAACGTGAGACAATTCAGAAGCGTGTCACAGACGCCTACTATTCCCGGTGTCTGAAAGGCTTCCACATGAGCGGACAGGCACCATACGGTTATCAGTTAGAGCCTACTGTGGTAGAGGGTATTCGCACAAAGAAAATGGTTGCCGACCCCATAGCCGCCGACCATGTACGGCTGATGTTTGAAATGTACGCTGAACCGGAAACCTCCTTCGGAGATATTACCCGATACTTCGAGGAACATGATATAAAAATTTATGGCAAATCCATGTTCCGTACATTTCTTTCCCAGCTTTTAAGAAACCCGGTTTACGCACAGGCCGATTTGGAGCTGTACGAATTTTTCAAGAGCCAGGGCGCAGCGATTGTCAATGACGCTTCTGACTTTGCCGGAACAAACGGCTGCTATCTCTATCAGGGGCGGGATGTGAAGGAGGACAAGGACAGGTGCTTAAAAGACCAGATACTTGTTATCGCTCCCCACGAAGCACTCATTTCCTCTGACACATGGCTGAAATGCCGGAAAAAACTTATGGCAAATACCACCTTCCAGCAGGGACGGAAACCGAAAAATACTTGGCTGGCCGGAAAAATCAAATGCGGGCATTGTGGGTATGCTCTGAAAGCCACCCATGTACCAAACAGCACCGGATATTTCCGCTGTACCAAACGGACGGAAAACAAAGGCTGTCCGGGCTGCGGGAAAATCCGCAAAGAAGAATTTGAGCAATTCATTTTCTCGGCCATGCAGGAAAAGTTCAAAGACTTTCAGATACTCCACGGCAGAGAGGAAAAAGTCAATCCGAAACTGACCGCCTATCAAGTGGAGC
>ENA-OQNN01001630-OQNN01001630.1-human-gut-metagenome-genome-assembly--contig:-NODE-1630-length-14202-cov-6.074316_pt1 | contig 14202 bp, 10 predicted proteins | sample MGYA00242624_ERZ504870 | MGnify/ENA primary metagenome ERZ504870 (study PRJEB26092, sample SAMD00036379) | human gut metagenome | host: Homo sapiens | study: EMG produced TPA metagenomics assembly of... | reverse complement strand
GGGCCAACGGCTATGACCGGGTGTTCCAGACCGATGCGGAGGGTGTCATTCTCATCGAGGGCCTGCGTATCGGGGACTACACCGTGTCTGAGGTACAGGACGGCAGTTCGGACGGGTATCTCCTCCCGGCTGACAAGACGGCATCCGTTTTTGAGGGAGCCGTAACGGAGGTGGAGATGCACAACGAAAAGAAGCCCACGCCGGAGGTGCCGCAGACCGGAGATAGCAGCCATGCGGCGCTGTGGATGGGCCTGCTGGGCCTTTCCTGCATCGGCGCTGTGACTGTACTGCTGATGCGCAAGCGCAAAAAATAAGCGTCAAGGGGGCGGTCGGATTGGCCGCCCCCCTTGGACTGAAAAGCACTTTTTAATGCGAACCGATAACAGCAGACGGGTATTCATTAACATGCTGTCGGGATACTGCTTATTTGAATGTTTCACTACCACATGACAAGTTTCATTTTGCGCCGAAACAATAGAGGAAAAGTTGAAACAAAAGGTAGTGCTGGAAACGCTGCCCCCCATGCTGGACATTCAGTGTGGGGGCAGTTTCATGGAGTGGAACAAATCGTCGCAGTGTCGGTCTTGTGTTTGCACTCCTGCATTTTCAAAAAACGAATCCCAAGGGGGCGGCCGCATTGGCCGCCCCCTTTTTACATACCGAAGCGAAAGGAGACGGAATGGGTATGAGCAATCAAACGGAAGAAAAGGAACTGTTCCATGCGGTATCCCTGTCCGGCGGCAAAGACAGCACCGCTATGCTGCTGCTCATGATTGAGCGAGGACTGCCGATTCATGCGGTCCTGACAGCAGATACGGGCATGGAATTCCCGGAAATGTATGAGCATTTACAAAAGCTGGACGACTATCTGTTTGCAGAGCGAGGGTTGCATCTGACGTGGCTGCGCCATCCAAAGGGCTTTGAGTGGCTAATGTTTGAGGAAAAGAAGCAGCGACCGGCCAGCATTGAAAACCGGCAGCGGCTGGGTGTTTCTCTATACGGAAACGGCTGGCCCGGTCCCCGTGTGCGCTGGTGTACGGGGCAACTGAAAACACATCTCATCCACAAGGAGATCAACCGGCTGAAAGGACAATACAAGGCCGTGAGTTATGTGGGGATCGCCGCAGATGAGCCGAAGCGGATCAAAAATGAGCGCTATCCGCTGATGGATTGGGGAATCACGGAGAAAGAAGCCCTGCGAATCTGCTATGACCGTGGCTACGATTTTGGCGGACTGTATCAGATCTACCGCCGCTGTTCCTGCTGGTGCTGCCCGTTGCAGGGCATCGGTGAACTGCGAAAACTCCGGCAGCATCACCCGGAGTTATGGGAGCGGCTGCGGGAAATGGACAAGCGGGCGTTGGCACAGTTCGGCCCCGGCCCGCTGGGGCAATTCAAGAAGGATTGGAGTGTGGAACGGTTGGAACAGCGATTTGCGGCAGAAACGCAGCAGCTTTCTATTTCATCCTCGCAGAAGGAGCGTGAACGATGATGTATCGAGAACCGAGTGATTCCCCTTGGGGCCTTGTTGTGCGCTGCGACACCCTTTGCACCGGTGTGTATAGCGTGTCCACGGCAGGCCACGGAGGGATCATGGCCCAAATCGACGCAGCTCGGCAGCTGCTGTCCCCGGAGGCCCAGGCAGTCGGCTTTCAGGCAGGCGGGTATCTGAATTTTGAGGAGGACTGCGATGCGCCGGTGGTCCTGCGGGAACTGATGGACAGCGGCATTATCGCACCCCGGACGGATAACTACTTCCGCCCCGGCGAGTATGAAGCCTGCATTGACAGGAGCCTGCAGCGCTGGAACCCGGCTTATTGGCGTGCACGGCAGAAACGGCTCTCTGTACAGGCGGCAAAAGCGACAAAGGAGCGTGAACGGTAATGGACTTTGAGATCGAGATCATGACCCAGGCAGAGCGCAGCTACTGTTATACCGGCAGCCAGCAACTCGACAAACAGACCGGCTGCATCGGTCATTTGCGGGGCGATATGGACAGAAGCGGGAAAGGTTTTTTCACCTCATGGGAGGATCATTGCGGGGAGCTGAAAACACAGGCGTTCAAGGATGAGTTTGATGATTTTATCAATGCCCTGCGTTTTGACGAGCGCTATGACGGCATTTTCAAAAACCGCAGCAGCCTTTCCCGATACTGCTATGAACACAAAGAAAGTGTGTTTGCCGAGGATTTTATTCCGCAGTACGGATTCCGGGTGGATACGCCGGAGTATGCCTATCTGCTGCGGCTGAATCCCATGCAGGGCGATTATAACCTGTATATCTACTGTTATCGCCGGGAAGCACTGGACCGGCATTTGAAAAACGCCGAGCGTGGCATCTGCTTTGTGAACCCGCAGGGAAAGACCCTGTTCCACATCCCGGACGGGGACAGCATCCGTGTAATTCGGCCGGATGGCACGCAGCGTGACCACGCCTGCCGGTATATCGACGACCACCGGGCCGAAATCGGCAGCGGGCATTTGTATGGCATGGCGCAGTTTGCCCAGCAGATGGAGCAGACGGGCAGCACCTTCGTGCCGCTTCGCTCGTCACTCCCGAAGCAGTGCTACTCACTCCTGCTGGATACCGGAAATGTGGTGATCCTGAAACGGGGCGAAACCGGCTATTACAAGACGGACATTCCCCACACCTCAAAGGAGGAAGCCCGTGCGCTGGTGGAGGAATATAACCGCAAACTGGGCGTGACCCGTGCCCAGGAGGAGGCCATGAAGGGCGGCTCCATGTTCGGCTTTGACAAGCCCATTGCCGACCCCGCCAACTACGATGCACAGGGACAGCCGCTAAAGCGCCGGGAGAAAGACCGAGGTGACACAAGATGACCGAGCAGAAACATATTATCTGGAGCAGCGATCCGGACTACGAGGATTGGAGGGGCGATCTGGAGGAACAGTACCCCGAGCTTTCCGAGCAGGAACGGATGGAATTGATGGTCGAGCAGAACAACGACTATCTCGATGACGAGCGGTGCAATCTGAACATTCAGCTCTCCCGCCCCATTCTGCTGATCGCAGACATCGGCCGATGGGATGGGCGGTATCCCGGTTATGCCGAGATCAAAAGCGGCAATATCCGCGATTGCCTGTATTCTGAGATGGACTATTCCACATGGTATGTAAACCGGCTGGGCGATCTGCGCTGCGATGCCGTACATCACGACGGCACGAACCATTATCTCTACCGTGCCTACAAGGAGAATGTGAGCGAAGCACAGATCGACCGGCTGAAAGAAAAGCTGTACAGCGGCACCGCCACCCGCGCCGATGTGACCCGTGTGACAAAGCGCCTGGGCGACGAGATCGGGCGGGTCTACGGCTGGCGGTTTCCGCCCGTCCGGGAAGCGGCGCGAGAAAGATAGGAGGAAAACGGTATGTCTGTTGATGCAAGAAAAGAACGCTTTGAGCTGGTGGAGGTGTTTGACCGTCCCATGCTCTTTACCTGCCTGCGGGTAGACCGAAACACGGTGCCCAAGGGGCTGTATCTCTATGAGGTACGCAATGACGACGATCAGTGCGGGATCCCCGTGGAGATCGGCCGCTGGATCATGGTTAACCACTGGGGAACGCTGCTGTCTGCGACACCCATCAAGCTGGAGCCGAACCGGTACAATAACAACGCCTACCGCCATATCGACCCGGAAAACGACTGGAACTACACCGGCGATCTGTGTTCGGCCAGGGAATATATGGATAAATACCTGCTGAAAAAGGACAGGGAAAAACCAAAGGAAAGATAGGAGGTGCTGCCCATGGCACGCAGATTTCAGGAGATCACGGAGGTTTACCGGCAGGAGATCGCCGCACTGGCCCGCGCAGACCGGTGGACGGCATTTCTGCGCTCTGCCTGCCGGAATTATAAGCTGCCCTTTGAGGAGCAGGTGCTGGTACACGCACAGCGCCCGGACGCAACGGCTGTGTTGGAGATAGAGCGCTGGAACCGTCAATTCGGCCGATGGGTCAATAAGGGTGCTACCGGCATTGCCGTATTTGATCGGGACTATCCGGGGCGCACGCGCCTCAAGTATTATTTTGATATATCCGACACCCACGAAAGCCGTTTGTCCCGCCCCGTGCCGCTCTGGCAGGTGCCTACCGAGCAGGAGCCGGATGTGATCGAAGCATTGGAAAACCGATTCGGTGCGCTGGACGATAAAGGCACATTGGAGGAAGCCATAGTATCCGCCATGGAAAACGCTGCGGCGGACAATATGACGGACTATCTTGATGATCTGCAGAATTGCCGGGACAACAGCCTTCTGGAAGAACTGGACGAGCTGAATTTGTCGGTTCTCTATCGCCGTCTGCTGGAGAACAGTACGGCGTATATGTTGATGTGCCGCTGCGGGCTGGAACCGGATGAATATTTTGATCCGGAGGATTTCTCCGAGGTGTTCAATTTCAATACCCCGGAAACGCTGAACGCCCTGGGCGTGGCCACACGGGATATTGCCGAAAGCGGTTTGAGCGCCATCGCATTGACCGTCCGAAGCCGTCAAAAGCAAATTCGCACAATTGCACAGGCACCGGAAAATGAGTATCCTATAGACAAGCAAACAGAAACACAGACCGAAAGGAGCGAAAACCATGGAACTGACATACACGATGAAGGACGGCTACCGGCTGCCGGATCTGCTGCCGCCGCAGGAGCCGGAAACAGCCCTTGGGAAATACGGCCTGCTGCGCCGGAGGTATCTGAAGGAGCACCGGAAGGTGCTGTTCACGAACCTGCTGACATCGGGCAGGCTGAACGAGCATCTGGCGGAGATCGACCGGACGGCGCGGCAGCGCGTGGAACAGACGGTGACGGCGATGGCTCAGGCCGAGGGCGTGACGGAGGAGCTGAAAGCCGCCGACCCGATGAAGTGGGTGGGGCTGATGAACAACCTGAGAAACGCCGCCGAGGGGACAGTGCTGGCGGAGCTGATCTACAGCTGAACACCGAACCCGAAGAAGCGGACAGTGCGGAGGAAGCAACCTCTGAGCTGCCCGCTTTTTTGGATGAAAAGAAAATTTTCGCCATCATTGAAAACCGCAATGATGATCTGATCTACAAGAAGGCGCAGATCGAACTGTTTTTCCGGTCACATCCGGACGAGGCCGAGCGTGCCGAATATCTCCGCTCGGCATATCAAGACCGTTTCACCGAGATCCTTGCAGACGGAGCACGGCTGGGGTATCGTCCGCAGAAAAACGGTCTGCTCATGTGGGAGGGCGCATATCTTTCCCGTACCAGCGAAAGCGTTTTTTCATGGAAGCTGGTGGCAGGCTTTACGGCACAGCTCATTGACAAACGGGAATACTATGTCAACACCGAGATCAAACCGTTTGTGCCGATGGAATCACAGCAGCTTACGCTGTTTGATATGCCTGCGTTCGACCAACCGGAGGATACACCGGTCGCACCACTGTCCTCCCATCCCAAGCTGCCGCAGCAGATCATGGATGAAGCCCTGTGCGTAGGATCCAACGATGAGCATAGCCGGCTGATCATCTGCGCTTACTTTATGAAGGATAAGCCGGACAACGCCGCATTCCTGCAAAAACACTACGGCGAGAACGGTGCAGGCTTCTATTTTGGCGGAGAGAAAGTTTCGCTTTGGTATGACGCCGAGGGGATGCGTATTGCCCGCGGCAGCACGGCGCAGCGGAGCAATGCCACACTGATCTCCTGGGAGGAAGCGGCAAAGCGTATCCGGGAGCTGTTGGAGCTGGGGCGGTATATGCCGCAAAGTGAATTGGATGAGGTCGATCACTACGAGCGGATGCGGCTTGCTGACAGCATTGCCTACACCAGCCGGGACATGACAACGGAAGCGAGAAACGCGGGATTTCTGCCGCTGGCCATGCTGGCGCAATCCGTCAAGGGCGGCTATCCGGAAACGCAGAAGCAAATTTATGAGCTTCTCTGTGCGCCGGATACGCTGCAAAAGTGCGTGGACGAATGGACGGCGTTCAACGCCGCGCTGGATGCAGGGCAAGACCTTTTGCGTTTTCGCTTTTACCGTCCGAAAGAGATACTGGAGCGGCTCCGTGATCTACAACGGGAGCCGCTTCATTTTACCGTTGCCGACGGGTTTGCTCCCGACCGGCAATTTTTTATTTCCGCCGATGAGATCGACAAGGTGCTGCGTGGATGGGACGGCAGCACCGACTATCGCCTTGGCGTATACGCTTTTTACGCCACGCACAAGGATAAGACCGAGCGTGAAAAATACCTCAAGGATTATCACGGCGAGTACAGCGGTCATAGCGGCGGGAATGACAATCTCACCCACACCCGTGGCAAGGGCATTGAGTTCAGCCACGGCAGTATCACGGCCCCCTATGCCAAGGTCACGCTGAAATGGCCGGAGGCGGCCAAACGCATCGGGGAGCTGATCTCCCAGAACAAATTTCTCTCAGATGCCGACTGGGCGGCCATGCCGGAGTATGAGCGGAAACAGCTGGCCCGGAAGATCGTCAACTTTTTCATGGATACACCGGACGATGTGGTGCGGCCTTTTTCGCAAAACGCCATTGCGGACTATTGGGAGTGCGTAAAGGCTGTGACCGTTCAGCTCTCCGACGCCGACCGCGTGCAGGAAATTTATCAGAATATGCTCCCTGCCTGGGAAGCCACGAAAGAGGAGGATCGGCACTATACCCTGCGAAAGCAGGGCATAGAAGCCATGCGTGCCTATCTGGACGGCACCTATTCCGTGTTTGGCCTTGGGAAAACCCTGCAAACGCCAACGACCGAGGCCGTTTCCGAACGGCCGGCAGCAGAACCGGAGGTATCGGAGCCGGAACCGCCCATAGCGGAAGCGGAAACCTCAGAGATAGAACCGGCATTACCTGCCGAAGAAAAAGCTGTGCTCACAGCGCCGCAGCCCAAACGGGAGCGTATGCGGTTTGCACCGCTCTATCCGGAAATACCGACCGGGCAGCGGCACGACTTTCACATCACGGATCGGGAGCTGGGCGTGGGCAGCAAGGCGGAAAAGTATGCGTCCAATGTGGCGGCGATCCGCACTCTGCAAGCAGTGGAAAGCGAAAACCGGCTGGCGACGCCGGAGGAACAGGAAACCCTTTCCTGCTATGTGGGCTGGGGCGGCCTTGCCGACTGCTTCGATGAAAAGCACAGCCGGTACGCCGAGCTGAAAGCGCTGCTCACCGAGGAGGAATATGCCGCCGCCCGTGCCAGCAGCCTGACCGCTTTTTATACCCCGCCCGTTCTCATCGACGCCATCTACCAGGCGCTGGCACAGATGGGCTTGGAAAGCGGCAACCTGTTGGAGCCTGCCTGCGGCATTGGCAACTTTATGGGAATGCTGCCGGACAGCATGAGGGATTGCAAGGTCTACGGCGTGGAGCTGGACAGTATTTCCGGCCGCATCGCCCGGCAGCTTTACCAGAACAGCCGGATCGCCGTTACCGGCTATGAAAAGGCGGAGATACCGGACAGTTTCTTTGACGCAGCGGTGGGCAATGTGCCTTTCGGAAATTTCAAGGTCGTTGACCGGCGCTATGACAAACACCACTGGCTCATCCATGATTATTTCTTCGGCAAGACGCTGGACAAGGTGCGGCCGGGCGGTGTCATCGCCTTCATCACTTCAAAGGGCACGATGGATAAGGAAAGTCCCGTCGTGCGAAAATATCTGGCCCAGCGGGCTGACCTCATCGGGGCGATCCGCCTGCCGGATACGGCCTTCAAGGCCAGCGCCGGAACAGATGTGACCAGCGACATTCTCTTCCTCCAGAAGCGTGACCGCATTGTGGACATCGAACCGGATTGGGTGCATCTGGACACGGATGAAAACGGCATCCGCATGAACAGCTATTTTGTCCGGCACCCGGAAATGGTGCTGGGCGAGATGGCCATGGAGAGCACTCAATACGGCATGGACAGCGTGTGCAAGCCCTATGAAAATGCCGATCTTGCCGATCTTCTGAGCGAAGCGGTATCGGGGCTTCATGCACAGATCCCCACCTATGAGCAGGACGGGCCGGAGGAGGAAGATTTATCCATTCCCGCCGACCCGAATGTGCGTAATTACAGCTTTACCAGCGTAGACGGCAAGCTGTATTTCCGCATTGACAGCCGCATGGAGCCGGTCGAACTGCCGCTGACCACCGAGAACCGAGTGCGCGGCATGATCGCCCTGCGGGACTGCACCCGTCAGCTCATCGAGTACCAGGCAGAGAACCATCCCGATGAGATCATCCGGCGCGAGCAGGAGAAGCTGAACGGGCTGTACGATGCCTATGTCAAAAAATACGGGCGGCTTTACACCCGCGGCAACAACCTTGCCTTTTCGGATGACAGCAGCTATCCGCTGCTGTGCTCGTTGGAGGTGCTGGACAACGAAGGCAATTTCGCCCGCAAGGCGGATATGTTCACCAAGCGCACCATTCGCCCGCATGAGCCGGTCACGCAGGTGGATACGGCATCGGAGGCGCTGGCGGTATCTCTCTCCGAAAAAGCGCAGGTGGATCTCGGCTTTATGTCGGAGCTGTCCGGTAAAAGTGAGGACGAGCTGGTGCAGGAGCTTTCCGGGGTCATTTACCGGAATGTCCGTTGCGGTCTTACGCCGGAGGAGATCAGTCCGGTGCAGCTTGATCTGGCGGCATATCCCTATGTCACCGCCGAAGAATTTCTGTCCGGCAATGTGCGGAAAAAGCTGCGTATGCTGCAGGCGCTGCAAGCAGCGCTACCGGCTGAAAAGAAGCAGGAGCTTGCCGGGTATCTCTCCGCCATGGAAGCTGTGCAGCCGACAGAGCTGACCGCTGCGGAGATCGGTGTGCGGATCGGTGCATCATGGGTGCCTACCGATGTCTATCAGCAGTTTATGTTCGAGCTGTTCGGTACCAGCGTATACGCCAGGCAGAGAATGCGGGTCGTTCGCTCCGAATACAGCGGAGAATGGAACATCAGCAACAAAAGCATGGACGGCGGCAACATCAAAGCCGTCACCACCTACGGCACCAAGCGTATCACGGCATACCACATCCTGGAGCAGACACTGAATCAGCGGGTAGTCAAGGTGTTCGATACCGTTGTGGAGGACGGCAAGGAGCGGCCGGTGCTGAATGTGAAGGAAACTGCCATCGCCCAGGATCGGCAGGAGCTGATCAAGTCCAAATTTGCCGATTGGCTGTGGCAGGACATTGACCGGCGCGAACGGCTGTGCCGCATCTATAACGACACCTTCAATTCCATCCGACCGCGGGAGTACGATGGCAGCCACATCCGCTTTGTGGGGATGAACCCGGAGATCAGCCTGCGAAAGCATCAGGTGAACGCCATCGCCCATGTATTGTACGGCGGCAATGCGCTGTTGGCACACGAAGTGGGTGCAGGGAAAACCTTTGAAATTGTTGCCGCCGCTATGGAAATGAAGCGTCTGGGGCTATGCACCAAGTCGCTGATCGTGGTGCCCAACCACATCACGGAACAGTGGGCGGCAGAATGGCTTCAGCTCTACCCAGCCGCTAACATTTTGGTAGCTACCGAACGCGATTTTGAAAAGCGCAACCGCCGCAGGCTGTGTGCCCGTATTGCCACCGGAGATTATGATGCAATCATCATCGGCCACAGTCAGCTCATGAAGATCCCCCTGTCCCGTGAACGGCAACAGGCCATTTTGCAGCGGCAGATCGACGAGGTGCTGCTGGCCATCAGCGACGCTAAGCGGCAGAAAGCAGAAAACTTCACCATCAAGCAGATGGAGCGAACCCGTAAGTCATTGGAGGCGCGGCTGGAGAAGCTCAACGATCAGAGCACCAAGGACGACACCGTGACCTTTGAGGAGCTGGGCATCGACCGGCTGTTCATTGATGAGAGCCACAGTTTCAAAAATCTCTTTTTGATGACGAAAATGCGCAATGTCGGCGGTATCGCGCAGACGGAAGCGCAGAAGTCCTCGGATCTCTTTGCCAAGTGTCAGTATCTGGACGAGCTGACCGACAGCCACGGTGTTATCTTCGCCACCGGCACCCCGATCTCCAACAGTATGGTGGAATTGTATACGGTGCAGAGGTACTTGCAATATCAAACCTTGCAGGAGATGGGTCTTATCCACTTCGACGATTGGGCCAGCGACTACGGTGAAACCGTTACCGCCATCGAGCTTTCCCCGGAGGGATATACTTTTATAGGACGATGAATTTAACTGTCCTAAATTGAAAAATACATAAGGAAGGAGGTAAAAAGAATGTCAAGGACTTCAAGAATTACAGCACTTTACGAGCGTTTGTCGAGAGATGATGACCTTACCGGCGAGAGTAATTCTATTACCAATCAAAAGAAATACCTCGAAGACTATGCCCGTAGGAATGGCTTTGAAAATATCCGCCATTTTACCGATGACGGATTTTCGGGTGTGAATTTCAATCGCCCCGGCTTTCAAGCGTTGATTAAGGAAATTGAAACAGGCAATGTCGGAACATTGATTGTTAAGGATATGAGCCGATTAGGACGAAACTATCTGCAAGTCGGCTTTTATACGGAAATTTTGTTTCCGCAGAAAGATGTCCGTTTCCTTGCAATCAACAACAGCATTGACAGCAACAACGCTTCGGATAATGATTTTGCTCCGTTTTTGAATATTATGAACGAATTTTATGCCAAAGACACGAGCAATAAAATCAAGGCTGTATTTGATGCCCGAATGAAAGACGGAAAGCGTTGTAGCGGTTCAATCCCTTATGGATATAACCGATTGCCGAGCGATAAGCAGACGCTTGTTGTTGACCCTGTGGCTTCTGAGGTGGTAAAGCGTATCTTTCTGCTTGCCAATGAGGGCAAAAGTCCACGAGCCATAGCGGAAATACTGACCGAAGAAAAGGTTTTAATTCCTGCCGCATATGCAAAGGAATATCACCCAGAACAGTACAACGGGATTAAGTTTGCAGACCCTTATATTTGGGGCATATCTGCCATTAGAACGATTTTAAGCAGACAGGAATATCTTGGGCATACTGTTTTGAGAAAGTCGGTCAGCACCAATTTCAAACTGCATAAGAGAAAGACTACCGATGAAGATGAGCAGTATGTGTTTTATAACACCCACGAGCCTATCATATCGCAGGAACTTTGGGACAGCGTTCAGAAGCGAAAGAAACGAGCGAACAGAGCTGCGGCAAGAGGAACGCACAGCAACCGATTGAGCGGTTATCTATATTGTGCCGACTGTGGCAGGAGAATGACTTTGCAAACGCATTACAGCAAAAAAGACGGTTCTGTTCAGTATTCTTACCGTTGCGGCGGGTATGCAAGCAGGGTTAATTTCTGTACTTCCCATACGATTAGTGCTGATAATGTTGAAGCCTTGATATTATCGGCAGTTAAACGCTTTTCAAAATTCGTTCTGAATGACGAAAAAGCCTTTGCTTTGGAACTGCAATCCCTTTGGAAAGACAAGCAGGAGGAAAAGCCGAAGCACAATCAATCGGAGTTGAAACGCTGTCAGAAACGCTATGACGAACTCTCTACGCTCATTCGTGGCTTGTATGAAAATCTTATATCGGGATTGCTACCCGAAAGACAATACAAGCAACTGATGAAACAGTATGACGATGAACAGGCTGAATTGGAAGCGAAAATGGAAACGATGAAAAAGGAACTTTCCGAAGAAAAAGACAGCACTATGGATATTCAGCATTTTGTTTCGCTGATACGCAAGTATAAAAATCCTACGGAAGTTTCCGATTTGATGTTTACCGAACTCATTGACAAGATTGTGGTGTATGAATCCGAGGGTGTAGGTAAAGCAAGAACGCAAAAGGTTGACATTTATTTCAATTATGTCGGACAGGTCGATATTGCCTACACCGAGGAAGAACTTGCCGAGATAAAAGAGCAGGAAGAACAGGAAGAAAAGAAGCGATTGGAGAAACAGCGTCAGCGTGAAAAAGCCTATCGAGAGAAGCGAAAGGCGAAAAAACTTGCTGAAAACGGTGGCGAAATCGTCAAAACAAAGGTATGTCCCCATTGTCAGACAGAGTTTACCCCTACAAGCAACCGACAGGTTTTCTGCTCAAAGAAGTGTTGCTATCAAGCAAGGCAGGATAAAACGAAAGCCGACAGAGAAGCGGAAAAAGGCGATCACTATTATCGTCAGCGTGTATGTGCTGTGTGTGGCAGTGCCTACTGGCCTACACACAGTCAGCAGAAATTCTGCTCCGAGGAATGTAAAAAGATAAATCACAATAAGAAAACCTTGGAGTTTTACCACAAGAAGCAAAAGGAGAAAACTTTATGCAAAGATTTATTACAGACGAAAGAACAGGTATCAGATACGAACTCATCGGAGATTACTACTATCCCTGCTTGACAGTAGAGGAAAGTCCCACGCTTTCAAAATATGGGCGGTTACGAGAACGATATTTGAGAGAACATAAGCGGCTTATGTATTACACTCTGCTGACAAGCGGAAAGTTATATGAACACCTTGCTGAAATTGATACTTCGGCTCGTGATATGGCGGAATATCTGATAAAGGAAATGGCAAGAAAGCAAGGTGTAACAGAAGAACTGAAAGCAAGGGATATGCTCCGCTGGGTTGGAAAGATGAATAACATTCGAGCCTGTGCAGACGAGATTGTATTGAATGACATTGTGTATTCCTAACGGAGTACCAACCGAAAGAAAACTGCTGTCAGTCGATGGCAGTTTTTCTTTTTCGGCAAGTATTCAAGAAGTCATTAAGTCGTGAGTATAGTCGAAGTGGTAGAAAAATTCGTAAAGATGTGGTATAATACTTTTGCTTGTGAGCGACAAATCGTTGTTTGTGGAGGTGTTTGGATGTGTGGAATAGCAACTGATTTATAAAAAATAAATCGGAGGTTTATATGAATTATTCAATAAGAGAATTAAGACAAAACGAGTCCAAGGTGCTAAATACTTTTTTATACGAAGTAATTTTTATTCCAGAAGGGGTTCCTATACCACCAAAAGAGATTATAAATCAACCAGAATTACAGGTGTATGTTAAAGATTTTGGTAAGAATAAAGGAGACTTGTGTTTGGTTGCTGAAGCCAATAATGAAATTGTTGGTGCAGTATGGTGTCGTATTATGAATGATTATGGACATATTGATGCTGAAACACCATCATTTGCAATTTCACTTTTAAAACAGTATAGAAACTATGGTATTGGAACTAATCTAATGGAGCAGATGCTAAAAAAACTGAAAATGCAAGGATATAAGCAAGTGTCATTATCTGTTCAGAAGATGAATTATGCAGTTCATATGTATCTAAAAGTAGGATTTGAAATTGTCGATGAGAATGACGAAGAGTATATAATGATTTGCAAATTGTAGGAATCTGTAATTTGAGTTTATGGTTTACAAATCGGAAGTTATATGTGGAGGAGGATTATTATGAATACAGTTAGAATGATTTTATGTGGAAATGTTGAAGATAGCAGAATGAATCCAAGTGAAAAGGTAGGAGTAGTATCAGTGGTTTTTGTTTCTACAGAGGAGGAAAAAATTAAGAATAAACTTAAAAAATTGCAAGATAAAAATCCTGAATAATTTTATATGGAATACGTTACTCCATTAGATGTTGACTTAACAAGTTTAGAACACTATCCATCGATTGAAATATCAAAAAATGATTTACAATAACAACTTTCACTTAAAAAATGGTGGAGAGTTTCCTCTCCACCATCTCTATTTTTATAAAGCTTCATAGCGTCTTTCTGCTGCTCTATATCGAGCTTCAGAAACACCTTTACCATTTTTGAAATACCTCTTGGTATTATTTTCATACCATTTGCATTCCCAGCGCTCAGTACGTTTAAACTGAGTTCCTTTGAATTTGTAAACATGATAAAAGTATTTTACATACCCAACACCATTTCTGAGGTAGTTCTGATAGCCATATAGCATAACGGCTTTTCTTTTTGTATCAAATTTAACTCCAAGATATCCAGGAAGTTCTTTGGTTGCTCTAACCATTCCCCTTCCTCTTCTATAGGTGAAAACTTTTACTGCCATATACTGACCAGCGGGATAGGTCCAAAACAGATCAATGTTTCCATCTTTATTGATATCGTACATATACCAGTTTGAGTGTGCTACATCATCAGTGGATTTTGGAAGCCATTTTGCAGTGAAGTCGTATGCTATATCTTGTTGCTTCCACATTGGAGTGTTCCTCTTTTTCGCTGCCGCTTCTGTTGATGTTACAGGT
>ENA-OQNN01001626-OQNN01001626.1-human-gut-metagenome-genome-assembly--contig:-NODE-1626-length-14219-cov-4.011283_pt1 | contig 14219 bp, 10 predicted proteins | sample MGYA00242624_ERZ504870 | MGnify/ENA primary metagenome ERZ504870 (study PRJEB26092, sample SAMD00036379) | human gut metagenome | host: Homo sapiens | study: EMG produced TPA metagenomics assembly of... | reverse complement strand
GGATAATTTACTGCGTATGGGAAAAGAGAGTGAAATAATCAACGCGAATGATGATAAAAGCGCCTGCGAATACTGAAAATTCGTAAAGTGCTTGTGAAGTATAACAGGAGGGCCCCATAATGTTTGACAAACTGGAAGATGTACTGATTCGGTTCGATGAGCTGCTGAATATGCTGAACGATCCTTCCGTAATCGGTGATCCGCAGCGTTTTCAGAAGCTGATGAAGGAGCAGAGCAGCCTTCAGCCGATTGTAGACGCGTATAAAGAATATAAAAACTGTAAACAGACAATTGAAGACAGTCTTGCAATGCTTGATGAGGAATCAGACGAAGAGATGCGGGAGATGCTCAAGGAAGAACTCACTGATGCAAGAAAGCGTGTGGAGGAGCTGGAAAAGCTCTGCCGCCGGCTGCACGGCGAATTCTGCGCCCGGGCTGAAGGTACGACGGACGAGGTGTTGTTCGAGAGCACGATGCGGGGCGGGATGATGTTCGGCTATACGGGCAACTACCGTCGGGTCAAGGTCCTCTACGATCGGAGCCGGATCAACACGATTTGCCGGGTGCGGCTGGGGCGTATGGACGATGCGAACGATCTCGAAGGCGAAATCGTGGATAATTAGCGATTTCTTCGTATATTTGTATCAGGCGAAGGTTCGGGTGAATTTCGTTTCAGCATTCCGGCCGGATGCGGCCTTGCCTCCGGGTCGCATTGTATTTTGCGAAAATGGCCTGTATTTCGGGCGGGAGGCGGCGGCTGGGCTTGCCGTACCGTCCGGTCGTTTTTGTAAGAACGAGTTGCGGTGTAGTCTGCCGAATTCGGTATTGGTTACGCCTTGAACTGTTTTTCGGAATACGGCTTGTAGCTCGGTAAGATTCAAACAAGTTTGCTTTTGCCCTTGCCTTGCATTATATTTGTTGCATCGCTCCGGATATGTTCGGGTGGGGGGACTGCCCTGCCGATACGGGCGGTTTGGGACGATTTTAACAGTTAAATGCGTATGACGGGAATTCGAAGAAGAATGTCCATTGCTTTCCTGAGTATCGTCGGGTTGTTGTTCGCCTCGGGGATGATCTCTTTTTTGGAGCTGAGTCATCTGAGTTATGATACCGAGGAGATTTTGAAAGCCAACCAGCGGAATATGGAGCTCGCCAAGGAGATGCTCGGTGCCGTGCATGACCAAAACGTGGCGATCGTCCATCTGGCGATCCTGCAAGATGCGAGTTACGACAGCCTGTGCCGTACGGGAATGCAGCGGTTGGAGCACGCAGTTGCTACGGCCCAGAAGGGGGCGTTGGACCGCTCGGCGCTCGACTCCCTGACGGGTGCGACTACCGAGTTGCTGGTGCTGACCAAGATGTTTCTCGCGACCGAATCCCCGAAGGCAGGGGACGAGTCGGGAGAGGTGTGGTACAACGAATATTATGAAAAACAGTACGAAAAGGTCGTCACGGCGGTTCGGGACTATATGACTTCGACGCAGAGTTCGCTGGCTCCGCGGGCCGAGCAGCTCAAGAAAAACGCTTACCGGGCCGTTACTCCCGTGCTGATATCGCTGGTGGTGATGATCGCTACAGTGTTGATGCTCTTTTACTTTACGATGCTCTACTGTGTCAATCCGATCGTGGCGATGAACAAGGGGCTCGGACAGTATCTGACCTTCAGGATACCCTTTGCCGTGAAAGCCGAGTGTAAGGACGAAATCCTGGAACTCAAGGAAAAAATCGAGGCACTCGTCGCCATGCTGAAACAAAATAAAGCGTAGAGAGTCATGCGGGTCAATGTGATATTGCGATACGTGGGAATGATTATGCTGTTGTTGGCATTCTTTATGTTCGTTTCGGCAGGGATCTCCTATGTCAACCACATGGATTCCGCGTTTTACCCGTTGCTGCTCTCGGCTCTGCTGACGGCGCTGTTGGGGGGCTTCCCGCTCATTTTCGTGGAAAAGCAGGATCGGATCACCAATAAGGAGGGGTTTTGCATCGTGGTCGGTTCATGGTTGCTCGCCTGCGTCGTCGGTATGTTTCCCTACCTGATCTGGGGCGGTGAGTTCAGCGTGATAAATGCTTGGTTCGAAACTGTTTCGGGCTTTACGACCACAGGATCTTCGATTTTGCAAAATGTCGAGGCGCTGCCCCGGGGATTGCAGTTCTGGCGGATGTCCTCGACCTGGGTCGGAGGTATGGGCGTGGTGATGTTCGCGCTGGTGATCCTGCCTGCACTGGGTACCAGCAAAATGATGCTTTCGAGTGTCGAGATGTCCACCCTGGCCCGGGACAATTATCGTTACAGGGCTCAGATGGTGGTTCAGATCTTGTTGTTCGTCTATGTCGGACTTACGATATTTTTCACTTTCATGCTGAAATTCGCCGGAATGAACTGGTTCGATGCCGTATGTCATTCGATGTCGGCCTGTGCGACCAGCGGGTTCGGAACCAAAAATACCAGTGTCGCCTTTTACGACAGTGCGATGATCGACATGGTACTCATCTTCGCGATGGGTATTTCAGGCATCCATTTCGGTTTGATCTATGCGACCGTTACCGGTAAGCGCAACAATATTTTCCGTAGCGAAGTCACTTTGTTTTATCTCGGAATGTTGATTCTGGGAAGCCTGCTGATCGCCCTGAGTTTATATATCGCCGATATTTATCCTACGTTCAGGTCATCGCTGCGTTTCGCGTCGTTCCAGTTTGTTTCCGTGACATCGACTTCCGGCTTCGCTACGGCCGATTCCAGCCTGTGGACTCCGTTCGCAATTATTTTGCTGATACTGGGCTCGTTGATCTGCGCTTGTGCGGGTTCCACCTCGGGTGGTATGAAGGCCAATCGAGCATTGATGGCTCTGAAGATGCTTTACATCCGGGTGAAGCAGCAGCAGCATCCGAATGCCGTCATCCGGCTCAAGATGGACGGTGTGATTCAGGAAGCGGGCGTGCTGCATACGGTGTCGCTTTTCATCGTGGCCTACCTGCTTCTCATTCTCATCGGAACGATTCTCTGTACGCTTTTCGGCGTAGATCTGATGACCAGTTTTTCGGGGTGCGTGGCTTCTATCGGCAATGTAGGTCCGGGATTTGGAGGGGTTAATTCGATGGCCAACTACGGTGATTTGCCGGCGATCGTGAAATTTATCTTCACGGCGCTTATGTTGTTGGGACGTCTGGAGATATTCGGATTGTTGCAATTCTTGTTAATCAGATGGTGGAAATGATGTGGCATAAGTTATTGATCGGTTTATTTTTGACCTTCTCGGTCGTTATCGTGCGAGGAGCTTCCGACCCGGCGGGGCCCGGTATTCCTGCCCTGCAGTCGAATTCGGAATACGTTGCGCTTCGGGATCAGGACAGTCGGTTGCAGGTCCGGATCGACGAGATGCAGACCCGGATTGCAGGACTGCGTGCGATGCTGCGGGAAAATCCGGCCGCACAGGAGACTTACGGCGCTCAGATTCTCTCGCTCGAAAGCGAAATGCTCTCTGCCCAGGGACTCCGTACGCAGGTCGCGGCCCGGATCAACGCCATCGAGCAGGCTTGGCTGACCGAACATCCCGATTATGTTCCGGCGGCCGAAACGGAAAAATCTCTTATCACGCAGACTCCCGAATCGCAGCAGAGTCGGAATCTCGTGTTCAACGGTTATTTCCGTGAGAATCTTCCGGCACGTGATTACGAGGCTCTGCTCCGGGCGCAGCGCATGGAGGCGGAGGTGGCCGGATGTGCCGGGCGCCTGCTGGAGAACTACCGGCAGCAGACTCTTTTGAAGCAGCAGTACGATACCGTTCGTACGGAGCAGGCGGCTGTCGATCTTTTCGGTCGTTACCGCACGGTAGCCAACCTGGGCCGGGTTTTGCGGGATTCGCTGACGGCCGTATGGGGATATGTGTATGATAACAAGAGCTATGCTTACGATTATATCCTGGATAAGTTGAATTGCAGGGACCAGCAGGCACGTCAGCAGAAGGCGTTGGACGATGTGCGGCGGCAGATGTCTGCGGCCCAGGCCGAAGGGCTTGTTGATGCGCTTCCCGATTATTATATCCAGAAATGCTATTTGACGGATTATGAGCGGGAAATTGCCCGGATGCTGGGATTGGGACTTGCATCCGATTCCTTGAAACAGGTGGCTGTACGGCTTCAGACGATAGATTTTCGTCTTCCGAAGCCGGAGATTACGGAGCGCTATTTCCTCGATTACGAACCGGTCCAATTTGTTGCGGGGCGCTATACGTATAAGAAACCGATTCCGGACTGTCCTGTCTATGAGCACGGAGTGATCTACCGAATCCTGCTCGGGGAGTATAAGTACAAACAGAATATCTCCATTTTCCGCAGCGCTTCTCCGCTCTATGTATTGAAGACCGACGCGGGGCGCTACCGTTATTTCGCGGGAGGTTTCGCGACCAAGGCCGAAGCCGTCGATGCACAGGAGTTGCTGCGGGCGAAAGGGTTCCGCCGTCCGGAACTGGTTGTGTGGTACGATGGGGAATATACCAATCTGACACGGACTCCCGAGGCGGAAATGGCCGCTTTCCGGGTGGAAATCTCCAGTGAGCAGAATCTGTCGGATACCGTGAAGCAGGCGATTGCGCAGGCCGCTCCCGGCTGCGACCTGTCCCGCGTGGGGGCGGATCTTTTCGTCGTCGGACAGTTCGACAACAAGGCTGTCGCGGATCAGGCGGCTGCCGCGATTCGCGCCGCCGATCCTCAATTATCGGTAAAAGTGACGGAAATTGCTAAATAATCGGATTTTTTGCGTATCTTCACCCGAAAGAAATAGGTCCGTATTCGGACGTATATCGGTGAATCGGGGGAAATTCGACCTGCGAGCCGGTTATTCCGATCTTTTTCAGCGATTTTAACACGGTGAATATGTTTTTTATCATTCTGTTGGTCTTTTTCGGGTTACTGTTTCTGGTGGCGGAACTTGTCCTGCTGCCAGGCGTATCGATCGGGGCGATTCTCGCGCTGGTCAGCTATGGAGGCGCCATTTATATCGCCTTCCGGGATTACGGTCCTTTGGCGGGCGGAATCGTCGTCGCCGTCGTTCTGATCCTTTCGTTCGCGGCGACCGTCGTTTCGCTGCGGTCCAAAACCTGGCGCCGTTTCTCTTTGAAACAGAAGGTCGATTCCTCTGTGATGCCCGAACCGGTGCAGCAGAGTGTCCGTGTCGGAGATACGGGAATGACCGTTTCGCGCCTGGCCCCGATGGGCAAAGTGGAGATCGGCGGTAAGATTTACGAAGCCAAGTCCATGGACAGTTATATAGATCCCCGCCGGGAGGTCGAAGTCGTCGGATTCGAAAATTTCAATATAATCGTACGCAAACACATTAAATAAATAAAAGATGGAAATCGGTATCATTGCACTAATCGTCTTCGTTTCGCTCTTTGCGATTTGGCTTATTTTTTACTTCATTCCTGTGGGCCTGTGGTTTTCGGCGCTGGTGTCGGGCGTGCGGATCAGCCTGTTGCAGTTGATCCTGATGCGCTGGCGCAAGGTGCCGCCTTCGACGATCGTATCGTCGATGATCGAGAGTACGAAGGCCGGTCTGGAACTCAATCCCAACGAGCTCGAGGCTCACTATCTGGCCGGAGGTAACGTGACCAATGTGGTGCATGCGCTGGTGTCGGCCCAGAAAGCCAATATTATGCTCGATTTCAAGATGGCTACGGCGATCGATCTGGCGGGCCGCGACGTATTCGAAGCGGTGCAGATGTCGGTTAATCCCAAAGTCATCAATACTCCGCCGGTAGCTGCGGTGGCCAAGGACGGTATTCAGTTGATCGCCAAGGCACGCGTTACGGTGCGGGCCAATATCAAGCAGTTGGTCGGCGGTGCCGGTGAGGAAACGGTTCTGGCACGTGTCGGCGAAGGTATCGTTTCGTCGATCGGCTCGGCACAGTCGCACAAGATCGTGCTGGAGAATCCCGATTCGATCTCCCGCGTGGTGCTGGAGAAGGGATTGGATGCGGGAACGGCGTTCGAAATTCTTTCGATCGACATCGCCGATATAGACGTAGGTAAGAACATCGGCGCACAGTTGCAGATGGACCAGGCCGAAGCGGACAAGAACATCGCCCAGGCCAAGGCCGAGGAGCGTCGTGCTATGGCCGTAGCTCTCGAACAGGAGAACAAGGCCAAGGCGCAGGATGCCCGCGCCAAGGTGATTCTGGCCGAAGCCGAAGTGCCGCTGGCTATGGCCGAAGCGTTCCGCAGCGGAAATCTGGGCGTGATGGATTACTATAAGATGAAGAACATCATGGCGGATACTACGATGCGCGAAACGATCGCCAAACCCGATAAGAAATAGGACGACGAATCGTTGTTCGCATGAAAAACCCCGTTGAAATCTCAACGGGGTTTCTTTTATCGATATGGGCGGGAATCTATCGGAGCGTATTGTAGAATGGAGCGTCCCGTTTCGGGGCCGAAGTATATCGAGCCAAGCCGTACAGCGTGCCGGTGGACTCTATTTTATTCGAATGGAACGGCAGGCCGGTCAGTGGGTTTCGATTTTTGCACTGGCAACGCTTCGGGGGAGCGTTTCTCCGTCGGGGGTTCCCTCCAGCCCGTCTTTCCATTTGACGGCGGCATGCGCACCGTCGCAATAGGGCTTGTTGCGGGAGTGTCCGCAGCGGCAGAGCACTACCCTGTTCCGAACTTCGAAGGTTCGGCCGTCTTCGCGTTGGATGCGGATCCCGCCGCGTACCCAGAGTCCTCCGCTGGCGCCGATCGCCGGGTCTTCGATCAATCCCAGGCTGGGTTCGAAGATGAATTCGTAGGGTTTTCCCGTGCGGTTGTCCCAGGCGGTCAGGCGGGCGCTCGGACACATCGAAGCTTCGCGGACGGCCAGCTTGCGGGACTGCGAATCGCCGGATGCGGCCGTCAGGTCCCAGACACCCCCGTAAGGATGGCAGAAACGGGCGAAAACACAGTATTTTTCGTTGTCGTTCAATGTCACCCGTTGTCCCTCGGTGATCTCTACTTCGTCCATAATCCGGTCCTCTCCGGAGGTGATCGCCGAATCCCATTCCTCCTTGAGGTGCGAGCCGTCGCAATAGGGTTTGCTGCGGGATAAACCGCAACGGCACAATGCCGTCGGTTCTTTTTCCGTCGAAAAATGCCGCCCTTCCTGAAAATACCAACTCTCGCCCTCGGAGTCGGGCATGATGAATTGCATGGCCAGCGGCGGGTTTCCGGTGACGAGGTACGGACCCTTTTCGGTGACGGTAATGGCTATTTGGTTCCCTTTGGAAGATGATTCGTGGGGCGATGCTGTCTTTTTTGCCATATCGGATGCGTATTTTTAAGTCGATTTGTTACGTTACCTTTGCAAGAATTGTTCCTAACGGAATTTCTGTTGTCGGAAGAATCGGAAATTAGCTGTTTTAGTAAAAATGTCGAGGTTAATTTTGCGAAAATAAGGCCATGTTCCGACAGGACCTGTTTGTTCTGTATGTGGTTTGTACTATCTTTGCCGAAGATGGGGTGCGGTTCGGCGATTTTTGCGTACAAGTCTGCACGATTACTCTCGCCTTTCCGTATCTTTGACATCATGGTCTTTAGATAGGATGCGCTTCGGAAAACCGGGACAGGTTCCCGTTTTCTCTCGGCTTTCCCTGTCTTTGGCTTCGTTTTGGATGCTTTGGCTTTGGTCAAACGCAAATAAAATTGCTTTTGCATTAGGCTTATTCGTATCTTTGACTTCGTCTTAGATACTTCGCCCCGGCAAAACGCGAATAAAATTTGCTTTTGCGCTCGGCTTATTCGTATCTTTGTAACGTTTAGCAAAATTGGATTTTGAACATGAAAAAACTTGTGTGCCGCTTTTTATGCCTGGGAATCGTCCTGGCCGTTTCGATGAATCTCGTCGGTTGCAGCGACGACGACGGACCGGTGGGAACCCTCTATTTCCCTCGTGATGTTTGTATGGTCGATAAGCCCGGGGGAACGGCTTCGGTAGAATTTACGGCTGTGAATATCGTGAAGCTGAACATTACCGATACGCCTGAAGGCTGGACGGTGACCGCCGATTTGCAGACGAGCCGGATGACCGTGACGGCCCCCGCAAGTGATGACTCCAATGCCGAAACGGGAGGAGTCCTGACGTTGGTCGGTTACGATACCGACGGAAAGGCCGTTTCCGCCGATTTGAGGGTCGGAATCGGGCGGACCGTCGATCTGACGGGGCAGACGGCTAACTGTTATATCGCCAACTATGCCAATGCCTACTATACTTTCGACGGTACCGTAAAGGGAAACGGCGAAAAGATTCCTACGGCTCGGGTAGAACTTATGTGGGGAAGCACGTCGCATATGATCGAGAACCTGACACTCGACGACGGTCGGGTTTCGTTCTTCGTCGCGGCGGATAAGAAAGGTGAGTTTATCGAAGGAAACGCATTGATCGCAGCTTTCGATGCCCAGGATAAGGTGGTTTGGAGTTGGCATGTGTGGGTTACGCAGTACGATCCTTCGGCGGAGTCGGTTACTTCGGCTGCCGGAGATGTTTTCATGACCCGTAATCTGGGTGCCGGAGCCGGCGGCAATGCCACGGAGGACGACATATATCTCTCCTACGGACTTTATTACCAGTGGGGACGTCCGACCCCGATGATCGGGCCGGCGTATTATAACTGTGCATTTGCGGAGGATCATAAGATGTATAATATCAACGGGCGTCTTACTTATCTTGACTATGTGGAATCCACCCCCGAAACGGGCACGATGGAGTATGCCATAGCCTATCCGATGAGTTTTATTCTGGGAGTCGAGGAGTCCGGTTACGATTGGCTCTATTCCGACCATGACAACGAGTTGTGGGGGGCGGTCAAGACCGTTTACGATCCCTGTCCTAAGGGATGGAAGGTTCCGGACAAGGATGTTTATGCCGATTTTATGATCGGCGACGATCATGACCAGGAGCAAACGGAGGCGTTGCGCGAGGCTTACGGCTGGAACCTGACCGACGGAACGATGACTTCATTTTTTCTCGGAGGCGGGCGTCGCCCTTATCTGACGGGGCTTATCCAGAATGTAAACAGCAATGCGGACGCGCAACCGTGGATCGGTTGTTATTGGACAAGCGGCTTGGGAACCGACGAATTGAGCGCTTCGGGCCTCTATTTTTCGCTCGATACGGACGATGCTGCTTCGAGTGAATTTGTTCCGGCACGGAACTATCAACGAGCCAATGGTTTGCAGGTTCGTTGCGTAAGGGAATAATATCTTTTTTCCGAATCAATATACCTTATTTTCGCCGGAGTTTCCGCTCCGGCGATTTTTTTTGGTATAACAGTTGTTCCTCTTTGGGGAAGAATTTTTAATGTCTGCAAATATGAGAGTACAAACCGGTAAAGGAACCATTCCATGGATGACCGTGTTGGCGGTCTGGTCGGTATCGGCCGTCGTTTCGCTGCCCGGACTTGCCATCTCCCCTATTCTCGGCGACTTGAACAAGGTCTTTCCGCATGCGACCGATCTGGAGATACAGATGCTTACTTCGTTGCCTTCGGTGTTGATTATTCCTTTTATGCTGCTGGCAGGCCGTTTGTCTGTAACCGGGAATAAGTTCAAGCTGCTTGTGGTCGGGCTTACGGTCTTTTTCCTGAGTGGCTTCGCCTGTCTTTTCATTAACCAAATGTGGCTTCTGATTCTGGTAAGTTGTCTTACGGGTATCGGTGCCGGTATTATCATTCCTTTATCGACGGGATATATCGTGGACTATTTTACGGGGGATTATCGTGTCCGGCAGTTGGGCTACAGTTCGTCGATCAATAATCTCACGCTGGTGTTGGCTACTATGCTGGCAAGTTATTTGGCTAATGTCGATTGGCATCTGCCCTTCCTGGTATATACGTTGCCGGCGATTCCGTTGATTCTTTCGGTTTTCATTCGCAGGACTCCCGCTGCTCCGGAACCTGTCGGGAGCGATGAGCTGAAACACAAGAAGGTCGATTGGCCGAAGCTGGCTGCGGTCATGGGATTTTATTTTCTGGCGACTTTCCTGGCATTGGCTATCACCTTCTACATTTCATTCCTGGTGGATCCGCACGGCAACCAAAATTCCTTCTCGGGGCTTTTGGTGTCCTTGTTTTTCCTGGCTATCATGTTGCCCGGCTTTTTCCTTTCCCCGATCATCCGGCGTCTGCGCGGCAGTGTCAATCTGGTTTCGTTGATTATGATCTGTGCGGGATTGCTCTTTATCGGACTCTTCAAGGCGCATTTCTGGTTGATTGCGGGATGCACTCTCGTGGGACTCGGATACGGCATTATTCAACCGATTATTTACGACAAGGCGGCTGCGGCGGCCCCACCGCAATTGGCGACATTGGCCCTTTCGGTCGTGATGTCGGTAAATTATCTGGCGATCGTTCTTTGTCCGTTCATTATCGACCTGTTGCGAAACATTCTGCACATGCAGGGAGAACGCTTCCCTTTCATCTTGAGTGCTGGTCTGGCTTTCGTTGCGGTCTTGCTGACCTGGCGGTACAGAAATAGCTATGCGTTCGGGTTGGATAAGTCTTATTACCGGCAATGAATAAAGAGGAGAGCCGCTTAAAAAGTGGCTCTCCTTCCTGTTGCCGACGTTTTTTCCTGGATCGTTGTTGCCGGGCGTTGCCGCTTTGCCGGAAACGTCCGGTCGTTTTATGCTCTGTGCCGGTCCGCAATTCTTTTTTGTGCCGTTTATTCCCCGGACGTGGCATTCTTCACGCAACGTACCGGCATGCCCGAGCGACAGTCGATGTCGATTATGTTTACCTGGTTGCTTTTCGAGAAAAGCAGGTATTGGTAGTTCAGATCCTCCGGAGTATAGACCGAACTTTCGGTGCTCGTACAGAGCAGGTAACCTTTGGAGAAATTCCCGGACATCAACGATCCGATGTATTTCCCGCTCGGATCGCGTGTCCCGGCATAGGTGAAGAAGGAGCTGCCGAGTTCACTGTTCACGGCGATAAGCGATTCCAGATCCGCCCGGGTCGGAAGGTGCCATCCTTCCGGACAAATGCCTTGCACGCCCTCGATATTGCGGAAGTTATCCGCAGTAACAGGTTCCCCTACGGCTGTAGCCAGATCGTAGAGCAACCCCTGCCGTTGGATGTATTCCGTGTCGCTGGATGCGGTAAAGGAGGTCGTACAGGGGTACCAGATGCCGTTTTCGTCGGACGGGGACGAGGAAACGCGTTTGCCTTCGGGAATGTAGCGCAGGTTTTCCGCCATCCAGGTCGTACCGTTGCTGAGTTGCCGGATGCGGTACTTGACGCCTGCGTACTCCAGCAGGTCGGAATCTTCCGGCAGGTCGTCTTCGACCGGAGCGATCGCTCCTCCGTCCTCCCAGCCTTTGACGGCGCCGCTGATGGAGGCGTGGATTTTGTTCGTATTGCTGATTACCGCCTCGATCGCATATTCCGCGCCGGATTGTAGGTCGGTCGCCTGGAATGTTTTGATGTGCCGGTTACCGTCGGAAGTTTGGATTTCGAGTTCGAGTGCCGCCCGTTGCGGTACGAGAATGGCTTCATACCGTCCTGCGGTCACCGTTGGAAAGGGATAGATATCCGTTTCCGCCGAAGAAGCATCGACCTGGACGCTTTTTGTCGAAAGATCGACGGTAGCCGTGCAGCGGCTGCCCTTCAGGGTGACTTCCTGGATCGTATTGGCGGAGTTGTTCGTAATGTCGATCACGATTTTGGTGAGCAGGTGGGTGAATATCATATTCACGGCCGTTTGGCTCGGTACGACGTCCGTCGCCGTCGCTGCCAGCAGGTCCGAGGCTTCGTGATCGGCGGCGAGCTTCTGGTCGGCACGAACGGTGAAGCTCGCCGGAGCTCCTTCCGCCAGGTAGGGATAGTAAGCCGTGAGATTCGATTTTTCACTCGAATCGTCGTACCAGAACAGGTCGTCCGAAACGAAGACCGTACCGTCGAAACGCAGAGGCGTATTTTCACAGTAGTTGGCACCGGATTTGACGATCGTGAGTCCGATGCGGTCCCCGGTGTCGAAATTGAGCCCTGTAACACGGGAGATGCTCGGAGCGATTCGGATGCGGGATTGTACGGGGCCTTCGACAGAGTCGTTCTTGCTGCTGCATCCTGTCAGCAATGCGAGGCCGGATAGGATCAGGAAGAATTGTTTCATAGCGTTTTCGGGTTAATTGTTTTTTGTAAGAAGTATATACAAAAGTATAAAAAATAATATATTTCGTTCAATTTATGGAACGATAAAGTCTGTTTTTGCGGTGAATTGGGTGCTTGTGATGCAATAAGCTCGTTTTTTTGCCGGTCTTGTCCGTAAAGGGAGCGTCCGGAGGTGTAATTGTACGAAACAGAGAAGCCCTTCCGTCATCGACGGAAGGGCTTCTCTGTTGTTTTTTGCGGTTACATCCGCAGCGAAATGCCTCCTACGCAGTTCATGTCCTCTTTGAGCGGACACCAGGAGAGATGGGTGAAGAGTCCGATTCGGAAGGAACCCATGCTTTTGACCGCCCACAGTTTTCCGGCGTTTATGAAGACGTTTTTCACGGCAAAACCTTTGGCTCCGCCCTCTCCTGCCGTTTTCCAGGGCGCGGCTCCTACGCCCGTTTTCAGGTCGATGGTTTTGACCGTAAAGGGATAGGCTACCTCGACGTATGAGGAGTAGCACCGTCGCCCCCGGGTATCGACATCCCGCGCTCCGAAAAGGATCGTGTACCAGGAGAGCGTGATGGGGACTTTGCGCGATACCTGCCATTCGATGCCGGCTTCGATGCGGTGCGGGGAGTCGGCGCCGAAATGGAAGTAGTTGCGGCTGATCTGCGGATTCCGGTCCGAGGCCGAACCTTCGTCGTAAAGGTCTTTGAGGTGGAAGGTGATGTTTTTGAGCCGGTAGCTGAGCATCAGGTCCGCCTCTTTGTATGAACTCGACGTGAAATCAACCGATCCCCAGGCCGCTATCGTAAAGTTTCCTATGCCGAGCGTCAGTCCCGGTTGCAGACTGGGGCCCGCTTCGTAAACACCGCGCCAGATATAACTGCTGACCAGATCCATTTCGACCTGAAGCGTTAGCCCGGTCTTTTTCCCTCGGGAAGTGCGGTTTCTTCCGCCTTTGCCCGAAGTGCGGACAACAGAAGACAGGGGATAAGGAGTAGGAACATCATGCGGTTGGGTCCCGCGTGGCGTGAGAGGTTTCTCATATCGGAAATAGGGTTAATCGGCTGCAAATGTAGCCTTTTTCGATGGACTGTGCAACTGTTTCGTCGGGCGTGTAACGGATTTGAAACGGTTGTTTGACGCTTTTGTAACGAGGGTGTAGCCCGGGTGAAACAGCGGCCCGGTACTTTTGCCGCTGTAAAATAATAAGTGGATGAATAGATTTTTATTGATTGGGTTATTGATGCTGAAGGGGATCTGCACGACGGTTGCAGCGCCCCTTCTGTCTGTTGTGACCGGTACGGTGCAGGACGCATCGACCGGCGAGGCGGTCATCGGCGCCGCCGTGATTTTGCAGAATACGACGTATGGGGCCGTCGCCGATGCCGACGGCCGCTTCGTTATTAATAATGTAAAGCCGGGCACTTATACGATCGAAGTGCAGATGCTCTCCTACCAGCGCGTAGTGATCGAGGGGTGTCAGATCAAGCCGGGAGAGAATACCCTGCCGCTGATTTCGCTGCAACCCTCGGCCGAAGAGATCGACGAGGTGGTCGTGACTACCGTGCGGCGGCTTTCGAGCGAGGCGGCCGTGATGCAGGCCGTCCGCAACTCCAAGATGGTCGTGAGCGGTGTGTCGAAGCAGATGATCGCCCGCACGCAGGACCGCGATGCGGGTGAAGTCGTGCGACGCATACCCGGTATCTCGATCATCGACGACAAATTCATCGTGGCGAGAGGTCTCTCGCAGCGTTATAATAATGTGTGGGTCAATGATGCGGCCATTCCGAGCTCGGAAGCCGATTCGCGGGCCTTCTCCTTCGATCTGATCCCTGCGGGGCAGATCGAGAACATCATGATCCTGAAGTCCCCCGTTCCGGAAATCCCTGCGGATTTCACGGGCGGGTTCGTCAAGATCAACACCAAAGATACGCCGGGTGAACTACCCTTCGCCCTCTCCTACTCGATCGGGTTCAACACGGCGACCTTCGGCCACGACTTTCTCTACAATCCGGGAAGCGGCAGCGACTGGTTCGGCTGCGACAACGGCCAGCGCGGAGTGCGGGGTGGTATTACGGGTGCTTTTGA
>ENA-OQNN01001624-OQNN01001624.1-human-gut-metagenome-genome-assembly--contig:-NODE-1624-length-14231-cov-10.883437_pt1 | contig 14231 bp, 14 predicted proteins | sample MGYA00242624_ERZ504870 | MGnify/ENA primary metagenome ERZ504870 (study PRJEB26092, sample SAMD00036379) | human gut metagenome | host: Homo sapiens | study: EMG produced TPA metagenomics assembly of... | reverse complement strand
TTTCGTTTAGGGTTTTGTGCTTCACATATTTCTGCACATACACCCAACAGGCAACGCTACTGGCTTCTGATACAATGTCAGCTATGGTTTTGCGCATAAGCTCTTCAAATTCAGCAATTTCTTCTTTCGGAACAACATCATACAGTGTTGGCGCCTGATGACTTATTTTTACTCCATTTTCATTTGCATCTTTAAGCAGATTCTTAACTTTTTCTCTTGAATCCTCCGGTACTTTCATGTACTCCCACATAAATGCTACCACATCGGCTGGCCTTATTTATATCATTTCACTCTTTTTTGAAATAGAACAACACCACAGCAACAACTCAAATCGACTTAAAATTCCAGACTATTCGCATTCAGCAAGAAATACTTCATTCCCATGATGACAAAACCTTCATCATTTCTCCAAGGCTTTTTGCTGCCATTTACAATGACGATCTTCTTGAAAGAGTCCGGGATATTACGCAGAGAATTGAACTCCTGCGTCTGTTTTTCTTCCGAAGTCATGTCATATGCAACCTGGATATAGTATCTCTGGTTTCCTTGATTCACCACAAAGTCAACCTCCAACTGCTTGCGAACACGTTTGCCCTCTTTATCCTTATCGAAGATATCCACGACACCCACATCAACATTGTAGCCACGGATCAACAGCTCGTTATAAACAATGTTCTCCATGATATGAGTAGGCTCCTGCTGTCTGAAATTCAGACGTGCATTTCTCAGTCCCAGATCCGTAAAGTAGTATTTCAGATTTGCACCGATATACTTTCTGCCCTTAATATCGTATCGGCTTGCCTTGAAAATCAAAAAGGCATCTGTCAAATAGTCGATATGCTTGGAGATGGTTTTATTAGCATAAGTCATCTGGCGCTCACTGGCAAAGGTATTGGCAATCTTTGAAGGGTTGGTCGGTGCGCCGATTGCAGATGCAAGCACATCAACCAGAATCCCAATCTCATCCACGTTCTGAATCTTATTTCTTTCAATAACATCCTTCAGATAGACATTTGCAAAGATGTTCTTCAGATAGTCCGCTTTCTGTCGTTCGCTCTGGAAACTTACGATCTGCGGCAATCCTCCGTAGATCATGTAGTCATCCCATGCATCATCATAATCGCCGTCATAGACAGAATAAAACTCTGCAAAGGAGAGAGGGTAGATTCTAATCTCATCACCTCTGCCACGGAATTCGGTCATAATGTCGCTGGACAGGAACTTGGAATTACTTCCGGTGACATACACATCAATATTGCTCATGCGGAGCAGGCTGTTCAGCACTTCCTCAAATCGTGGCATGAACTGCACTTCATCCAAAAGGAGATAATACTTCCCGTCGTCTTTCATGGCATCCTTGATGTACTTGAAGCATACCTTGGGATCTCTTAATTCTTCGTTCTCAATACCATCCAATGCAATTTCAATAATATGATCAACATCAACGCCGTTCTCCAGTAAGTATCTCTTAAAGATGGTAAACAGCAAAAAGGATTTGCCACATCTACGAATGCCGGTAATCACCTTTATCATTCCATTATCTTTTCGCTCGATCAGCTGCTGTAGGTAAGCGTCTCTTTTAATCTCCACCGTTATATTCCCCATTTCCGTGCATCTGCACACTTTTTAGTAATGAGATTCTATCGCAGAACGACCTGAATTTCAATATGTATTCCCATTTTATGTGCATCTACACACTTTTATGTAATGTTGATAAATATATTTTCAGATTTTTTTGATTGCAGTGTCTATAATCGATTACTCCAATCGTTATTATAGGTAGACAACAAAAAGAAGATGGTTCCGATGTTTCATTAAATATGTTCGTTAGTCTTTTACGCAAAGGATTCTATCTCCTCTGCGCCCTAATGCTTTTCGGATTCAATTCAACAGTCGAGTAGACTAAGACCTCTCAATCTTAGCCCCTCACAGATCCGTACGTGCGGCTTTCCCGCATACGGCTCCTCATAGTAACATTCGCTTCAATATAAACAATAGTACGTTTTAGGTTTTGCTAACGGGTAATACTTGAGCATTTCCACAAATCCATTCCATGTGTATGCCCGTCTACAACCTCTCCGATTCATGGCTTTGAATAGAAACTGTTGTACTCTATGCAGGAATGTTGTTATCTTCCGAAAATTCCATGTAACACCATAATACCGATAGTGTCCAATTAGTTTTACGTTCAACTCTTTAATTATTTCTCGCATTGGTCGATTTCGATTATCGTAAATCCAGTTCTTGTATGCTCTAACCTTTTGCTCAAACTTCTTTCTTGAAGTCTGTACCTTTGGCACGAAACCTCCCTTTCGAGTTTTGCTACAGTAGAAGGTAAATCCCAGAAAATCAAATGTTTCAGGCTTACATTCTCCTCTTGCTCTACGATTCTGCTCTGCAAATCTCCCAAATTCAATCAGTCTGCTTTTACTACTTTCCAGCTCCAGTCCAAACTTTTCCATTCGTTCCTTTAACTCTTTATAGTATCTTTCAGCTTCTGACTTATATTGAAATCCTGCAACAAAATCATCCGCAAAGTTGACGAGAAAACACTCTCCCTGCATTTCCCTTTGCACCACCAGCTTAAACCACAGCGTCAGCACATGATGCATGTATATATTTGCAAGCATCGGACTCATTACTGAGCCTTGTGCCGAACCTTCCTCTGTTGGCTCGAATTTTCCTTGCTCCATTATTCCTGCTTTAAGGTATTTACGTATTAGCCACAATAAGTTCTTATCCTGTATATTCCATTCAAGGAACTTCATCATCCAATCATGGTCGATATGGTCAAAGAAACCTTTGATATCGGCATCTACGATATAGCTGATTTTTCCATAGCTTATCCGTTGGTATACTTCTTTTATTGCTTCGTGACACCCCCTATTCGGTCTGAATCCATACATGCAGTTTAGGAATCTCGGTTCATAAATAGCTCCCAGTATTTTCTTCACTGCCATTTGTACAATCTTATCTTCATAGGAAGCAATCCCTAATGGTCGTTTCTTTCCATTTCCTTTAGGTATATATACCCTCAGTGACGGAAGTGGCTTAAAGGATTTGTTTTTCAACCTCTGTACCAGTTCCTTGATATTTCTATCAAGGTTCTTCCCATACTCATCCTTAGTTACCTTGTCAATTCCGACTGCTTTGTTCCCATCTAATTCCTTATGGCATTGCTTTAGCATATCTTCATTTATCAAGTGGTACACTGATGTAAATATAGGATGTTTTGATGTTGCCGATATCTCAGCTATTCTTACTAATTTCGTTTCCATTATTTCCTCCGTCCCTGAGTACGGATAATGTGTCCTCAGTAAGACCTTTACTATGCAATCCCCTTCCCTCCATCGGCATTGCCCGATTTCTACAGTACTATGGGATTGTCCGACCACCTACCATTCATTTGAAATCCTCCGTTTTCAGTTGCAACTTCATACTCTTCTTCGAGAAATGGCAGGTTCTCCCCAGTTGATGTGTATTCACAATGTAAAACATGATTGGTTCTCTGACTCCGCAGTGCCACATAACACTCGCCATATCGCATTACATGATATTGTCTTCCGCACCAGTTAAGACGTCGACCGACTGAAGTTAACGTTTCGAAGCTCAATCACTATTCAACCCTGCTTTCTTGCTGTCTACGCTTGTCAGATGCCGTTACCGGCATCGTCCCAAGACTCGCTATTATCTGGTTGGCTAAACCTTGGATAAACCGGATTCCCACCGGCTTGACTACACACCCTTAGCTGGGCGCACAACTGGGATTTAATCAAATAAAGCTTCCCATTTTTTTGATTGCATTGCATTGAAACACATCTCAATTTGTTCTTTATTATTCTTTTCTTCTGCAAGTTCTGGAAGCTCATCAATTTCAAAATAATCAAAACCCGTTGTTTCAATATTAGTTGTAAATTGACCACCCGTCACTTCACATTGCATAAAAATCTTACATACTTTATACGCATATATCGGAAGATTATGTTTCTCCCTGTCTTGAACAGCAATAACACGTTTTACAATAACATCAAGTCCTGCTTCTTCTTTGACTTCCTTTATTGTATTCTCCTCTACGGAAATATCAACATCACACCAGCCTCCCGGCAATGACCAAGTACCATTTGCTTCCTGAACCAATAATATTTTCCCATCTTTAAAAATCGCAGCTCGTGTATCTATTTTAGGTGTCTGATATCCTACATCACTGCAAAATAAATTTTGAACTTTGTCTGCCGATATTTCAGTTTTATAGCTTATCATTTCAGCAGAAATTTCTCGGATTCTTTCATACCGTTCGATATCAAATTTGTCTTTTCCATAAAACAAACCACCTTGAGCAATAGCCTGTAATTCTACTGCCCATTTTAGCCATTGTTCGTTTTTATCCATATATTACCGCTCCTTCAAATTCTAATTTATCTTTTTCTTTCTGAAAATGGGCAATTCCGTAATGGAACTGCCCATATATTTTGAAAATTATGCGATTTTTAAGGCTCTGCACCGTTTCAAGCACCATTTGGTGTAAATTTGGTGTATTTGTGTATTTTCAGAGCTTTTTCATAAATGAAGTACATCCCGTTTTATAGGGTAAAACGGTACTTCTTAATAGAGCTTTGCACCTGCCGGGATTCTGTCATTTACCATCAGAAGGTTCAGTCCCTCGTGACCGTCTTCCTCGTGTACTGCTGAAATCAGCATACCTTCAGAATCAATTCCCATCATCTTTCTCGGTGGCAGATTTACGATTGCGATTGCTGTCTTACCAACAAGTTCTTCCGGCTCGTAATACTCATGAATACCGCTTAAAATCACACGGTCTTTGCGTTCTCCGTCATCTAATGTGAACTTCAGAAGCTTCTTTGACTTCGGTACTGCTTCACAAGCTAAAATCTTAACTGCACGGAAATCAGATTTTGCAAATGTATCGAAATCTACCATTTCTTCAAAAATTGGCTCAATCTTTACGTTAGAGAAATCAATCTTTTCAGACTCAGTTTTTACATTTTTTTCAGGTGCTTCAGAAGCTGTATCATTTACATCATTTTTCTTATTTACACCATCTAAGGACTTCATTGTCGGGATTAATTGAACGATTCCTTCCACCCTTGTCCACTGAGCTCCGTCAGGCACCGTACACATCCAAAAACTGATTTTTTTTGCCTTCCACTGAGGTCCATAGAGCCCCAAGTCCGCTGTGTCATTCGTGTTGTACAAATTGTTTTGATATATAGATTGTCTCTTCAAGTAACAAGACAATTCTCTACTTATATTATAATCTTTCCCTGGAGATTTGCAACAATTTCCTGCTTTTTCTCCTGTGTCGCTTCCGCATAAATATCCATGGTTGTTGTAATATCTGAGTGACCCATGATACTTTGGATCACCTTCAAATTCGACTCATTCTCACACAGTCTTGTGCAGAATGTGTGCCTCAAATGATGAGCTGAAAAATGAGGAATAATGAGTGGTTCTCTATCCTCTTTCTCTGCTATTTCTATTTCATCTTTGTTATATGCAACTCTTGCCCTTTCAATCGCTCGATTAACTGCATTTGGTAAATATACCGTTCCGGTTGCTGTTACAAAAACGAAATTTGAATATCCATCAATCTCTTCTGAGGAAAAGCCAATGCACTTTTGGATCTCATACTCATCCAGAAAAGCATTGAACACTTCATCGATCATCGGAATGGTTCTCCGTCCTGAAATCGTCTTTGGTGTAGAAATATGCTTGACCGATTTTCTGTTTTCATCAGGTCTGTAGATAAAAGTATGATTCACACTGATAATGCGCTTTTCAAAATCCAGGTCATCCCATCGAAGACCGATGCATTCACCAATTCGCATTCCTGTTCCAAGAAGGACCGTTATAATAGGTACCCATCCTTGATATTCCCGATGGGCTTTTAAGTAATCCATAAAAGCTTTCTGCTGTGGAATCGTAAGCGCATGTCTCGGATTATCTTCCCAGATATGGCTCTTTTTGATTTCTGCCATTAATCCGTCTGTCGGATTTTGTCTGAGCAGTCCATCCCTTACAGCCATCTGGAATGCCGGATGCAACTGTGTATGTATACTATCCAGCGTATTTGCTTTCATTTCTTCATCCAGGATAATACGATAATAGAATTTTTTCACATCAGAATATTTGATCTTACCAATCAGTCTTTTTCCAAATGTTGGTCTGACAAAGTGATTATACATATAGAGATAATTCACTTTTGTTGATGGTTTCAAATCATATTTCTGTTCGATAAACCGATCATACAGTTCATTCAGCGTCATCCTGTCAGCCAGCTGCGGATTCAGTCCATCTTCTTTGTCGCGGATGATTTTTCTTTCTTTTGCTCTGAGTTCAACCAATGTTTTTGCGTAAACAGTTCGTCTATTTTTATCTAAATCTGTATAAGAATAAGAATAGCGACCGTCTTTTCTCTGACTCTCACCGGTTCGCAACACATACCCCCGGCTGTCTTTTCTTGATTTTGCCATCCTCTCACCTCACTAATCGTGAGGAGCATCTTAGCTGTGCTTATCCTGTCGGTATAATAGTTCCAATCCTTTCTTAAGCACCTGCCCTTTTGTAAGATCGTACTTTTCAGCATAAGCTTCCAATTGCTTCTGCTCAGCATTGGAGAAACGGATGGTGAAACGATAATTCATGGGATCATCACTCTTTGGTCTTCCCATCTTTGCCATACTATTTCCTCCTTCCTTACAACACTATTATACTTTATGTCCGACAACAAGTCAACGTGTTTTGCTCCTCATGTATTACATTTTATTTTTTATAATTCATCTCTGAAATTCTCAAGATATTCATCCACAATCTCTGTATTAACCAGAACAACTCTCTTCACATGATAGACTGCTTTTGCATCTTTCGCTAATTCCTGAAATGTATGCAACCCCATAGAATATAATTGTGCCCCTTCCTCATAACGGACAAATTTCTTTCTTCCGACCTGCACCAGCTTTTCCAATTCTGGAATTTCTTTTCTGACTTTAGGCATGAAAAAACCTCCTTCCTTCGTACATAAAAAATATCTTTCATATATACAAAAGAAGGAGGGTGAAAATACAGCCTCTGATATGCAATTTTTTTGGCTTTAGAGAAAAATTATGTATTATCGTTCAAATTGTAGCACAGGTACAACATATCTATAATTTTTTGTTTATCCGTCCCTCTAATGCCTAATGATTTTAAATCCACTGTTTCATCAGCTATTTCAGATAAAAATTTTTTCATATCCTCCGCTATTTCCGGGCTGAGAACTTGCCTTGTATTGGCTGTGATTAACTGTGCTAATCGGAACACATCGTTTTTATGTTTCTTTATATTTTTGCTGTCAACCTGCTCTCCATTTAGCTTGCGTTCCTTTAAATCCAGCCACGCTTTCGCCTTAAATGGTATCAAGCAAGTCGGACTTAATACTGGAATGCCATCAACCATCATTTGTCCGGTTTTTAGCAATTCATAATACGCTTCATTTAAAAGGATTGCCGACAAACTGGATATTTCATCATCTATCGGAAGCGGCGTGAGAACTGCATCATCTTCCAATATAATAAAATCTGGATTTCTGGAAAATATCTCTATCATATATGGATATTCTTTGCTTTTCGGAGAGTGAGGACAGCCATACATGGCACCACCGTAAGAAGGGTCACCACAATGAATCATCTTGTTGACATTTTCAATGACAGCAGGACGAGGATGGAGTTCATAATAATCGGTAAAGATGGATTGTAATATATTCATAATAGAATTTTACAATAAAGAAGGAGATAAGAAAACCCCTTCCCCTCATGAATGAGGGGTTAGGGGAGTTGAGAGTGTCGCAGACACTTTTTTATTGTGGGAGAAGCCTTGACCGCGGTCTTTGCTGAAGATGCATTGCTGGGCAAAATCAAGGCAAGCCCTCTTGGCTGTATGGACAATTTGAGGCAGAACGATTGGTTCGGCTTTTTTTGGAGACTGCGTTTTTACCGGCTCCCGTTACAGCTCTTCGTACTTGGGCAGCGACTTTACGGTGCCGCCTTCCATGGCGCTTTCGTGGGCCAGGAGACCAACGCCGGTCCAGTAGGCCGCATCGATATCGGAGGGGAAGGGAGTTCTGTCTTCCAGAATGCTGGTAACGAACTCATGGACCAGATGCGGATGGGAACCGCCATGACCGCCGCCCTGCTTGAAGGACAGATGGGGATTGACCTCGTCATAGGCCACTTCGTAGGTAAACCGGCCAATGACGTCCGGAAGCAGATGGGCATAATCGGGGACCTGAACGTATTCCTCATCGATCTTGCCGCCGCGGTTCTCGTTCTCCCAAACCAGATCCCGGCTGAACATCACATGTTTGTCGCCGTTGAGCTGATCCCACTCAAAGGACTTGTTTTCACCATAGATATTAAAGCATTCGCTGTAACCACGGGCGACATGGTATAGGAAGCGCTCCATTTCAACGGTCGTCTCGCCATCCTCCAAGGCCACCAGAGCAGACTCAAAGGCGAAGGGGCAGCCGTACTGCTTTTCCAGTTCCGGACGGACCTTGCCGGAGCCTCTGCCGAAGACGCTGACCGGACGCTGCCCTGCCAGAGCAAAACAGGGGCCGATGGCATGGGTGGGATGTGCCAGGGGCGGGAAGCCGTCCCAGTAAGAGGGCCAGCCCTCCATATCCTGATAGTGGGCGCAGCGCATATACTGCAGCTTGCCCATTGCGCCGGATTCGTACAGCTCCTTCACATACAGATACTCGCGGGTGTAGACGGAAGTTTCCATGAACATATAGTGTTTGCCGGAAGCCTTCCGCGCCTTGATAACGTCTTCCAGCTCCTTCATGGACATACCCATGGGGATGGTGCAGGCGCAGTGCTTGCCTGCGTTGAGCACCTGAACCGACATGGGCGCATGCAGCGCGGGCGGAATGACCAGATGGACCGCATCCACATCCGGGTTCTGCAATACCGCTTCAAAGTCGGTGGTGTAGTAGCTTTCGTCCAGCAGGTACATATCTGCCAGCGCCTTCAGCTGGTCCGGATTGGTATCCACCATAATGACATGCTCCACATCCGGATGCTTCAGATAGATGGGCAGGAAGCAGCTGCCGAAACCCATGCCCACGATGGCAACCGTCAACTTTCCATTTTTCATAAAATTACTCCTTTCATGCTGTGAGCGACTTGCTGTTTTCATTTTATTTTTTTGCATTCCGTGTATGTTATTCGACGAGTGAAATACTGATACAGGCAACGCTGCGGGGTGGAAGCTTCGCCTTGATAATATCATCCTTGACATGAATCATCAGGGGATTTTCCGTAAACGGGGTACCAGGCAACAGATTTTCGGCCTGAAGTACCTTGTTTTCCAGAATTGTTCCGCATTTATTCAGAGAGTAAGTAGTTTCCTCCTGCCAGTTCAGGTTGAGCATCGTCAGGGTCAGCACATGATGATCATCGATGGTGGCAACGACTTCAAAGTCTTCTACACCATCTACCGTACACAGCTTTCCGCCGGCATGCCGGGAGAGCAGCGCAAAGGCCTGACCGGTTGCCGTCAGCTCGGTATGATCCGGATGCACCTGCATGGCGCCTTCGTTAACCGGCTCAAAGTAGCAGGCCATGGGCATGCGCTGTTTTTCGCTTTCATGCATGAACATGTGCAGCATCTGCGCAGTGAAGATGCCCTCCATGGAGGAAGGATTGCGGCACCATGTTTTCCACAGATTCCATTCATCGTAGGAGATGAATGTCTTTTCCGGGAGCATGTCATGCAGCCTGCGCAGGATTCCTAGATTGTGGATGGGCATGCGGATCATTTCGTTATAGCAGCGCTCCATGCCCTCCGGAGAGGTGAAGTCCCAATGGACTGAATTGTACGAATGCAGAGAAACGTATGGCGCAATGGGAGCCAGCTTCTTGATGGAAACATCTACCCACTCCTGATTCGGATAGGGGCCGGAAGAAACAAATTTCAGATCCGGCGTAACCTTCAGCATGGCACGCGCATGCGTTTCCACCAGCGATGCGTATCCATCCGGCGTATTTGCGCCCTCCATGTGGCCATAACCCATTTCGTTGCCCAGCGACCACCATTTGACATTGTAGGGCTCCTGATGACCGCGCTGGGCACGCAGCCTGCCGTATTTGCTCTCGGCAGGGCCGTTGCAGTATTCCACCCAGGCGGCGCATACTTCGGGGGAATCCCAGGCGGCATTGATGGTGAGGAAGGGCTCCGCGCCGATCTCACGGCACAGTGCAATAAAATCGTCGGTGTCTATTTCATGCATGTCATAGCCGTGTGTAAAGGGCTGCGTTTCATTTTCCATGTAGCCCTCCATGGGAGCGCGCCTGTCGGGATGCAGGAACATATCCTGCCAGCGATATTCGCCGGCAAAGTTGCCACCCGGCCAGCGCAGCAGACGCACGCCGATTTCCTTGAGCTTTTCCACGGTGTCCCTGCGCATGGTATGGAAATGATTGTCCGGCATCATGGAAACTGCGCCGATGAGCAGTTGTGCCTGCTTCGTGTAGGTAATGCTTATCACGGCATGCGCATCGTCGACGCCGGGGGTCAGAATCGTCTCAAAGCGCTGCCATTCATCCACCTCTTCCTGTGCATCCTCCTTCGCTAGAACGGGCTGAACAGGAAAAACGGTTTCCGCATAAATCTGCGTACCATCGGCGTTGGTGAGCGCGACGCGCACATCCAGCGGCTGCTGTACTTTGACAACGACGGCAAACGGATAGCTCCTGTCCTTTTGAAGGAAGAGCTCCTTTTGACGGATACCGCTCACCTGATTCGGAATTGGGTTCTGAATCATCTGGGACTGACATTCGTTACGCCGCCACATGCCGTTGTGCGCGTAATGACATACATAAGCTTCGTTTGCGTTGCTACCGGGAAGGCGGTGTTCATTGGCAAAGTACACGCATTCGCCGATGCCTTCCCAGTCCAGCGCTACGCCGTTGCGCGCCGCAGCGCCGGCAAACTTCCGGTTGCGGATCATCTGGGCGCTGAGACCATCCATGATGCTGGCTCTGGTATGCTCCAGGTTGTGGCCAAACAAATGGGGCGACACCGTAGAGGTGGTTTTGAGATCGATATACAGGTAATGGCTGTGCTGCTGCGCCGCAAACAGCGTGTCCTGCGCAGGATCTTCCGTGGTCTGGCAGCCGGGGGTATTACCGAATTTGCCGTCGTATTCATCCAGCAGTTCCTGCACCGTCAGACCCAGAACACGACATAGCGGCACCAAAAGCGAGATGTCAGGAAGTGTGACGCCACATTCCCACTTGGAAACGGCTTTGTTGGTTACACAAAGCTTTTCCGCTAACTGCTGCTGTGTGAGTCCCAAACGTTCACGGGCTTGGATTATTTTGTTGGAAACAAGGGAGCATCGCATTGGTGAGATCGTCTCCTTTCACTATTGTAGATTGTAGCTATGTGTTGCAACATCACTGCTTATGGCAATATCGTATCATGCTTTTTTCGAAAACACAATCGCTTTACAAGCGATTTGATGGGGCTGTTGCCCCGAAAGACCGTAACAAGAAAATGAAAAAAAGAGTGAGCAAGGATATGTGCGTTGTGCCTTTAAAAAAGACGTGTTGGGGATGTGGGTAGGAGAAAACGAAAGTGCCAAGTACTGGGCAACGGTACTCAACGGGCTAAAAAACGAGGCGTGGAGGACATTTTCATTGCCTGCACGGATAACCTGACGGGATTCTCTGCGGCGATTGGGGCTGTATTTCCCAAGACGGAAATTCAGAATTGCATCATCCATCAGCTGCGTAATTCGAGCAAATACGTAACGCCATTCCTCAATCCAAAGACAAAAGCCACAGTTTTGTTTTATTTTCTCCTTCCTTCAGCTTTTTCAAAATACTCATACATACCTCAGTAATCATTGTACTGATTTCTTCGTCTGTAAATCGGCACATTTTTGTGGCACAAAGCGTTGCAATTCCGTGTGTATATATCCAAAGATGATGATACAGTTTTTTCCCAGCTGCCTTGCAAATTTTGTAATCATCTTGAATTGACAATAGAATTTGCTCATAACTTTCATCTATCAGCGGAAGTACACCAGATAAGTCAGGAATTTGTTTTTGCTCCGTCATAAAGAGGAGTTGAAAAAGCTTAGGCTCATTAACAGCGAAGAGAATATATTGTGTACCCACCCCTTTAAACGGGGGCTCTGTTGTTAGTCCTTTATTGACATATTCTTTATACAGAGCTTTAGCAGATTTAATCATATCCTGCTGAACCTCCTCCATATTTTTAAATACAGTAAAAATGGGTCTTGCCGAACTACCGAGATATGTTCCTAACGCTCTTGAAGTCAAAGCCTCATATCCGTCTGCCCTGACAATATTTAATGCGGCTTCAATAATTTCTGCTTTTGTAAATTTGGCTTTTGGTGGCATACTTTATCTCTCCTTTTACTAAATCGCTTGTTTTAAATCAGCTGATTTAATTATAATTGAAGCCCACCTGAAAGTCAATAAGGCGGCAGAGATTAATTCCTTCAGCCTTATTGACTGCTTATGAAAAGATGATTTCTTCGTTCATAATATCCCAATTGCTACACTTTGTTGTATTGCGTTATGCGTTTTTCCAGCCCTTGCTTTTACCATTATGAACAGTCAGGGCAAGGGGAACATAGTGTGAAATCATATAAAGGGATAAAGCGAACACATTACAATGAATCCTTTGTTTTCAAAGCTTTTGTAGGATTTTATTAAAATACAAAGAGGTGTGATTAAGCACATATATAAAATTGTGTGTTTACAATCGGATTTTTAATAATATCCCCTTGTTTCCCGCCAGCCTTTTACATACCACCTGATTCCAACATATACCAGTTGCACGAATAATAAGAAAAATAGCAGATTGATCGGCAATACTGTCTTTATCCAATCTCCAAAATAGATTGCTATTGCCATGCTTATAAGTGTTACCAGTATTGTAATCATATCCCAGCAGTATTTCTTATATAGCCCGGCAATCTTTATCCCGGTGAATGCTAAAAGTATTTCTGCACCCACCAGACAGCCACCGCAAATCAATAATCTTATCAGCCAGTATATAATTCCGGTAATGACAGGATTGGATATTCCATTACTAATCTGTGCCACATTCTTTCCTGTCAGTATAATCCACCCTGCAATGCTCTGTATAAAAGTTGCGATTGTATCAAAGAATACCACGCAATCAGAAATAAATATTTTTGACCGTATCATCTGAAAAAGAGTAGTTGATACGGAATACCATATCAGCAGAAACATCAATGCTTCATACATGGCTGTTTTTGTTTTATATCTGCCTGCCAGTTTTTCTCTCTGCGTATCATACTTTTCCTTGGCTTTCAGATAAGCTGTCAGGTTACAGTTCCCACACTTTTGATAGAGTACTGGCTTTTCAACCGGTATCTCTACTTTTTTCTGATGAGAGAGTGCATAGTCCCGTTCCTGTTCTGCCTGCCTTAGCTTATCTTGACATTCCTCTGTCATGATTTCGGCAGCGTGCGTTTTCTCTTTCTCTCTCTGCAACAATTCTTTTGTTTTCCTCAAGTCGTTCTTTAAGGCTTGAATGTTCCCTGCTCTGTTCTCGCTGTTTAACCTCTCGTTCAAGGTCAGCGATTCGTCGAGCTGCATTTTCAGTTCCCGGATAGTCCTGTCTTTCTGGTCGAGTTCTTCCTGCATCTGCTCTGTCAGCAGAAGCAACTCTTCCAGTTGATCGTCGCTCTTTGAGTTTCTTAATTCGTTCATCAATCGACCTTCCTTTCTCTAATTGCTGTTCAAGTTCAGTAATTCGCTGTTCTGTTTCTGCAATAGCCGGTTCTCGCTGTTTAATTTCTGTGCCAATTCCTGCCATTGCTGATTTTCGTCTGTAAGCTTCTGTATCTGGTCTGTCTTTTCTTCCAGAAGTATCAACAGTTCTTCTGTATCCGGCAAGATTTGAAGCAGTTCTGATAATTCGCTCTCTAATTGCTGCAATCGTTCTTCCTTCTCCTGAAAGCACATCAGCTTCTCGTCCTTTTCCTGTATTTCCTGAAGCATCTCTGCCATGATATTCTGCTGTTCCTCTATCTGTGTAATCATTGCTTCCATCATGGGAATTACTTCTTTGCTTTCTTCTAATGTCATTCAACCACTCCTTCCATATTGACAATGCACCGGATACCTTACCAAAGGTTGTGATTACCTTTTGCAGTAGTGCATTTTGTTTTT
>ENA-OQNN01001622-OQNN01001622.1-human-gut-metagenome-genome-assembly--contig:-NODE-1622-length-14238-cov-29.896889_pt1 | contig 14238 bp, 11 predicted proteins | sample MGYA00242624_ERZ504870 | MGnify/ENA primary metagenome ERZ504870 (study PRJEB26092, sample SAMD00036379) | human gut metagenome | host: Homo sapiens | study: EMG produced TPA metagenomics assembly of... | reverse complement strand
AGAGGACTATCTGCCCATCGGCTCCATCATCAATATGGATGGCCGGAAATTTCGGATTGACGGAGTGGATTTTGATAAGGGCAAGGTTTCCTTGCAGGATATGGCACTGGCCGACCTGCGGATGCCAGTTTTCCGGGAGGAACCTTTGTCTGTCGTCCGGGAACTGTACGAACAGCAGGATGAAGCCCTTGATGCTGCTCCCGAAAAAGCAGTTGATTATAAGGTCGGTGACAATGTTGTGGTTGAACTCCCCACTCGAACCATCGAGGGGAAAATCGGCTATGTAGGCGAAACGGATGTTCGCATCGACACCAGCGCGCAGGGCTATTCGTGGAGCAACGAGGTGCTGAACAAACAGCAGTTCGAGGACAGTCTGCGACGGGATGAGCCTACGTCTGATGAATCACTGGACAAGCTGCCTATCTCTGGGGAGGTCAACGGCGAATGGCAGACATTCCCGGATGCCGCAGCCTTGGATGAAGCCCTGAATGCTGAGCCTGTGCCGGAGCCTGCCGGGAACTTCCACATCACGGATGATGATTTGGGTATCGGAGGTCCTAAGCAGAAGTACGCGCGGAACATTGCAGCTATCCGCACCCTGTTTCAGTTGGAACAGGAACACCGTGGAGCCACCGCCGAGGAACAGGAAGTGCTTTCGCAGTATGTGGGCTGGGGCGGTCTGCCGGATGCCTTTGACCCGGATAAGAGCAACTGGTCAAAAGAGTACACGGAACTGAAAGGGTTGCTCTCCGAGGACGAATATGCCGCTGCCCGTGGCTCTGTCCTGAACGCTCACTACACCAGCCCCACCGTGATCCGTGGCATCTACGATGCCGTGGAGCGCATGGGTTTCCGCAGTGGTAACATTCTGGAACCGTCCATGGGTGTAGGCAACTTCTTTGGAATGCTGCCGGATAGCATGGCGGACAGTCGCCTATATGGTGTGGAACTGGACAGCATCACCGGGCGTATTGCGAAAAAACTGTACCCGCAGGCTGACATTACCGTAGCCGGTTTTGAGACCACCGACCGCCGTGATTTCTACGATTTGGCGGTGGGTAATGTTCCCTTTGGTCAGTACAAGGTCAACGATAAGGCGTACAACAAGCTGGGATTTAGTATCCACAATTATTTCTTTGCGAAAGCCATTGACCAAGTGCGTCCGGGCGGCATCGTGGCGTTTGTCACCAGCCGCTACACCATGGACAGCAAGGACAGCACCGCCCGCAAGCACATGGCAGAACGTGCCGATTTGCTGGGTGCTATCCGTCTGCCGAATAATGCGTTCCGTGCTAACGCTGGTACGGATGTTGTTTCGGATATTATCTTCCTGCAAAAGCGTGACCGCCCTATTGACCATGAGCCGGACTGGGTGCAGTTGGGCAAAACGGAAGATGGCTTTGCCATCAATCAGTATTTCGTAGACCACCCGGAGATGGTGCTGGGCGAGCTGACCACCGAAAGCACCCAGTACGGACGGGAGGAACTGACCGTTGCCCCCATCGAGGGTGCAAACCTTGCCGACCAGCTTGCAGAAGCGGAACAGCACATCAAGGGCAATTACACTGCGGTGGAGATTGCTGCCCCGGACGTCGCAGATGCGGAAGCACAGCGCAAAACGCTGCCCGCAGACCCGACTGTGAAGAATTTTAGCTATACGGTTGTTGATGGCGAGATCTACTACCGAGAGAACTCTATCATGACGCAGATCGAACTGCCCGACAACGCCAAAGGCCGTGTAGCTGGTATGGTGGAGTTGCGGCAGATCGTCAACGAACTGATTGACCAGCAGTTGAACGACTTTCCGGACGAGGACATTAAGGAGACACAGGCAAAGCTGAACGCCGCCTACGATGCCTTTACCGCAAAGTACGGTCTGCTGAACGACCGCAAAAACGGGCGGCTATTTGAGCAGGATTCCTCCTACTATCTGCTGTGTTCGCTGGAAAATCTGGACGAGCAGGGGCAGCTTAAATCTAAGGCAGCGATGTTCACGAAACGGACGATTCGCCCGGAGCGCACCGTTACCAGCGTGGATACCCCCAGTGAAGCGTTGGCGGTGTCCATCGGGGAGCATGGCAAGGTGGACTTGCCCTATATGGCAGAACTGCTGGGCACACCCGACGAGTACGGGCGCATCACCACTGAATTGTCTGGTGTGATCTTTAAGGACCCTGCCGCCGACCCCACCGACCCGGAAGCGGGCTGGCAGGCTGCGGACGAATACCTTTCGGGTAATGTACGCGATAAGCTGCGGATGGCACAGCTTGCTGCGGAAAGTCACCCAGAGTTCAAGGTTAATGTGGACGCACTGACCAAGGCACAGCCCAAAGATCTGGAGGCATCTGAAATTGATGTGCGTTTGGGTGCCACATGGCTTGACCCCTCTATCGTACAACAGTTTATGATGGAAACTTTTCAGCCGCCCTATCGTATCCGCTACAACAATGCCATCACCGTTCGCTACTCCCCTTACACTTCCGAATGGCGGATCAGCAATAAATCTGCTACTGGCTTTGGTGACATTATGGCCACTGAAACCTACGGTACCCGCCGAGCCAACGCTTACAAGATTTTGGAGGATACCTTGAATTTGCGTGACAGCCGCGTTTATGATACCATCGAGGAGAATGGGAAAGAAAAGCGTGTGCTGAATCAAAACGAAACCACCCTCGCCCAGCAGAAACAGCAGGCCATCAAGGACGCATTTGCTGGCTGGGTCTGGAAAGATCCACAGCGACGCGCCCTACTGGTAAAAAAGTACAACGAGCTTTTTAACAGCACCCGCCCCCGTGAGTATGACGGTAGTCACATTCATTTTGTGGGCATGAACCCGGAGATCAATTTGCGAGAGCATCAGCGCAATGCGGTTGCCCATGTGCTGTATGGGTACAACACCCTTTTGGCGCACGAAGTCGGTGCTGGCAAGAGTTTTGAGATGGCGGCTTCCGCTATGGAACTGAAACGTCTGGGCTTGTGTCAGAAAAGTCTTTTTGTCGTGCCAAACCATTTGACGGAACAATGGGCCAGCGAGTTTTTACGTCTGTACCCCCATGCGAAGCTGCTGGTTACCAGCAAGAAAGATTTTGAACCCGGTAATCGAAAAAAATTCTGTGCGAGAATTGCGACCGGTGATTATGATGCAGTTATCATCGGACACAGCCAGTTTGAAAAGATACCCTTGTCCGCAGAACGACAGGAGCGTCTGATTCAGGAACAGATGGATGAAATCGAGGAGGCCATCGAAGAAGCGAAAGCACAGGTTGGCGAGCATTTCACAGTAAAGCAGCTGGAAAAGTTGCGCAAGTCTCTGAAACAGAAACTGAAAAAGCTGCAAGGCGCAGACCGTAAAGATGATGTGGTTACGTTTGAACAATTGGGCGTAGACAGGTTATTTGTAGATGAAAGTCAGGCGTTTAAGAACCTCTACTTGTACACGAAAATGCGTAATGTCGCAGGTTTGAGTACGAGCGAGGCGCAAAAATCCAGCGATATGTTCGGCAAGTGTCGCTATCTGGATGAAATCACCGGTGGCCGTGGCGTGATTTTTGCAACGGGTACACCCCTGAGCAACAGCATGACCGAGATGTACACCCTCATGCGCTACCTTCAGTACAACACCTTGCAGCAGAAAGGGTTGACCCATTTTGATGCGTGGGCTTCTACTTTTGGTGAAACTACTACTGCCATCGAACTTGCCCCAGAAGGCACCGGATACCGTGCACGCACTCGTTTTGCGAAGTTCTTCAACTTGCCTGAACTGATGGCGATGTTCAAAGAAGCAGCAGATATCAAGACCAGCGACCAGCTTCATCTCCCAGTGCCTGATGCAAAATTTGAGACGGTGGTGGTCAAACCTTCGGAAATCCAACAGGATATGGTGCAGGCGTTGAGCGAACGTGCAGCCGAAGTCCACAGCGGTTCTGTTGACCCTTCTGTGGATAATATGTTGAAAATTACGTCGGATGGCCGCAAAATCGGTCTTGATCAGCGGTTGATGAATTCCGCTCTGCCCGATGACCCCAACAGCAAGTTAAATGCCTGCGTCAACAACGTCCTGCGCATATGGAACGACACCAAGGAGCAGAAGCTGACCCAGTTGATTTTCTGCGATATGTCTACTCCCAAGGGGGACGGTTCGTTCAACGTCTATGATGATATTCGCACCAAGCTGCTCAACGCCGGTGTGCCCGAACAGGAGATCGAGTTCATCCACAACGCAGATACGGAGAACAAGAAAGCAGAACTTTTCTCCAAGGTACGCAGCGGACAGGTGCGTGTGTTGCTGGGCAGCACTGCCAAAATGGGAGCAGGGACCAACGTCCAGACGCTGCTTGTGGCGGTGCATCATCTGGATGTAGGCTGGCGTCCGTCTGATATGACCCAGCGCAATGGCAGAATCATCCGTCAAGGCAATCAAAACAAACAAGTGTACGTCTATAATTACGTCACGGAATCGACATTTGACGCCTACCTCTATCAGACCCTTGAGAATAAGCAGAAGTTCATTTCTCAGATTATGACGAGCAAATCTCCCATGCGCTCCTGCGATGATATTGATGAACAGGCTCTGTCTTACGCAGAAATCAAGGCTCTGTGTGCAGGCGACCCTCGCATCCGGGAAAAGATGGACTTGGACGTGCAGGTGGCAAAATTGAAAGTTCTGCGCGGTGACTTCCAGAATCAGAAATATCGTCTGGAGGATAAGCTGCTCAAAACTTTCCCGGAGGAGATCCAGAAACAGAAAACCCGCATTGCTGCTTTACAACAGGATTCACAGATTGCAGCAACACACCCGCAGGACAAAGAAAACTTCTGCGGCATGACCATCAAGGGCATGGTGTACGATGACAAAAAGGCTGCAGGCGAACGGCTGCTGCTGGCTCGGCAGGAGATGCCCAATGCTGATATGATGCTGCTGGGCACCTACCGTGGCTTTGAACTGAACATTCGATTCGACAGCTTCAAAAATGAGCATCAGGCCGTACTCCGGGCAGAGTTGAGTTACCCGGTGTTGCTGGGCGATGATGCGCGCGGCAATATCACTCGTCTGGACAATGCCATCGACAATTTCGCTGACCGTATTGCAGATGCCGAAAATGCTCTGCAAAACCTTGAACAGCAGAAGCAGGCCGCAGAGGTCGAAGTGGCAAAGCCCTTTGCACAGGAGGAAGAACTGGCCGAAAAGTCTGCTCGCCTTGCTGAATTGAACGCTTTGCTGAATATCGACCGTGACCGCAGTTCCTCGCAGGATACTCCCGAAGAATACAAGGAAACCGAAGCACCCGCAACTCGTCCGTCTGTGCTGGCTGCACTGGGGGAAAAGATCAATCAGTCGGAGCCTGTCAAACCGTTCCGCAGCTACTATGATAAGGATGGTGATGCACGATGAAAGAGAAGCGGGATGAAATCATCATCCTGCGCCTGACCAAAACAGAAAAGAACCGCATCTATGAAAAGATGTTCAGCATGGGCATCCGCAGCTTGAGTGCCTATATCCGCAAAATGGCATTGGATGGATACTGCCTAAATCTCGATCTGCCGCAGCTACGCCGAATGGCTTATCTGCTCCAGAATTGTAGCAACAATCTGAATCAGTACGCCAAGCGTGCCAACGAGTGCGGCAAGGTCTACGCCGCTGACATGGAGGACCTGCGGCAGCGGCTGGATGAACTGATTGACATTGGCAAGCAAATTCTTTCCAAGCTGGCAGAGCTATAAAAATTCCCGCAGTTGGAGGACTGCGGGTGTACATATAATGCTTGACATCCTTGCAACGTAGTAGTCGATACCTTTATAATAAGGGCGAACAGAAAGGAAGTGCTTGATATGATGTCTATGCTGAAGAAAATTGTTCTTTTCCCGATTTCTCTCTTTGTGGCGTTTCTAGCTCTGATGGCAAGGTGGCTACTAACCCTGTCCAGCTATGTAGTTGCTCCGCTGATGCTCTACATCTTCGGCTGCGGCATCTACACTGCTTACCGTCAGACTTGGAATCAATTCTTTATCCTGCTGGTGGCCGAGTTCATCTGCTTCATCCTCTTTTTTGGTGCAACTGCCATCACCGAGGGCATCGGGCGTTTCAGTGAGTGGTTGGCCGAACTGTAAGGAACATTTTCAATCTTTTGCCGTCTTCGGGCGGCTTTTTCTTTTATGGGGGTGATTTAGGATGGCCGCAACACGGCTGATCGCGCTGCACAAAAACAAAGGCAAGTCGGTTGCGGCCTGTCTGAAAAGCCGTACAGACTATGTACAGAATCCCGATAAGACTGAGCATGGCGAACTGATTAGCAGCTACGAATGTAGTCCTTTGACGGTGGATGAAGAATTTATGCTGTCCAAACGGCAGTATGAACTTGTCACTGGGCGCAGACAAAAAAGTGACGTGATTGCCTATCAGATCCGGCAGTCGTTCAAACCCGGCGAGATCACCGCCGAAGAAGCCAACAAGGTGGGTTATGAGCTGGCAATGCGTTTCACCAAAGGCAAGTATGCGTTTATCGTTGCAACCCACACGGACCGGGAACACATTCATAATCACATTATCTACAACTCCACTGCGTTGGACAGCATCCGGAAATTCCGGGATTTTTTATTGTCCGGGCTGGCTGTGCAACGGTTGAGCGATCTGATCTGCTTAGAGCATCAGCTTTCCGTCATTGAGATAAAACCCTATCGGGAGCGGCAGAAGCGCACACTCTACCCGCCCAAAGAAAGCAATCGTGACCGTCTATGTGGCGTGATTGACACTATTCTGGCGGAAAAGCCCAAAGACTACGAAGATTTTCTGCAAGGACTGGAGCAGCAGGGTTATGAGGTCAAGCGTGGAAAATACACCTCCGTCAAAGGCGCACGGCAGAAGCGATTCATCCGGTTCCGCACTTTGGGCGCAGGATATAGTGAAGAAGAACTGAAAGCTGTTATCTCTGGGGAAGCCGAACACCATCCCCGGCAGAAGCAGAAGCGCATCGTACCGGAACAAAAGTTTCAGATGCTGGTGGACATTCAGGCAAAGCTGGCCGAGGGAAAGAGCATGGGGTATGCTCGCTGGGCAAAGCGATATAATCTGAAAGAAATGTCCAAAACGCTGATTTTCTTACAGGAGAACAAAATCGGAAGCATTGAGGAAATGCAGGAGCGTATAGATGCTGCTACTGCTCGCTATCATGAACTAGGCGATTCAATCAAGGCAACAGAAACGCGCATGGCCGAGATTGCTGTTCTGCGAACGCACATCGTTAATTATGCCCGGACACGCCCGGTCTATGATGCCTACCGCAAAGCCGGGTATAGTAAGAGATTTCTGGACACCCACCGGGAAGAAATCACGCTGCATAAGGCCGCAAAAACGGCTTTTGATGAAGCCGGATTGAAAAAGCTGCCAAAGGCTAAGGACTTGAGCATCGAATACGCTGAACTTCTGAAAAAGAAGAAAGAATCATACCCGGACTATCGTAAGGCACGAGATGAGATGCAGGAGTTGATGAAAGCTCAGAAAAATGTAGAGATGTTCTTTGCAGAGGAAAAAAGTACAACCGAAAAAGGACAAGCACGATAAACGAAATCCGCCGAGGATCCTTCCCGTTTTTTCGGGAGGAGTCCTCGGCGGATTTTTGCTTTTTAGCGAATCATCTTATAACCATTACCAATTCAAAATACTTAACGGATGGCAAATAACTTCTTATATTGCCTTATTCATTTATCGGACTTTTCCACAGTTTTTGCAAAAGTTCGTAAGAATCATTTAAGTTCCCACAATCCGGGCAATACCATCTTCCGTCCGGTATCGGATCAACTGGCGAAAGTATTTGACTTTGAAATTATTTTTTTGAAAAATCTCTGTACTGATTTTCGTTGATTGTCCAGTAAGGATCACCTCCATTTTTAACAATTTCTTCAATGAAATTTAGTATATTTCCAACACATACAAATTCATCTGTTGAGCAACAGTCCCCCGCATAAAGATACTCTTTTTCTATGTCATCCACGTTAATGACAATATCATATCCCATCCAATATCCAATTTTCCATGCCGACCGACATAATAAATTATCATTACTAAAATGGAACGAAAGAATTTCCTGAGCATCAAATAAGCAATAGTCTCCGCTGTGATAAAGCGTCAGTCCATTACATCGCTTCAGAAATTCAATATAATCAGCTGGAATATGTCCCATTTCTTTTTTTAAGTGTTCCAATATCATATCATCGGTTGGTGGATTTAATAGAGCATCTAAATGCGCATGATTCAGATGCTCTATAACTTTATCTAAACCATTCATTCCAGTCTACCTCTTTTTAATATTGTGCCCACCATGTAGTAAATTGAGTGTGAATTGCTTTTGGAAGGGGAATCAAATTGCTATTCACACTTTTCCCACCATATTTCAAGGGCTTTATATGATGAATTTGAATTGGAGTTGCTATAATGCTATAAATTAGAATATTATGAAAGCTCGCCAGACATAAAATCTGGCGAGCTTTCACTTTTCCGTAATGGGATTAGATTGCTGTAGAGCTTGATACAAAAAGATAGATAATGAAAATGCACCACAAAACAACTTCAGCGATTATCAAATACTTCAAGTGTTGCTGCAATTTTTCAGGGACAATTTTTCCCTTTTTCAAAAAAGCGAAAATTGAATCTCGCGCTTTATCGACATCTTCCTGATTGACTTCCAGTTTTAAATGGAAATTTTTTCCAAAAAGGAGCTGGTGCATCCCATAATATATTGAAAGCAATATCAAAAATGAAGTGACGCTTACGAGTGCTGGCTGGGTCCAACTTATTGCCATAGCTTCTGCCGATGTAAGATCTCTGTAAAAAACAATATCACTTAAACCGGCTACAAACAGCAGAAAATTCCAGCCCAAAAATGTATATAAAGTTTTCTTCATTGTCTATACCTGCAAAACCGTATGCGTTAGCCACCAACAGCTTGGTAATAATCAGTATCCGTCCGGAAAGGTGTGGACGCTCCACTATTATAGTACGACATAGTCTGATGATAGCAATGCGTATAATACGAATAAATTTATTTCAATTTTCCTCCACTCTCATAATCGTGTAGAACAGATGTCCCCAGTACCAAGAGAATCACACATATAATGCAGATCCAAGGAGTATCAAACCACAGCGAAATCAGCACTGGAACACAAGAAATCGCTATTATCCAAAAACCAACAGCCAAGAATCTTGATGTCTTTTTCAAGTTGTAGTGTTTTTTCTTGCTATACGCTTCTGCGATTGAATTTTTAGGAATCACCCAAAAATAGATTCCAACAGCAACTAAAAGAATAATCACCCAAAAACTATTGACAAATTTTTCTTGATTGTTTAAAGACATTTGCACTTCCTCGGCATTACGCCCATCCTACAACATTCCATGCATTATAAGTGAACATTTCATTGTGAAAGTTCACAGCAAGAGACTGCGTTTTCCAGTCTTTCGGAACATAGCCTTCGTAGTAATTGTTGTTTTTTGCGGCAGACTTCACATCTGTTATATAATATTTATATCCGTAAACATTTTTCTGATGCGAAGCTGCTGTCGTATCAACAAGATTCCATGTATACTGTGTTTTTATACAGCTGACAGTATCCGTAACGGCATTTTTAATCATACCGCTAGCAACCGTAATTCCCAGTCCCTTAATAAGTGCGTCCAAAAATGCTTCTGCAACAATATTCGGTAACGTCAATGCGCCCACAACAAGTGCAATTAAATCAACCATCCTTCCAACAAAATTATTGATTGTGTATGTCGTGGATCCAAGATTTTTTGTATCATATGTACACTTCAAGCCATAATAAATATATCCTGTATCTAAAGCAGCGCGATATTTGATTGTTCCTGCTGTTTGCACAGCGCAAGGTTGTACACGCTCATTATTGTCAGAGGTTAATTTACCATACTGTTCAATATAAATAACGTCGCTTGATGACTTTCTTGTAACACTATCATCGAAAAAATCACGTTTTATACTATTAGGGCTTGATGTCAGGAGGGTGTCTCTTTGTATAAGCTTTCCATTCAGATATTGATTCAGAATGCGGTTTCCCGAAAGGTCGGTATACATTTCAACGATTGTTTCATGATCTTCATATAAGGTGACTTTATCACCCACTTTATTATTTTTTGCGGTTGCAAAAGAAGTTAATGTCATACTGGCTAATAAAGAAAAAACTAAAAGTATCGAGATAAAAGATTGATAGACTTTTTTCATTGTTCTACACTTCCTTTCTTCTTAAAGAGATTATCGTCCAACAAATATAACTAATATTATTTGCGAATGAGTGATTCCATAACATCCGGCTGATGCTGTAAAGTTTTCAGATGATATTTACGTTTACGACAGCAAATGCCGTTACAAAGATGTGTGTGATTCCTTCAGAACAATCAAACCTTTTGAGCTTCACCGTCTGAATGTACATGCGCAAAATGGTTAATGCTTTAAGTTCTGCATTGGAATCACCTCATATCAAGTTTGAATTCATATTCTATGCGTCAAATTGTGACTGATTTCAATGATTTTTTTGGTGATGACTAAGATGTTTTATTTAGCTCATTTCGTCCGATGCGGTAAATCTTCTTGTCTTGTTCTACTACTTCAACAATAAGTTCATTTTTATTGTGATGAACTATTACTGGAATATAGCTATCGGAATTTTCCACCATCAAACATGTGACTCCATTCGTCCATTCACTGTTCAATTCCTTTGATAGCATGGAAATGATTTCTTCTTTCGTCATTTTGATTAATGAATCCTTTAGTTTAGTTCAATCGTGTTAATCGATGCCGGTAGATGCTGTATTAGCATCACCTCTTTTTAACAAAATCGCTCTTTTATAAAATCATTTAATGGCTGGCAGTTGATGTGATAGTTTCGCTCTGCCCATTTGAATAAGTGAATGTTGCTGAACATTCAAGGCGATACGATCTTCCGGGCTTTGTATTATAATTACTGCTTGCTGAGCAGGAAGAAGATGTACTGGTGTTAGAACAGCTGCTTACCTTCTGCCACGTACCGAATGTTCCTTTTTCATATAGCGTTCCAGTGACGGTGATGCGCTTTACCGCAACATCAGTTTTGGCATTAACTTGATAAAAACTTTGAGAAATCGTCCCTTTGACAGTGCTGTTTTCGTTATACCGCCTAGGTTGGCCAGCAGCAAAAACCGTTGCGGCAAGGCTCAGAAAAATACCGATTGACAGAATGAGAGTGACAAGACGCTTTTTGGACATAAGACATAACCTCCATTTTGTGTACTCCAACAGGAGCTTTTGCTCAGTCAACGTAGTTCACATTGTGTTTGTGACAGCTTTTTTGAAAAATTTTCGAGATTTTATCAACTTTGTATATTTGTACAAAAAATGCCGACACATTTGTAAACAATCACAAGTGTGTCGGCAAGGTCTTGACAAATCAGGAAATGCTTTCCGCAATTCTTAGAAGCTCATCATGCGATATCTTTCCAATAATCGTATGCGAAATGCCATCTTTCTCCCATACTAGCACATATCCTGTACGTCCTCCGTTATTACTCGTTCCAAGTGTTGCATCGGCTGTTCCAATTTTAATGCGCTCATAAACCGTATGCTCATTGTCGAAAGTTTCGACTTGTCCATAGTCTTGAATTACGGAACAGTCCACATAATAAAAGATGTTCTTATCATTGACATCAACATAGGCATGAAGAAAGGATATTTCGTTATCATACCCTTGTTCATAATCTCGTTCAAATCCATCCGGCACATAGTGGTCGCTGTATCCATTCGGAAGCTGTTCCAACGGCTCGCCATCCACCTGATATGTCAGTTGCATCTCAACGGGCATGAACTTCTGAATCATCGTATAGACTGCCCTGCGGAAATCTGCACTTACTGCAAGCGCGCCGAGAGTTAAAATTACCAGCGTCAGGACCGTAATAAGCACTCGTTTCAGCACAGGGCGGTGTTTATGCAACGCCGCTTGCAGGCGAGCATCCCATCGGGACGTGTCCGGGTAGCGTTCCTTAAGCTGGGCCGGACTTGGCAGCTCATCCAGCTCTTTTTGTGCATCTGCACGGAGTGCCATCATCAATGCAGCATCAAAAGAAACTTCTGCTCTCTCACTCATGGCTGTTCAACTCCTTCCACAATAGTTTTCTTCCACGGAAAAGCCGCATCCGAACCACTTCATCCGTCAGTCCAAGCGATTCGGCAATCTCCCGGTTGGTGTAGCCCATTGCCAAAAGACGTAGTGGGGCACGATACATTGGTTTCATCTGTCCGATCAGTTCTGTCAGGTGTTGGATGTTATCGGTGCTGACTACTGCATCATCCGGCACTGGGGCATCATCTGGTGCGTCCGGGATTTCTTCCAGCGGTTCTTCCCGCTGCTTGCGAAGCATCTCGTATGCCGTCTTCTGCTTGAAAAAAAAAAGATAAGCAGCGAGTTCGTGACAGTTTTCTCGATGAATTTTAGAAAAATTTTTGGCAACGTACAAAAACACCTCTTGCAGTACATCTTCTGCCAGATACGAATCGCCCATAATTTTGTAAGCGGTATGGTAGACCAGCCGTTTGTAGGTATTATATACATCTATAAACTGTTCTTCGCTGCTCCGGTCATCCAGAACTGCCAGATACATTGCCAGCATTTTCGCCCACATCCCTCTTATCGGGAGGAATTATGTCAATTTGACACAATTCCTCTCTGCCCATTCATATAAACCACCACGGCAGTTCCAGCCACAAATTATCCATGGCCTGTTCCTCGGTCTTTTTGGCACGCCCTTTTGTCAGGTGAAAGTATATCGCCGTGCCGATCAGCGGATGTTCCTTGCCATCAGTAAAGCCATAGCGGTACAGCAGATAGGTCTGCTCCCGTTGGGTCAGCCGTTTCAGGCCATCGTACAGTTCCCGGCGCGATTCCTGCTCTTCCATAATGCTCTGCGGCTGCATAGCATAGGGGTCGGCTATGGCTTCGATGCGCCGCAGCTGCTCTTCTCCCGGCAGAACATCGTCCAGCGAAACGCGCTGGTAGCAGACGCCGTCCTTGTCCTCCGTTACCATCCGCTGTTCAAAAGCGGCAAAGGCATCCCGCACCATGTCCATCATGGCGTTGCGGATGGCAGGAGCCGCATAGGTCAGGAACTTCATGCCGCGCGTTGCATCGAACTTCGGCACAGCTTTCCATAAGCCCAGATTGCCCGCCTGTTTCAAATCGTCCGTGTCAAGGTTCAGGCCGGACTGTGCCAGATTCATGCTGCGGAAAAGGTCATTTGCCACCTTGCCAATAAAGGACTTGTTGTTTTCGATCAGGCTGTCCAGTGCGGTGGCGTCCCCTTTCTGTGCCAGCGCACAAAGCCGTTCATTCGTCTGCTTCATGGGCGTTTTCCTGCTCTGCGGCAGACTGCAAGATTCCCAGCAGGCCGTTCCGCAACTGTTCCAGTGCCTCCGGCGTGGCTCCTTCCATGCCCGAAACACTGTCCAACATTGCATCCGTCAACTGCTCTGCCGTAATCGTTGGGTGCTGCACATCCTGCCCTTTGGTCAATTCGGTGAACATTTTCTCTGCCGCTTTCTTGCTCATGGCTTCCTGTTCGGCGTAATGGCTCCCGATACCCTTTTTGATTTCCTTGATTGCCGCCATGAAGTACATTTCAATGTCATCAAGGTCGCCTTGGTACACAGGCTTTCTCCGAAGGTTGATGTCTTTTGCAGCCTTGGCTGCTTCCGGGGTCTTGACCTTTGTGCGCAGCAAGGTGCTCAATGTCGTGAGCATGGCGTTCTGTGCTGCGATGCCGGATGCAAAGGTATCATCAAAATACTGCGCTATGCGATAAGTAAGCTCTGCAAAGCGGGTGTTTTCCAGCAGCAGATTGACCACCTCTGCATTGACACGCCCTGTGTAGAGGTTCTTTGCAGCTTCTACGGACAAGCCCAGCTCGGCAATGTCGTAATTTTTGCGGTCGGGGATGTTGGTTTCTCCCAGCAGGAAATCCGTAGATACGTTGAACAGCCTTGCGATCTTCAGCACCTGCTCATGGGTCAGAGTTCCTTTTGCGCCACTGATAAAACGGTTGATGGTGCTCTTGGAGCAGCCGAGTTCCTTGGCAAGTTCTGGTTGGCTGATGTTGTGCTCTTTCATCAAGTCCGCAAGACGGATGTTGGATGGTGCGGGCAGATATTCCTGTGCCATGTGGTCGGCCCTCCTTTTTGAGCTTTTTCCTCATTATAATACGCTCTGCC
>ENA-OQNN01001611-OQNN01001611.1-human-gut-metagenome-genome-assembly--contig:-NODE-1611-length-14308-cov-3.265990_pt1 | contig 14308 bp, 14 predicted proteins | sample MGYA00242624_ERZ504870 | MGnify/ENA primary metagenome ERZ504870 (study PRJEB26092, sample SAMD00036379) | human gut metagenome | host: Homo sapiens | study: EMG produced TPA metagenomics assembly of... | reverse complement strand
AATTATATAACATTATTTTCACATTTTGTACACTGCGGGCGCAAAATTCCGCATATTTTCAAAACGATCGGCTCGCCGCCGGACGCGGCGCCGCGAAAGGACTGAACAGACAATGACCTGCTTCAAACCCGAGGGAACACTGCTGCCGACGGCGCAGAACGCCCGGATCCTCAGCTCTCCGACACTGCTCAGGGAGGCATACAAAAGCGGGGCTCCGCTCGAGGGCAGAGCCGTGCTGTGCGACGGCGAGCACAATCTCCATGTTGACCTCGGCTGCATGCGCGGCATAATACCGAAAAACGAGGGTGCGCTCGGAATCGAGGACGGGAGCGTGCGCGATATCGCGCTGATCTCGCGGGTGAACAAGGCGGTTATTTTCCGCATAACCGGGTTCGACACGGATCAGAAGGGCGAAACATATGCCATCCTCAGCCGCCGCAGCGTGCAGGAGGACTGCCGCAGGGAATATCTCTCGTCGCTCGTCTGCGGCGATGTTATCGACGCCTGCGTCACGCACATGGAGCCGTTCGGCGCATTCTGCGACATCGGCGCCGGGATAAGCGCGCTGCTGCCCATCGACAGCATCTCCGTCTCGCGCATTCCGCACCCGAACGCGCGGTTTTCGACGGGACAGAACATCCGCGCAATAGTCAAAAGCTGTGACGAATTGGGGCGCATTACGCTCTCGCACCGCGAACTGCTCGGCACATGGGAAGAGAACTCCGCCGCGTTCAAAGCCGGCGAAACGGTTCCCGGAATCGTCCGCTCGGTCGAGAAATACGGCATATTCGTCGAGCTGACTCCGAACCTCGCGGGGCTTGCGGAATACTGCGACGGAGTGAAAGACGGCGACCACGCGAGCGTATATATAAAGAGCATACTGCCACAGCGCATGAAAATAAAGCTCGTCATAGTCGATTCGTTCAGCGCAGACTACCCGCCCGCGCCGATAAGATATTTCACGGACAGCCGACACATAGATTCATGGGTCTATTCGCCGGAGGGGTGCGAGAAAGTGATAGAAAGCGTATTTTGCGAAGAAGAGCAGATATGAAAAAGACCGGGTGATTTAATCGTCCGGTTCAGTCCGTCAAAAAAGTCTGTCATTGCGCGGTCTCAAGGCTCCCTGTGCAAGGGGAGCCTATTGATGGCGTGTTTTGTACAGCTTGTGCCGTTGTCCATGCAATATAAAATCTTCAAAAATATAAAAAAAGTCCGGGCGGTCAAAGACCGTCCGGACTTTCATTTGTTCAATTACCGAACTGTTAAGCAGCCTTCTTCTTGGAGACAAAAGCAGCAGCAGCAGCGACGGAGAGAGAAGCAACAGCAGCAACAGCAGCAGCAGCGCCGGTGTTGGGAACCTCAGTCTCAGCGGGAGCCGCAGAGGTCTCGGGAGCAGAAGTTGCAGGAGCCTCAGTGGTGGTTGCGGGCTTATAGCCGTACCAACCCATGATCTTCTTTACCAGCGGGATCTCGAGGAGCTTGTTGATGATGGCGTCTCTGTCGGTCTTGAATGCCTTAGCAAGGAGATCGATGAAAGCGTTCATCATAGCTGCGGGAATCTCAGAAGCATCAGGAAGATTGGGGTTCTGATTCTTGTCGAAGAAAGGCTTGAGCAGCTCAACGATATTTTCGATGGTAGCCTTAGTCTGCTTGATGACTTCCTTCATGAGATCCATGTTAATCTCAGGCATGATGGTTCCCTTAATCCACTCAAGGATCTGGTCGATGGTGACTGTGGGAGTGGCTTCTTCAGTCGTGGTGGTGTTAGCATCCTCTGCATCAACAGCGAAAGCTGCAACGCCGAGGGAGAGAACCATGACGAGAGCCAGGAGAAGACTTACGATTTTCTTCATTTTTCTACAACCCTTTCTGATTTTAATAAATTTTTAAGTCCGTCAAGACTTAATTGGCAATGAAATTGAAGAAATATCATTACACTTTCAGATTATATCACGCTTTCTGATTTTGTCAAGCGTATTAACTGATTTTTAACAATTTGTAATTATTATAAAATCATCATTAAGAGTAATGATATTTCGATAACGACCTGTTTTTATGCGCCTGTGGACTCGGTAGCCGGAGCGGAAGTCGAGGGAGCGGTGGTGGTCGTGGTGGTGGGCTTGAGGATTATAACATCCTTCTTGCTCTGGATCTTTCTCCAGGTGAAGACAACATCGCTGCCGTTTACATAGTAAGTATCGGGATTATAGATGTTGTGCTGAGAGGGATCGATCTCCTTGAACTTGTTAGCCTTGAAGGTATCGCCGACGATCTTAGCCATCTCGGGAGTATCGAAGGTAACTCTTGCTTCCATAACAAGCTCGGAACGGTCGCGGAAGTTCTTGAGAACGCCCGGAACGAAACCGGTTGACCACCAATGGCGCTCATACTTACGCTTGAAGAGCGGATTGAGTGTTCCGGTGGAATCCATACGATAGCAGACCATCTCCATGGGAAGAAGGTGATCGGTGGCGCACTCATAGTGGTTGAGCGCAGCGCTGGAAGAAGTGGGCTTCTTGTCGTCCTTCTCATAGAAGCCGATCTCGGAACCGATGAACATAAGGCCGTACTGACCCTTCCAGAGCTGGAGCAGGTAGCCGCGGTTCTGATAGTCGAAATAGATTCTGACAGTGTCATAGTACATTACGGTGAAGCCAGCTGCGAAATCGTACAGCGGGTTGAAACCGAACTGCTGCTGCCAGGAGTTGAGGTCGTCAACATAGAAAAACTCGCCCTCGGGATCATACTTATAGGAAAGCAGAGCGCCGTCATCGAGCGCGCTCAGACCGAGCTGAGCAGCGATAGTCGCATCGACATCATAGAGCTGACCGAGAAGGTCGTTCTCGCTCTCGTCGGAGATTCTCTTCTTGAGAGCCGCGACATCATTGGCGTTCTTAAGATCGTAACGGGTACCGTCAACAACGATGACTTCCGCCATGCCCTTAGAATTCCTCTTCTCGACAACTATAGTGTACTTATGCTTTGTAGGTCTGATTGTGGGATTGTGGCTGGGCTTGACGACAGTGTTGGTGCCAATGTTGCTCTTCTTACCGGGGGTTCTCTTTGTGCCCGTGGTTGAAGCCTTGGTACCGTCGGTGCTGTCGAGCGAAGACTCGGAGCCGTCGGAAGTGTCGTCTGCACTGACGTCCACAACCGCATCCTGGCTGCCGCCGGTCGTTGTACCGTTATCGTCCTTGTCGGTCTTTTTGCAGGCCGCAAAAGCGAAGATGGTAGCAAAGACAAGAAGCAGTGCTAAAATTCTCTTCATTTTCTTTCCTCCTAAGAAAGTTCTATCTGGTTTTTTAAACACCGTGCACTTCTTTTTTGCACAGCATTTCTTCCGTTATTAGTTATTATATCAAAGAGGGCGTTCATAGTCAAGATTTACGGTAAATTTACAATTGTTTGGCAGAATGTTACAAAAAAGTCAAGATTCATTTGTGGAAAATGCTTCGCTGATTATTCTTTTATCTCATCAAGCGTCAGGCGGTAGCCGTCCAGAAATTCTTTCATGAACTCCTCCGCCTCCGGAATATCCAATGCATTTATCGATTCGAGGGTCGATTCGGCGGCGCGGTCGAATTCGGTGTTGCCCGCCTTCTTCTCCTCTATACATTTTATATAGGCGCATATTTTGTCCGCAGACTTGACCAGTTTCCAGAGATCTTCGTCGGTTTCGTCTTTGAAAAAGAACGGCGCAAAGTCGGCGCGCAGATCCTCGGGGAGCATTGAAACAAGGTGCTCGCACGCGCTCTGCTCCACCTGCGCATATGCCTCGCGGATATGCGGGCTGTAATATTTGACGGGCGTGGGCATGTCGCCGGTCAGCGTCTCGGGCGCGTCGTGATAGAGTCCGAGCAGGGAGGCGCGCTCGGCGTTGTAATACTTGCCGAAGCGTCTGTTGCCGATGACCGCCAGCGCATGGGCGATGCACGCGGTCTCCATGCAGTGCTCGCTCAGGTTCTCATCATGGGTGTTGCGCATAAGCGCCCAGCGGTCGATATATTTGAGCCTCGATATCATTGCGAAAAAGTTGCTTGCCATTATTTTGCCTCCGTTTTTCTTTCCACGGAAAGTATAGCATTAAAATCCGCCTTTTTCAAGGCAATAAAACGACCAATACTATTGACAGTGTGGGCAATTGCAATTATAATAAAAGTGTTTCAAATGATACAGTTAAAGGTGATTCGATGACGGCGCGCGAATGTGCTTCGATGCTCAGAAACAACAGAATATTTCAAAGCGTCGGCGAGGACAGGCTCGAACGGCTCGTTGAAAATGCGGACATGCAGACCTTTCGCAGGGGCGACGAGATTCTCTCGCCCTCGCGCGGCGGGCGCATAATGGGCATGATAATCGCGGGCAGCGCCGCGGTCAACAAAGGACGCGCGGTCATAAACACGCTCGTTCCCGGCGATATTTTCGGCGCGGTGACTCTCTTCTCCGACGAGCCGTCCCCCGCGACGACCGTTACGGCGCGGGTCGAATGCAGCGCGGTATTCTTTGAAAAAGATGCGATAGCGGAGCTTATCGAGAGCGAACCGGGCGCCGCAATCGGGTTTGCCGCCTATCTTTCGGCGCGGATACGCTTTCTGACGCGCAGAATCGAGGCTCTGACCGCCGGAGACAGCGCGAGCAAACTGCTCTCTTATCTGCTCGAACGCGAGCAGGACGGCGAGGTTGACATTCAGAGCTGCGCGGAGCTTGCGCGAAGGCTCGATGTCGGGCGCGCGTCGCTCTACCGCGCACTGGACAGCCTCGAGACAAACGGCGACATACACCGCGAGGGCAAAAAAATTTTTATCACGGTCAAGGATCGTGGTTAAGCGCCACCGAGCCGCGAGGCGGCTCCTGCGCGCCCTGCGGGCGCGCGCCGGAAGCGCAGCTTCCGGCGGCGGCGCAAAGCCCGGTTTCAGATATATATAAATTCTAAGGAGCAATGCACAATGAAAAAATTCACAAAGATTCTTTCCCTGCTGCTGTGCCTCGCGATGGTTTTCAGCTTCGCGGCATGCACCGGAAAGACCGACGACAGCGCAACGACCACGGAAGAGACTGTTCCGGCGGACACAACGCCGATAAATATCACGACCCTCAAGGGCCCGACAGGCATGGGCATGGCTAAGCTCATCAGCGACAAAAACGCGCAGTACAACATCTCGATAGCCACCGCCGCGACCGAGATAGCGCCCCTCATAATCAAGGGCGAAGCGGATATCGCCGCCTGCCCGCTGAACCTCGCCGCCGCGATATACAAAAAGACCGGCGGAAAAGTTAAGATGATAGCAATCAACACCCTCGGCGTGCTTTCGATTCTCGAAAACGGCGAAAGCATCAAGAGCGTCGCCGACCTCAAGGGCAAAAAGATAGGCGCGACCGGACAGAGCGCAACGCCCGAATACGTTCTCAACTACATCCTCGAAGCAAACGGCATCGACCCGAAAAAGGATGTTGAGATAACCTACTACACCGACCACGCCGAGCTTGCAACGCTCATGGCGACCGGTAAAATTGACATCGCAATGCTCCCCGAGCCCAATGTTACGACCGTCATGGCGAAAAACAGCTCCGTTCGCAAGGCGCTTGACCTGACAGAAGAGTGGGAGAAGGCGACCGCCGCAAAGGGCGAAAAGACCTCGCTCGCGCAGGGCTGCCTGATAGTCCGCACCGAGTTCCTAGAGGCTCACCCCAACGCCGTCAAAGCTTTCCTCGCGGCATATAAAGAATCCGTCGATTTCGTCAACGGCAACACCGAAAAGGCGGCACAGATGATAGCCGACGCGGGTATAGTCCCCAACGCGCAGATTGCCGCAAAGGCTCTGCCCAACTGCAACATCGTCTATATGACCGGCGACGAGATGATAAAGACCGCAAAGGCGAACTTTGATGTTCTCTTCAAAGCAGACCCCACATCAGTCGGAGGAGCAATGCCCGGTGATGATTTCTACTACACAGGCAAATAAAAAAGCGCAAAAAGTGCCGACCGCGGTCTTGAAAATCGCGGCGGCACTCTTCTGGATATTTATATGGTTCATAGCGTCGCGCGCCGTCGGGTCGGAGCTTCTGCTCCCCTCGCCTACTGTGACGCTCGCGCGCCTTTGGGAGCTTGCACTCAAGGGCAGTTTCTGGCTCGCCGTGCTGCAATCGCTGCTGCGAATCATCGCAGGCTGCGCTCTCGGCATAGCCGCTGGGTCAATACTCGGCGTGCTGACCGCCATGTCGCGCGTGCTCTATGAGCTGTTCACGCCGCTTCTGACCATCGTGCGCTCAACGCCCGTCGCCTCGTTCATTATCCTCGCCCTCGTGTGGATAAAGCGGGACAACGTGGCTGTTTTCATAGCTTTTCTCATGGTTCTGCCAATACTCTGGGGCAATGTGAGCCGCGGAATAGCCGAGTGCGACCGCGATTTAATTGAGATGACGCACATATTCCGCTTTTCTAAGAAAGACATGCTCAAAAAGATATACCTTCCGAGCGTCCGCCCGTATTTCTTCGCCGGATGCTCGACAGCGCTCGGTCTCTCATGGAAAGCCGGAGTCGCGGCGGAGGTGCTGAGCCTGCCGAAACACGCGCTCGGCAGTGAGCTGTATTATTCAAAGATATATCTCGAGACCCCGACGCTCTTCGCGGTGACGCTCGTTGTTATTCTGTTGAGCGTTGCGCTCGAATTCGTTCTGCGCCTGATACTCAAAAAGACTGCGGGGTGGGAGAAATGATAGAGCTTCAGAACATCTCGAAATCGTTTGACGGCGTTTCGGTGCTCGATAATATAAGCGCGAAGATTCCCGACAGCGGGATTTTTGCGATATGCGGCGCATCGGGAAGCGGAAAGACAACGCTGATGCGCATAATTCTCGGGCTCGAACAGCCGGATTCCGGCAATATTTCCGGGCTCGGGGGCAAAAAAACAGCCGTTGTTTTTCAAAATGACCGCCTGCTCCCGTGGCTGAGCGCGCTCGACAATGTTGCCGCCGTGTGCTCAAAGGAACGCGCAAAAGAGATGCTCGAAAAAGTTGAGCTTTCGGATGCGTTGAACAAAAAGCCCGCCGAGCTCAGCGGCGGAATGTGCCGCAGGGTGGCGTTGGCGCGTGCGCTGGCGTTCGACGCAGATATTCTCCTGCTCGACGAGCCGTTCAAAGGGCTGGACACCGAGTTGCGCGGGCGGATAGTGAAGCTCGTCGAGGACTTTGCAAAGACGAAGCCCGTCATACTCATCACCCACGACCCGTGGGAAGTGTCGCTCGCCAAGGCAAAACTTGATATTGAAAAGTAAAAAATCCGGCTGTATCAAACAGCCGGTATTTTTTATTCATTTACGCTGAGCGCTTTCTCGACCTGCTCAAGCACAAGTCTTTCCGCTTCGTCGCGGCTGCCTCTGATGCGGCAGCCCGCGGCTCTGACGTGTCCGCCGCCGCCGAGCGCCTTGCATATTGCCGAAGCGTCTATCGGCGCGTGAGTGCGGACGGAAATCTTGAATGTGCCGTCCTTGCCCTCTTTTAGAGTGATTCCCGCTTCCACGCCCTCTATCTGGCGCGAAAGCCCTGGGATGGCGTCAGTCTCGCTGTCGTCCGCGCCGCTCTTTGCGAACATATCCTGCGTTATTGTAATCACCGCGCAGCGGCCGCCGAAATACATCTTCAACGAATCGAGCGCAAGGCGTTCGAGCTGAACATAGCTCAGGCTCTTCGTCTCGAAGAACACACGGTTTATCTCGGATATCTCCGCGCCGCACTCCATGAGCCTCGCGGCCAGAATATGCGTGCGGGCAGTCGTGTTCGAGAATTTGAAGCATCCCGTATCCGTTGAAATGCCGGTATATAAACAGTTCGCTATCGCGGGGGTTATCCCGACTCCGAGCTCATCGGCGAGCGGGCAGAGTATCTCCGCGCAAGCCGCAGCGGTGGAGTCAACGCAGAACTCCTTCGCGTATTCGGTGTTCGAGCCGTGATGATCGATGCAAAGATCGACTCTGCCGCTGTACTTCTCCGCCGATTCGTCGGAGAGCAGCTTTATATCCGCCACATCGACTGCGGTTATAAACTTCGGCTCAAAATCGCCGAAAATTTCAAGCCCTTTTGCCATAAAGTTGTATTTCGGGGCTATTTCGTCCGCGCATTCGAGTCGGCAGCGTTTGCCGAGCGACTGCAGCATATGCATCAGAGCATAGCCGCAGCCGAGCGTGTCGCCGTCCGGATGGGCGTGGCACAGCACGAGTATATCATCGTTTTCGCGCAGCAGTTCGGCCGCGCGGGCAATGTCAATTCGCATCTTCATCTTCCTTCAGATCATCGAGCATACGAGCGATATTCATGCCGTGCTCTATCGAGTCGTCGGCGACAAACTTGAGCTCCGGGGTCTTGCGCAGACCTAATCTGTGCCCGACCTCGCGGCGGATATAGCCCATGGCGCTGTCAAGTCCCTTGACGGCTGTTTTGGCGTCGTCGATGCCGCTCATCGAGCTTACGAAGACCTTGGCAAACGAAGCGTCGGAGCTGACCTCGACCTTGACGACGGTGAGCAGCTTGCCCTGCACGCGCGGGTCCTTGAGCTCGCGCATGACGGCAACTATCTCTCTTTTTATATCCTCGGATATTCTGTCAATTCTGTATCCTGCCATATCAGTCGCGATACTCCTCGATGGTGAACGCCTCGAAGATATCGCCCTCCTTAATATCGTTGAACTTTGCAAGTCCTATGCCGCACTCAAAGTTCTGCGCGACCTCCTTGACATCGTCCTTGAAACGGCGCAGGGAAGAAATCTCGTCCTCGGTGATGACGACGCCGTCGCGCACCACGCGAATCTTCGAGTTTCTTGTGACCTTGCCGCTGAGGACATAGCAGCCGGCGATGTTGCCGACGGAGGAAATCTTGACTATCTGGCGGACTTCCGCTCTGCCCTGCTGAACCTCGCGGAACTTCGGAGCGAGCATGCCCTTGATAGCCGCCTGAATCTCGTCGATGCAGTCATAGATTATTCTGTAGCAGCGGATGTCAACTCCGTCGCGCTCGGCGTTCTGCGCCGCGACCGGATCGGGTCTGACATTGAAGCCGACGATTATCGCGTTCGATGCGTTTGCAAGCATTACATCGGACTCGTTGATAGCGCCGACGCCGCCGTGAATGATTTTAACTCTGACTTCCTCGTTCGAGAGCTTTTCAAGGCTCTGCTTGACAGCCTCGACCGAGCCCTGGACATCCGCCTTGACGATGATGTTGAGTTCCTTAAGCTCGCCCTCCTTGAGGGATGAGAAGAGGTTCTCAAGAGTAACTTTTTCAAAGGACTTGAACTGCTCCTCTTTCTGCTTCTGTTTTCTCTGCTCAACAAGCTCTCTTGCAAGGCGCTCGTCGCTGACTGCGTCGAATGCGTCGCCCGCCTGCGGAGCCTCAGCAAGGCCCATTATCTCAACGGGGACGGACGGACCCGCCTCGTTGACCTTTCTGCCCTTGTCGTCAACCATGACTCTGACGCGTCCGACGGACGTGCCGGCAACTATGATATCGCCGGAATGGAGCGTACCGTTCTGAACAAGGAGGGTAGCTATGGGGCCGCTGTTCTGGGCGAGGCGAGCCTCTATGACTATACCCTTTGCCGCACGGTTCGGGTTCGCCTTGAGTTCCTTCATCTCGGCAACAAGAAGTATTGCTTCGAGAAGCTTATCTATATTCATCTTTGTAACAGCCGAAACGGGCACGCATATCGTGTCGCCGCCCCACTCCTCGGGAATGAGGTCATATTCGGTCAGCTGCTGCATGATGCGGTCGGTGGTCACGCCGGGTTTATCCATCTTGTTTATAGCAACGATTATGTCAACTCCAGCTGCCTTTGCGTGGTTGATAGCCTCGATGGTCTGCGGCATGATTCCGTCATCCGCCGCGACAACGAGAACTGCGATATCCGTAGCCTGCGCGCCGCGCGCTCTCATCGAGGTGAACGCTGCATGGCCGGGGGTATCGAGGAAAGTTATCTTCTGACCGTTGAGGTCAACTCTGTATGCGCCGATATGCTGGGTGATGCCGCCCGCCTCTGTCGCGGTGACATCGGTATGGCGTATAGCGTCAAGAAGCGAGGTCTTGCCGTGGTCAACGTGACCCATGACAACAACGACCGGGTCTCTCGGAGAAAGATCCTCCGCGGAGTCGTCGGAATCGTCGATTATTCTGTCCTCTATAGTAACAACGACTTCCTTTTCGGCCTTTGCGCCGAGCTCGGTCGCGACTATCGCGGCGGTGTCGTAGTCGATGACCTGGTTGACAGTAGCCATAACGCCGAGGGAGAACAGCTTCTTGACGACTTCAGCCGCAGTCATTTTGAGCATGGCGGCGAGGTCGGAGACAACTATCTCATCGGGTATTTTTACAACTATCTGCGGCTTCTTCGCGCGTTCTGCCGCTATACGGGCAAGGCGCTGAGCCTCGGTCTCGCGGCGCGAGGAACGCATGCCCTGCTTGCGGTACTGCGTGGAGCGCTGCTTGAGCTTCTGCTTGTGAACCGACTTGTCGCTCTGCATGCCGTTGTTGGCAGGGGCTATATTCTCATAGCGCTCGTTGTACTTGTCGAGCTCGACATTGCCGGCTCTCGTGTCAACGGTTCTGCGCTCGCCCTTTGTGCGCGACTGCATCGGCTTGTTATCGTTCTTCTTTTTGGGTCTGTCCTCTGCCGGCTTCGCCGCCTGCTCCTGCGCCTTTGCGGCGGGTTTCTCGGTCTTGGCGGCGGGCTTTGCATCCTTTGCGGGAGCAGACTTCTGTGCGGGCTTCGCCGCAGCTTCTTTCTGCTCGCTCTTCTGCTCGGCTGCCGGAGCCTCCTTCTTTGCGGGGGCTTCTTTCTTACTCTTGAGAGCAAAATATTCATCGAAGCTGTCGACCGCGTTCTCCTTGGTCACGGTGTCGAATAGCAGATCAAGCTCGTCGGATTCAAGAGCCGTCATCGAGGATTTTTTCGCGCCGCCGAAGTTCTTTTCGATGAGCTCGGTGACGTAATTTGTCTTGACGTCCAGATCCTTTGCAACATCACGGACGCGATATTTGGCATTTATCATACATTATCCTCCCCATAGGCGATGTTAAGTATTGTTTGTATGCGGGACGCGAGTCCCCGGTCGTCGACCGTAAGCACAGCGGAGCGCAGCGAAGTTGCATGCCCTATCTCCTGCATGGTGTATCCGGTCTTTATAAGCGGAACTGAGCGTCCCTCGCTGCTGCACGCGCGTTCAAACTCTTCGCAGAGCCGTTCGGACGCATCGGACGAGAGCAGGCACAGCCTTGCGTGGCCGTGCTTTATCGCCGTCTGCGCTGCGTCGTGTCCGCAGCTGAGCTTTCCCGCTCTGCGGCAGATGCCGAGCATGGAAAGAGCCTTGTCATTCTCCACTTTCGTCCATCTCCTTTTCCATCAGGTCGTAGACCTCCTGAGGAATCTCGCAGTTGAACTCGCGCTCAAAGCGGTGGGACTTTATCGCCTTTTTGAGGCAGTCTGCGCTGCGGCAGACATAAGCGCCCCTGCCGGGCTTTCTTCCCGTAAGATCGAGCGAAACTTCGCCCTCCGGGCTGCGAACCACTCTGACGAGCTCTTTTTTCGGCTTCATCTCGTTGCAGCTGTTGCATCTGCGCAGCGGTATCTTCTTCTGCTTCACACCGCTCACCTGCCTTTCAAAAGTAATAAGTCGTTATATATCGAAGTTTATTGTCGGCTCTTCAATGCCGCTCTCGGGCTTTATGTCAATCTTCCAGCCGGTGAGCTTGGCGGCAAGGCGGGCATTCTGACCCTTGTTGCCGATAGCGAGGGAGAGCTGGCTGTCCGGCACTCTGACGCGGCAGACCTTCTCTTCGCCCTCTTCGACCGTGACGTCAACGACATCGGCGGGAGCGAGCGCTGCTGCGATAAACTCCTCGGGCACATCGCTGTATTTGACTATATCTATCTTCTCGCCGCCGAGCAGGTCAACTATCTTGCCGACACGTGCGCCGCGCGGACCGATGCATGCGCCGACGGGATCGACATCCGGGTCTGCGCTGTAAACTGCCATCTTCGTTCTGGAGCCTGCCTCTCTGGCGACCGCCTTTATCTCAACGGTGCCGTCGAATATCTCGGGAACCTCCTCTTCAAACAGTCTTCTGACAAGACCGGGATGAGTTCTCGAAATAGTTGCGCGGGTGTTCTTGTCGGTGCTGCGAACGCCGGCGACATAGACTTTGATAATATCGTTGGGCTGAAGCACCTCGTCGGGAAGCTGCTCGCTCTTGTAGAGCACGGCTTCGGTCTTGCCGAGACTGACGACCGCATCGCCCGACTCGGGGATAACGCGCTGGACGGTGACGGTGATAATCTCCTGATTGTGGCTCTCAAGCTCGCTGCGAAGCTGACCCTGCTCTGCCTCGCGGATAGCCTGGCGGAGCATATGTTTGCCCTTTTCGGCGGTTATTCTGCTGACCTTTGCGGTCTCGACGGGAATCTCAACGATATCGCCGGGCATTGCGCCCTTCTTATACTGCTGAGCCTGCTCGACGAGCAGATCGGTGTCGGGATCGGATATCTCGGACACTACGGTCTTGCGCAGATAAACGCGGAACTCGCCCTTGTCGGCGTCGACATCGCAGAAGACGATGTCCTTGTTGTTATATTCCTTTTTCAGCGCGCCGATGAGGACATTCTGGATGCTCTCGCACATCGCGTCAACGGTGACGCCGGTGTCCTTGCTGAGCAGTTTCACGGCTTCGAAGAACTCCTTGTTCTTCTTGCTTTCCTCGTTTCTTTCTTTTTTATTCATTTTCCAAATCAATCCTTTTAAGTGAATTTTTTATTTCAAACGGCGCACGGCGCGCCGGGGATAGCAAACCGACTGTAACAGTCAGCCACATCTGATTCGCGGGCGGATGATATCCGCCCTACAGCGGTCACCGAACGGGCACGGTTCTCACAACGCGGCTATGCGCGATTTTATTCGTCATCAAATTTAATCAGGGTAGATGACGAAAGAATTTTGTGTGAGACAAGGCGCACGGTTCTGTGAATGAAGGAGCGTACTCTTGTACGTGACTGAATTCACAGGTTCATGCAACGCAGTATCGCGCAAAATTACTCGTCATAAAATCCGTTCGAGGTAGATAACGAAAGAAAATTGTGCAGAGCAAGGCGTGAGGTTCTGCACGCGAGGGAGCGCACTTTGTGTGCGTGACCGAACGGGCACGGTTCTCACAACGCAGCTATGCGCGATTTTACTCGTCATCGGAAGCATAGAAGTCGTCGAGTTTTACCGAACTGACTTCCTTCTTTTCAAAGCATATTCCGCTGCCATCTTCGCGGGTGACGGTTATCATGCCGTTGTCGTAGCTTTCGAGAGTGCCTTTGAAATCGCGCTCGCCGTCGCGGGGACGGATGAGGCGAACCATAACGGGCGAGCCGATATATTTTTTGAAATGCTCGTCGCGGGTGAGCTGGCGCTCGACTCCGGGGGACGAGACCTCGAGATAATAGCTCTGCTCTATCGGGTCGGCTTCGTCGAGAGGGCCGTCAACGGCGCGGCTGAAATTCTCGCAGTCGGTTATACCGACGCCGCCCTCCTTGTCTATATATATTCTGAGATACCAGGAAACTCCCTCTTTCTGGAATCGGATATCCCAGATTGAAAGCCCCAGCTGTTCAGCGACGGGAGCAGCTATCTCCCACACGGCGGCTACGGTGTTGCCGCCCTTGCCTTTGCCTGCCACAGACACATCTCCTTTTTCAAAAAGTCCCTAACATAAAGGAAAGAGCGGGTCACCCCACTCTTTCGTCAAGTTTACATTCCTACAATAAATATTCTAACACATAAGCCCCGCAATATCAAGGCTTTTTTCAAATATTTACGCTTTGCATAAACGCGAATCAATATTTGACAAGGTATCTGTCGATCTCCCACTGAGAGACTCTTGCGCGGTAGCTTCTCCACTCCTCGCGCTTGGCTTCAAGATATTTGTTGAAAACATGGTCGCCGAGCACCTCTCTCATGAACGGGCTTGCGGCGAAGAGCTTTGTCGCCTCTTCGAGGGACTTTGGCAGGGAGTGTATTCCCGCCGCGGCGCGCTCATCCGCAGTCATGTCATAGACATTGGCGTCAGTCGGCGCGGGAACGGGCAGGTCGCGCTCGATGCCGTCGAGACCGGCGGCGAGGCAGGAAGCCATCTCAAGATAGGGGTTGCACGCCGGGTCGGGGCTGCGTATCTCAATACGGGTGCCGAAGCCGCGTGCCGAAGGAATTCTGATAAGCGGGCTGCGGTTCTGAGCCGACCAGGCGACATATACGGGAGCCTCATAGCCGGGCACGAGGCGTT
>ENA-OQNN01001582-OQNN01001582.1-human-gut-metagenome-genome-assembly--contig:-NODE-1582-length-14572-cov-3.632953_pt1 | contig 14572 bp, 9 predicted proteins | sample MGYA00242624_ERZ504870 | MGnify/ENA primary metagenome ERZ504870 (study PRJEB26092, sample SAMD00036379) | human gut metagenome | host: Homo sapiens | study: EMG produced TPA metagenomics assembly of... | reverse complement strand
TACAGTCCATCATACCAGCGCCGCTGATTTCTCTTAATTCTTTTACCATTGCTGCTGTAATAGCCATTATGATTTCCTCCTAAAATTGAGTTTTTACAGTTACTCAGCTGCCGGAGAATACCTCTCCGACAGCTGAATGGATACAAAATCTTACTCTTCTACTGCCTCTTCAACAGCCTCTTCAACGAATTCTTCCTCGCCTGTTGCACCCTGATTTGCTTCGATAACAGCATCTGCCATTTTGGAAACAATCAGTTTTACGGCACGGATAGCATCATCGTTACCCGGGATAACATAATCCAGTTCTTCCGGATCACAGTTGGTATCACAGATACCGATCAGCGGGATTCCCAGAGTATGAGCTTCCTGAACACAGATTCTCTCTTTTTTCGGATCTACAATAAAGATTGCATCCGGGATTCTCTTCATGTCTTTGATTCCGCCCAGGTTTTTCTGCAGTTTATCCAGCTCTTTTTTCAGTGCGATAACTTCTTTCTTAGGCAGTACATCAAATGTTCCGTCTTCCTGCATAGCTTCAATCTCTTTCAGTCTGGCGATTCTGCTCTGAATAGTTTTGAAGTTAGTCAGCATACCACCTAACCATCTCTCGTTTACATAGTACATTCCACAACGCTCTGCTTCAACTTTGATAGCATCCTGAGCCTGTTTCTTTGTACCAACGAACAGGATTGTGCCGCCTTCTGCAGCGATGTCAGATACAGCTTTATAAGCATCATCTACCATTCCAACGGATTTCTGCAGGTCGATAATGTAGATTCCGTTTCTTTCTGTGTAGATGTACTCTGCCATTTTAGGGTTCCATCTTCTTGTCTGGTGTCCAAAATGTACACCGGCTTCCAGTAACTGTTTCATTGAAATAACGCTCATGATTTCAATCTCCTTTTTTGGTTTTAATCTTCCCCGTACTTCTCATTCTTTTCGAGACCTGTTTGCAGGCACCTTCTCGGAATCGGCACGGGTGTTTTATGCATCTTCTTGATTATAGCATAAGCTTTTTTCGGTTACAAGTCTTTTTTTATTTTCTTTTATATCCAAATAACCAGTATGTCGGAATCACACATAACAGAATTTCTATCATAACACCACAAAGCATTCCTGCCGGAATCTGCTGCCACAGACTGCTCCAGAAACTGCTTCCGAAAAGACTCCACAGATTTGCTGCTATATGTGCAACGATACTGATCCACAAAGTTCCGGTTTTATCATAGATGACCGCAAGCATCACCCCCATACATGTTGCATAGAAAAACTGTACAACATTGCCATGATAGATGCCGAATAATAACGCAGATATTGCAATTGCTGCCTGTGGTTTGACCCAATCTTTCAGTCTGTGAAATACGATTCCGCGAAACATCAGTTCTTCACAGATTGGTCCGATAATTCCCACTACCAGAATCATAAGGCCTACCGGCTGTCCGGAAAATGCCTGTTCAGACACCTCACTGTAGCCGGTAAACAGATCGTTCAGATGCAATCCATTGATCAGATCATTTAAAAACTGTCCTGTGGCAATTGCCAGGATGATCACACTGAACCAGATCACCGGAGGTGCCCACACAAAAGCTTTTCCTGTTCCACTGAATCCTTCTTTCCGATGCATCTGATCTTTCCGGTAAAACAGATACAGGATCATCGCTGCTGTAAGATCACCGATCAGAGTAACATATAACGTACTGTTGATCAGACGCTGTCCGGCACTGGCAGTCTCCTGCAGTCCGCCCGCCTGTATCAGATATACCAGATACAAAGCGATCGTCGCAAGCAGTGTGGCTCCATAATGAATCAAAAACGGATAAATCAGACGCCAGATCTGTCCGGCTGTGGAATACCGGAATTTTTCCTTTTTTTTCGCAGGTTCCGGCATTTCTTTTTCTTCTTTTTCCAGTTTCCGTGTTTCCGGTATTTCATATTTCTTCACTTTTTCTCTGTCCGGAATAATATTCCGCACAGATTCAACATTTTCTGTGGTTTCTTCATCGTTCGGACTGGCAAGGATTCCCAGATCTTCCACACTGTCTGCGATATAGACAGCACCTGCTTTTTCCAATTCTTCCCGGCTTCCGTATCCGTAGGCAACCCCGATACATTGCAGACCACAGCTGATGGCACCCTGTACATCGTGACTCCGATCGCCTACCATAAGAACCTTGTCCCGTTCTTCTTCCAGATGCATCCGCCGTAAAGCCTCTTCAATAACCTCCGCCTTCTCCGTTCTTCTTCCGTCAAGTTCGCTTCCCACAATCGCAGTAAAATAATCTGCAATCTGAAAATGCTCCAGAATCTGTTTTACGTAGACCTCCGGTTTAGACGATGCCACAGCAAGGATCTTATTATTGATTTTCAGAAGTTCCAGTAATTCCGGAATCTTCGGATACAGACGGTTTTCAAATATTCCCGTTGTAGTATACCGTTCCCGGTAATATACAACTGCCTTTTCTCCCTCTTCCTCGCTGAGACCTGCATATTTCATAAACTGTTCTTTTAAAGGAGGACCGATAAAACACTGCAGATTTTCCGGATGTTCTTCTTTTTTCCCCAGTTTTTCCAGTGCATACTGCACACAGTTAATAATGCCCTCTCCGGACTCTGTCAATGTTCCATCCAGGTCAAATAATATTACTTGTGACATAGTTACGTCCTGCTCTCTTTTCTTTTATGCTCGGAACTGCTCATTACCTTCGCAGTTCCGAGTCAAAACACCCCGCAGAATAATACCTGCCGGATAGTTACTTATGCTCCATAATAAGCATCGATACCGTTGGCGATACCCTGTACCATTTTTGTCTGATAAGAAGTACTTGCCATATTCAGATCTTCTGTACGATTGGTCATGTATCCCATTTCAACGATACTCACCGGAATGGAGCTCCAGTTGATGCCACTCATGGTATCCGTCTGCATTACACCCTGGTTTTTAGCTCCTGTAGCTGCACAGAAACAGTCTACTATTTTTCTTGACAGTGTCTGGCTGGCACTAATCACACTTTTTCCCAGATACGGATTGCTGTTGGACGGTGCCATCGTCAGTGCTCCTGCAACGGATGTATTATCAGATCCATTGGCATGGATGCGAACCAGAATATCTGCTCCCTGATTGGCTGCCATCTGTGCACGTTCTGCATTGCTGATATTGACATCATGTGTCTCACGGATCATATAAACCTGATATCCACGTGCCTGAAGCTCATCTCTCAGTTTCAAAGAAACCTGAAGTGTCAACTCATACTCGTTTAGTCCGGACGCATTTCCATGAGTTCCGGATGCAACTTTAGGCTTTGTCTGAGATGCTCCGGGACCGATCGGCTCTTTTGCACTGTTTCCTTTTCTCTGGTGACCTGCATCAATGGCAATAATTTTGTTTTTGGAACCTCCACCTGTTATCGTGCCGGTTGTCTGACCAGGTACCCAGGCTCCGCTTCCATTAACGTAATAACTTCCGATCCAGGTGTTTGCCGCCATGGCTCCGCTACCTGTCAGATAATACCAGGTTCCTCCCAGATTCAGCCAGCCGGTTGCCATCGCTCCGCTTCCGTTCAGATAATACCAGGTTCCTCCCAGATTCAACCAGCCCGTCGCCATCGCTCCGCTTCCGTTCAGATAATACCAGGTTCCTCCCAGATTCAACCAGCCCGTCGCCATCGCTCCGCTTCCGTTCAGATAATACCAGGTATTTCCAAGTTTCAGCCAACCGGTTGCCATCGCTCCGCTTCCGTTCAGATAATACCAGGTTCCTCCCAGATTCAGCCAACCGGTTGCCATCGCTCCGCTTCCGTTCAGATAATACCAGGTATTTCCAAGTTTCAGCCAGCCGGTTACCATCGCTCCGCTTCCGTTCATGTAGTACCAGGTTCCTCCCACATTTACCCAGCCGGTCTCCATCCATCCTGCACCGTCAAAATAATACCAGGTTCCGTTGATCTGTTCCCAGCCTGATCTGGTATATCCTCCGTCACTGTGACGATACCACCAACGACCACCGCTGCTGATCCACTCATTTTTTGCCTGTGTTTTTCCTTCGATCCAGACACCATTTTCATCCACATAATAATTGCCGATCCAGGTTTCCTTCGCCTTTTCTCCTGCCTGGTTCAGATAATACCAGCTTCCGTTTTCTTCCTGTACCCAGCCTTCTGCATGAGCTTTTGTCGGAAGAATTCCTACCAGAAACAGCATTACAAATAGCATACCGATCATTTTCAGTTTTTTCATCTGGCATTTCCCCTTTCTTTTTTGTCACTTTTTCTTATCCTCAGGACGCAAAGTACTGATCGATTCCATCTGCTATCCCCGTCACCATCTGCTGTTGATAATCTGCTGTCTGCATCCGGGTATCTTCCTCCGGATTGGTCATATATCCCATCTCAACAATGGTTGCAGGAATACTGCACCAGTTCAGCCCACTCATCTCATCAGTCTGATACATGCCCTGATTATTTGCCCCTGTGGAAGCACAAAACGCAGTGATGATACACTGTGACAGTTTCTGACATTCAGCAATCATTTCCTGATTCAGATATGGGTTAGCCGTACTAGGTGCCATTGTCAGAGCTCCTGCTACAGAGGTATTATCCGACCCATTGGCATGGATGCGAATTAGAATATCTGAACCCGATTCCGCTGCAAGCTGTGCCCGCTCCGCATTACTGATATCCACATCATTGGTTTCCCGGATCATATAGACTTCGTATCCCCTTGCTTCCAGCTCATCGCGAAGCTTCAGTGCCACATCCAGATTCAGCTGATATTCCGTTACTCCTGTTGTTCTTCCGGTTGTTCCGGATGCCACTTTTGCTTTTGTCTGAGACGCCCCCGGCCCAATTGGCTCCTGTTCACTGTTTCCATGTGCCTGATGGCCTGCATCAATGGCAATTTTCCTGCCATTGCCTTCCGGAGCCGGTGTCGGTGTGACAATCTCCGCCTCTACGGTTTCTGCCGGTTCTTCTGTCCCGGTCATTTTCCTGAGATTTGAATCTGTCAGAAGAAGGTACTGTATTCCCTCTTCTTCTCCTACTATAACACTCTCATCCTGCAGTTTTTCCACAAAAGCCTGGTAATCTTTCTCGTTCTTTTTCAGATGCAGTAAAACAGCTGCCACATCTTCCTGCGTATATGCTTCTACCTGACCTTCCTGTGATGTATATCGGAGATCTGCGGTCATAATTTTTACATCATTATGTTCTACCGCCTTTTTGATCTCCGTGATCAGATTCTTTTTCTGTACTGCCGGATCTGTCGGATCATCCGTAGGCTCCGGTGTCACCGTCTGCGTCGGTGTTATCTGCGCTTCTTTTGCCTCCTGTTCCTGTTGTGCCTGTTGCATCTGTTCCATCTGCTTTCTGGCTTTTCCATATCCCAGGATGGCTGCAAGACCCAGGGCAAGCACCACGACCACAATTCCCATGATCATGATGTTCACTCTGGTTCCTGAAGGTTTTTTCATAATCGCTCCTCCTTCCGGAAATCACGCTTACATTCTTTCCGGTGCTTCAAATCCCAGCATATCGATACATGCTTCCAGAATATTTTTTACCAGCATCAGCAAAGCCAGATAGGATTCTTTCTTCGCCTGATCCTCTTCAGCCAGAATCTTTGTTTCATGATAGAAGCGGTTAAATGCATTTGCAAGTTCATAAATATAAGAACAGATTTTATGCGGTGCTTTCTCTTCATAAGCATTCGTGATTACCTGATTGAATTTGGATGCTTCCAGCATCAGCGCTTTCTCACTGTCACTTCCTGCCGCCAGAATCTTCAGGGTATCCAGATTGCCGCCTTCTTCTTTATATCTGTTCAGGATAGATTTGATACGAACGGTTGTATACAAAATATACGGACCGGTATTTCCTTCAAAAGATGTAAATCTTTCAATATCAAAAATATAATCTTTGGATGCCTGGTTGGACAGGTCTCCGTATTTGATTGCAGAAAGTCCTACGATTTTTGCAGTCGCTCTTGCATCTTCTTCTTTGATGCTGCGGTTGTCCACGATTTTTTTATACATCTCTTCGTTGATATCACGAATCAGATTTTCCAGACGCATCACACCGCCTTCTCTTGTCTTGAACGGTTTCCCGTCTTTTCCGTTCATGGTACCAAAACCAAGGAACGTCAGTTTGGTATCATCTTTTACCATACCTGCTTTTTTGGCACAGCGGAATACCTGAACAAAATGCATCTCCTGACGTTTGTCTACCACATACATGATCTCATCCGGATTGTATTTTTCCATACGTTCCACGATAGTAGCAAGGTCTGTGGTTGTATACAAAGCAGCACCATCCGATTTTAAGATCATACACGGAGGTACCTCTTTGGTATCCGTCTCTTCTTTTACATCTACGACAACCGCACCCTGGTCTTCATAAGCCAGTCCCTGATCCTTCAGCTTCTGTACCATCGGTGCAATGGTATCCTGTACATCAGATTCTCCGTTCCACAGATCAAAGTCTACGTTAAGGTTTGCGTAGTTTTTCTTCAGGTCAGTAACCGATACCTGCAAAATATGTTTCCATAATGCACGATATCCTCTGTTACCCATCTGCAACTGATGGGTTGCTTCCAGAGCTTCTGCTTTATACGATTCGTCTTCTTTTGATTTTCCACTGGCTGCCGGATAAATTTCTTCCAGCTCACTGATGGTAAATGGAGCTTCTGTCGGATATTCTCCTTCGTAATCTTCCTGGAAATATACCAGTTCCGGTTTTCTTTTATGCAGTTCTGTGATGATCAGACCCATCTGCAGTCCCCAGTCTCCCAGATGAACATCACCGATAACTTTATGTCCCAGATATCTTCCCATTCTCTTGATACTCTCACCGATGATTGCAGAACGCAGATGTCCGACATGCAATGGTTTTGCAACGTTTGGTCCACCGTAGTCAAGAATCATGGTCTGTGGATCCTTTGCTTCTTCCACACCCATTTTCTCACTGTTTCTCATCTCTTCCAGATACTGCGCCATATATGCTCCGGATACTTTCAGATTAATGAATCCCGGATTAACAGCTTCTGCCATCTCGAGGACTTTACTGTCGGCAAGTTTTGCCACTACATCATTGGCGATCATGATCGGGGCTTTATGATATACTTTTGCACCTGCCATAGCACCATTACACTGATATTCACACAGGTCCGGCCGATTCGACAGCGTAACCTTTCCCATATTTTCATCATAACCGGCTTCTTTAAAAGCGGTCATTACTTCATTGGAAATCAATTCGATTATTGTTTTCATACTTTCCTAAAACTCCTTTGTTAGAATCGTTACATTATATCATGATTCGCACCTTCGGTGCTTGACGCTGCTTTCGCAGCTATCATGATCGCCATTCGCCGCTCCCGATGAACAAACTTCGTTTGTTCCCACTCGCTAACGCTCATTATATCTTATCACGGGCACACAGGCTGGTCAACTAAAAGAATTCACCCTGTCTGCCCCTCTATCAACTGTTTTTATGCAGACACGCTCCAGATTCCCCGCCCACATAAAGAAAGACAGAAGCGATTGTTTGTTTTTATTCCACGGATCACTTCTGTCTTTCATCTGCTATGCTTCTTCCTGTTTTTGTCTTCCTGCTTTGCTTTGTTTATAACAATATTTCAAAATATCACTTCTGCGGACAATACCAATAAAATTATCCGCATCATCCAGTACCGGAACAAAGTTCTGCTTCATGGCCGTATCCACCAGATCCTCCATGTTACAGTTAATATCCACTGTCTGGTACTTCCATCGGAGAGGTACTCTGCTGATGCTGCAATCCTCCGCTTCCCGGATGTTCAGAAACCATTTCTCCTTGATATACCGGAGCAGATCTCCCTCTGTTACAGTTCCCACATATTTTCCGTTCTTATTTAACATCGGAATAGCAGTATATTTGTGATATTCAATTTTTTCAAGTACCTGACGCAGAGTGTCATCATTTTCCACATAGGCAACTTCATTTTTTGGTGTTAAGAAAAATAAAATGTTCATTTACTATAAATCCCCCATAGAAATCTTTTTTTGAAATGACCGGACATTCTTCCCTTTCATTTCAGTTTTCCATTACCAGTATAACCCATTTTCCATCCGATATGGTGAATTTCGCGTGAATAATTTCTAATATTTTTCTTAATTTAATTCTGAACACTCGTATCCTTTTTCTACTCGTGACGAAGTGCATCGATTGGATTCAGATTTGCTGCCTTAATGGATGGAAGCAAACCGAAGATAATACCGATTGCCATAGAAAATACTACAGCCAGTACACTGACAGGTACGCTGATCGCCACCGGAGTCTGAGACATCTTCGATATCACCTGTGACAGGATCACTCCGGCGATTACTCCAAGAACCCCTCCGATACTGGTCAGCACAGCAGCTTCTGTAAGAAACTGCCACAGGATCCTGTTTTTTCTCGCTCCGATTGCTTTTTTCAGACCGATCTCACTGGTACGTTCCGTAACGGATACAAGCATAATATTCATAACACCGATTCCTCCGACCAGAAGAGAGATGCTTGCGATCCAAAGCAGCTGTTTGTTGGTATTTTCACTGACTTTCTGCAGGTTCTTAACTGTTTTTAACAGATCCGCCGCCTTATAAGAGACATTTCTGCTGTCAGTGCCACTGCTGTCAGTGCCACTGTTGCCGGCACCATCCATCATTTCTTCTTCAGAATCAATCATACCGGAACCGGTCTGTCCGGTCACCGCCCGATTCATAATATCATCCACTTTTTTTCCTACAGAACTCATCAGGTCTGTCTCACTTGCCATCACGCTGACTTCTTCCGGCTCATCATAATTATAGACAACCGGCCAGGTACTGTCCGGAATCAGCACGATTCCGTTGGTATTCTGATTATACGTATTGTAATCTTCCAGACTGTTGATCACCGGTTCGAAAGCATCTGATTTGCGGATACAGCCGACCACAGTAAATGGTTCCCCCCGGAGTTCTATAGTTTTTCCCACCGGATTGTCTCCCGGAAATAAAGTCTGCACTGCCACATCGTCAAGCAGTACCACTTTTCGGAACTCTTTAAAGTCGCGTTCTACAAAATCCCTTCCGTTTTGTATTACATAACCTTTTGTTTTCAGAAACTCTGCATCCACACCGTACACACTTCCACTGTCCAGACTGGTGTTGCGATAGGTGATTCCGTCCGCATACCCTCTGCGGTTATAAAAAGTCGCACTCTCAACCCCTTCAAGACTGCGAATCTTTTCTTTCTGTTCATCGGAAATCACGGAAATATTATCCGGCAGACCATTGTCCATCCAGTACTCACTTTCTCCCTGGTAAAGTCGTACATCCACATTGTTGTTTCCTGCACCGATCAGATTCTGTTTGATCTGCTCGTTGGTTCCCTGAATCGTAGATGCGATGGAAATGATGGAAGCGATACCTATAATAATCCCCAGCATGGTCAAAAATGACCGCATCTTATGAGACCATATCCCCCGAAAGGCCAATCTGATATTTTCTAGCATTGTTGTTCCTCCCATCCGCCGTTAATAGTTATAAAGGTCATCAAGCGTACCTTCTTCTGTTTTTGCACCCTCTCTGACATCTTTTCCATAAGGAAATGCGATCTTATCATCCATACTCAGACCGCCTGTGATCTGATAACTGGTTCCATACTGAATACCGCCAACCTGTACTATCTGTTTGGTCAGATGTCCGGTTCCGTCGTCCTTCATAACGTAATACTGACCGTTTTCTGTCCGCACAAAAGGTTTCTCCAGATAGATTCCTTGTCCCTGTCCGTCTCCCTCATCCAGCAGCGTAAGTTCTGCCCAGCTGTTATTACTAAGTCCGCTTGCATCTGCAATGTATGCGGTAAAGGGATAGGAAGATGCATTGGCTCCGTCCTGTCCGTTATTGGAAGGATACGGAGAAATTTCCCGTACTTCTGCGGTAAAGCTGACACCATTGTCATAACTGTATCCGCTCAGTGTAGCTCCCACTTTCAGTTTATTCATTTGAGATTCGCTGACCGTTCCCTGCACATAAAGTCCTTCACTGCTGACCACCTGAATCAGCGGTTTTCCATCGTTGCTTTCTTTTTCAGGATCACCGACTGTTTTCACCACACCATTTAATGTACTCTTAATCGTCTGGTTATTCAGCTTTTTCTGGATACCTTTAATCTCAAGATTGGCCTCTTTCATATCCAGCTGATAACCCCTGATTTCTTTTTCTTTGTCCTTGATCTGTTGTTGAATCTCTGCCGCTGTTCCTCCATAAGAAGTTCCTGTATTACCGGATCCAGTCGTATCAGAAACAGTATCGGTAGAGATCACTTTTCTGCTTTCACTTCCCATTACGCCGGTAACGGTCAGATAGCGAATGGCGGCACTGTTTTTCTTTGTGCTCATTCCATTTACGGTATTTTCCTGTTCTGCCGTTTCCTGAGGATTGCCGGCTTCCTGTGTCGGTTCCGGGGTTTCTCCGGGAGTAACTTCCGGAGATACCGATGGTTCGGTTGGCTTTTCTTCCGGCTTCGATGGCTCAGGTGGTTCCGGACTTTCTCCCGGCTTTGGTGGCTCACTTGGATCGACCGGTTCAGCTGGCTCTCCCGGTGTCTCTCCACTTTGCTTTTTACTCAGATCCACCAGATATTCTCCGTCCTCTTTTACATCTGATGCAAAATCCTTATCTGCTCCGTTCTGTTCCCACGCCTTTATAAGATCACCATTTTCTTCCCGAACCTCAATACGAAAATATTTTCCATCTTCTTTTCTTTCCAGGAAAAAGCTTCCTTTTACAATACCGTCTTTTTTCACCAGATAGGTCAGAGGTTTTTTCTCTGTTCCATCTCCCTGATAGGCACTGGCTCCTTTTTCAAGAACCGCTGCTGCTTTCAGATCCTCCGGCAGCTGACTATCACTGTCATCTGTTTCTTTTTCAAGATTCACCTGAAATCGCTCAGTATCCGCTACCTGAAAATCATCTTCTGTAATCTTCTGTCCCCAGATTTTTAGCAGCTCTCCATTGCTTACATCGCCCTCCCGGACTTCAATCACAAAGAAACACTGTTCCTCTGCCATTCGGTTTAAAAAGCTTCCCAGAATCACACCATCAGCAGCACACAGGAAATGATACGGTTCTTCCACTGTTCCCTCTCCCATATACGGTTCTGCCTCCGCTGTAAGCTCCTGATAAGCCTCTGCCGGCTCTTCCGGCTCCATGGACGGACCCTCCGGTTCCTCGCCCGGATCTTCCGGTATATCAGATCCCGGATTCTCGTTGCCGTTATCACCGGACGGTTTTGTATTCTTTAATTTTGTAATTTCCCTTTTTGCTTTCTCTATGTTCAGTTCGATTCCCTGTTTTTCCAGTTTTTTCATTTCCAGATTCAGATTCTCCAGGGTCATATCATATGTGAGCAGATCATCGCCGACCTTTACCGTATCCCCTTCTTTTACATATATTTTCTTTACTGTCTGTGAATCTGCCAGATAAATATTCTGTGATACATCTGAAGTAATATTTCCTGACAGACTGTTGTCGTGCCATCCGCCACCACCTGACATGTCACTGACAGATACCACCTTTACCGTACTCTGACTGCTTGTTTTTACCGCATATACAGTCACCCCTCCAAGCAGGAGTACTCCTGCAGCAATAAAAGCCACAATCCATTTTTTCTTCATGGCTGCTCCTCCTTTTTCATTATACCGTCGCGGATAATTACTTTTCTCTGTGCTTTCGCTGCAATCTCACTGTCATGAGTGATCATCAATACGCTTACTCCTTCATCGTTCAGGCTCTGAAACAGTTCCATAACCTGTTCTCCGGAAGTACTGTCCAGTGCGCCGGTCGGCTCATCCGCCAGAAGGATCTTCGGCCGGTTAACCAGTGCTCTGGCAATCGCTACTCTCTGTTTTTGCCCACCGGAAAGCTGATTCGGCTGAAAATTCACTCTGTCTTCCAGACCTACGCGGGTCAGTGCCTGCAGTGCCCGTTCCCGTCGCTCTTTTTTCGCAACTCCCGCATAGGTCAGTGGCAGTTCCACATTTTCCAGTGCGGTCTGTCTCGACAACAACTGAAAGTTCTGGAAAACAAACCCAATCTTTTTCAGTCTCAGATCTGACATTTCATTTTCCGTACATTTGCTGATATCCTGCCCGTCCAAAAAAAGCTGGCCGGAAGTCGCCTGATCCAGACATCCTACAATATTCATCAGTGTTGTCTTACCGGAACCGGAAGGTCCCATAATGGCCACATATTCTCCCTGTTCCATCTGAAAATCAATATGTTTCAGAACCGGAATCACCATTTTTCCCTGAAGGTAATCTTTGCAGATATCTTTTAACTCAAGAATCACTGTGCATCCTCCGTTCCTCCGATGACATCTTCGCTGCCATCAGCATTTGACTCATTCTGCTGCATCCCGTCTTCTGTGAGATCTTCCTGATTCGTCTCGCCGGAATCCACTCCATCCACATTCTCATCAGAAAGATCACTGCCGGAACCATCTTTTTCTGAGTAGTCTTCATTCGAAAGATCCATATCGTCTCCATCCGTCACCGGGTTGCTCTGCCCCATCTGACCGTTGCTTCCCACTGCAGTCTTCATGCCTTCTTTTAATCCGTCTTCCGGATAAGTGATCCTATCATCTTTACTCAGTCCATCTGCAATCTCATACTGGAAAAGTTCATCATCATGCTGTCCCAGCGTCACAGAACGCTTCTCCAGTTTTCCTTTTCCATCGTCAACCCAAACATATGGGCTGTCCGTATCTGCATCACAGATGAAAGATTCATCCAGCCAGATACCCGCCTTTTCCTCACTCTGTCCGTAATCGGCTTCCACATAAACATGCTGTCCAAGCATCAGCCCCTCAGAAGAATCCAGTTCTATATAGAACGGATAGGAATTGGACTGGGTGGATCCGTCACCGCTGCTGAAATAATAGCCATTATTGGAACCGTTGCCCGGATTTTCCTTATCTACCGCACCCATCGTTCCTTTCCAGGTGACAGAATCATCTACTCTGGAATGTACGATTACAGCCTGCCCCGGCGTTACAGATGCGATATTCTGTTCGTTTACCTTACATTTAATTCGAAAATCTCCCATTGCAATTATGGACATGAATGCCTGGCTGTCTCCTGAATAAGAATTACTGTCCTGATTTCCGTTATTGATGGACTTGACTACACCATCAATCTCACTGGTAACCTGACAGTTCTCGATGGAGTCCTGTAATTTCTGAATCTCCACCTGTTTGCTTTTCTTTTCATATTCGCTCTGTTTCAGTTCCATCTGGGCACTCTGAATCTGCATTGTATAGTCAAGCTGTGCATCATTTCCTGCACTCCTTTTTTCCTTTTCCAGCGCAGCAATCTCATTTTGTTTATTTCCGATATTGTTATCGATCCGTTCCAGCTCCAGCTTTGCTTTTTCCAGGTCTTCCTGTGATTTTTCTGTATCATACGAAAATAACGGATCTCCCTTGGACACTTCCTGTCCGACTTCCACATAAATATCTTTTACTGTTTTATCCTGACTCTGCTGAATGTCCACCTGTTTCTGTGTTTCTACCACACCGGCAAAGCGATTCACTGCCCCGTTACCACTTCCCGGATTCATCAGATTATCTACGCTGTTTACATATACTACATTTTCCGTACTTCCATCCGATGATTTTCTGCCGAACAATGTCCACGCACCGATTCCGATTACCACAACGGCTGCAACAGCTGCTCCGGTAAGAATAATTTTCTTTTTCTTCATGTCTGCCTCCTGTATCTGATAGGTTCTCATGGTTTCAGTATATCATAGTGCATTCTGCTCTTCCTTACTTTTTCTTTACATTTCTATGGACATTTCCGATAGTTACTGTTCACTCCGTGCCCAGCAACACGCTGCGCGATGCACAGAATTTATGCTGATCGCATAAATTCGCGCGATATGTCTCGGGTTTTCTGTGACCTTTGCTCACAAAAAACACCTCGCGGGATATTACCAGTGAATAGTAGCTTCCGATATTCTTTTCTTGCCATTTTCCCCTGCCCCCGGAGTTGACATTTTTCCTGGTTCTGTTATATTAAATCTGTTACCGCGATTCCGGTATTTTCTGAAAATACAATGCTCTATAGCAACTATTCAGTAGCCACTGTACCGCGAGGTGTTTTGGCATGAATATGCCAAAATCCCGAGACATACAAGCCAAAATGCTATCACCGAAGGTGATTTTAAATGCATTTTGGCTCGTAACTGTGAAGGTACTGAACAGTTACAATTTATATATATTAGGAGGTTCTTATGACACTTACCGGTATTCTTTCTTATCTGGCCGTTATCAATCTGACCGGCTTTGCCGCTTTTGGCATCGACAAATACAAAGCTGTCCATCATAAATGGCGGATCCGGGAATCCGCACTGTTTGCCATCGCTATCCTTGGTGGAAGTGTCGGTTGTCTCATCGGTATGCATGTATTTCATCACAAAACCCTGCATCCTTCTTTCCGGATCGGGATTCCTATGATTCTCATTGTGGAACTGATCGCCGGATGTGTGTGTGTTTATACCATCAGCAATCGTAAGCCATAC
>ENA-OQNN01001575-OQNN01001575.1-human-gut-metagenome-genome-assembly--contig:-NODE-1575-length-14622-cov-56.068644_pt1 | contig 14622 bp, 16 predicted proteins | sample MGYA00242624_ERZ504870 | MGnify/ENA primary metagenome ERZ504870 (study PRJEB26092, sample SAMD00036379) | human gut metagenome | host: Homo sapiens | study: EMG produced TPA metagenomics assembly of... | reverse complement strand
ACCGGCATAATGTCGATTGTCCAGCTTCCAATATCTACTATCAGTGTTTTCTTTGCCATAGCAGGAATCTTGTCCACTACTGCTGCATAGCACTGAGGAAATACTGCCACATCATCAATTTCAATATAATACGGCTCATTCTCATATTTGAAGCTTACACGCTTATTCTTTGTCAGGTACTTGATAAAATCATTCTTCTCTGCTCCAAACCTTGTAAGTGGTAGTCCTACGGCAAGGAATACCTTTGCCTCTGCAAGACCTCTTCTTTTAAGTTCCTTAGCAACTGCTGCAAGAGTGAGAAGATAAAAGCTGTCATCTTCGACCTTTGTATCCTTTACTTCCTGCCTCACAGTTCCAACCTTATAGAACTTTCCTTCATACTCAAGTACATCGCCGAAAAGTGCCGGAGTTGTTGTAATCTCCTTAACTCCAGTGACAAATACCTGAGAGATTGTTTTCATCATTGACCAACCATGATCAATGCCGATTACTTCTAACTTGTTATTCATGTTCCTTTCACTCCTTTTCTGTATTGTCTGCATTATTGTTTTGCAAAATTTCATATAATTACCCACACCCTTTCAAGTGCTCGGTTTTGTCAGATGCAGGAATATCATCAGACCTGCCATAAAAATGCTTTTTCATTAATTCCTCATACAGTTCATCACTCTCTGCCTTAACTTTCATAAGACAGTAGAGAACCACTGTACTAATAATGATTACGAACCAAATTAACACTTTGCCCATTCGACCACTCCTCTCAAATAAAAAGAGGACCAAACCAGCTGATGGAATATTCCATCTCAAGTGCTAATTTAGTCCTCACTAAATGTTTTGATATAAAATTGTACCTAATCTAAGCACACAGATTCACTCTCAGACTGATTGCGGACATCTGTGATACTGACTTGGATTTTCGGTTTTGATATAACAGCGCTGCCTTATATCTACCGCTAAATTGGTATAAAAATAAGGACTAAATTAGGCATAACCCCTTGATTTTACTGGGTTTCATCTAACTTGGTCCTATTATAACTCAAACACCACGTTCCCATTTGCTGACCGTTTTATCTGATACATATAATTTTTCAGCCAAATCCTTTTGAGTTAAATTCTTTTTCTTTCTTAATTCGGTTACAAATAAACCGAATTTTTCATTACTAATTTGATACATACATCCACCTCCTGCACACATATTATAATGGGAGTACGCATAAATCAATCGACTAGCAGTAGAATTGCAGAATATTAGCACAAATATATCAAATAATCTCCCCATTATAATTATTTCTGTGAAGTTATATTCGGATATTTTTTAAGCCATACTATGAAGTAATTAAATCTGTGTAACTTATAACCATGGCAGAAAAAAACAACCTTCCGGAACTTAGAAATGGTCACCTGATATGGAATTGTAATTTGATTCTTCTTTGAACCCTTACAAATGCAGAAGCTGAACAAATAGGAGTTTTCTTCCTACCTGTTCAGCTCTTTATTTACCTGTAAATCAATTCTTTTAACACAATCTCTTCTGCCATATTACGAATACCATTTACCGCCCTAACCCATTCCATCTGGTCACGAGCTTTCATTTCTTCCGTAATGCCCTGCCTCTCCATCATCTGATGCACCAGAACTTCCATTCTCTCCTGCGCTTCATCATCCACAAGATTCAGATGTTCCACCAGTCTGTCTTCCAACATATACAGTGAATACATTGCCGGACAATGCTCTTTCAGATACGTTTTCCGCATTATTCCATATTTTCCATAATGCGGTTCTTCATCTGTACTGACAAGATTCGGATAGTAAATTCCGTCTGCTCCCAGTGTGTAGGTTCCACCCATTTTTTCAAATGTGCTTTTCATGTGTTATTCCTCCTTGAAATCAGCGATATCCTTAAATCATCGCAAAATATTTCAGGGCAGCCTTGATAGCATCTTCTTTCTCTTTCGGACACTGTGGCACTTTTGGATTTTCTGTCTTTGGCAGATTATAGTTCTCTCCTACTTCAATTCCACATTTCCTTTTGATTTGAGAAATATATAAATTTGAAACCTTCAAGCCAAATTCTTTCAGCACATAATCTTTGATTTCCTGATAGGTCGCTTTCGTCTCTGCACTGGTTGCATCCAGCTCATCTAAGTCTAAGTCGATCTCTATCGTGTCATCTGGTTTTTGTTGGGACAAAAGAACAACCGTCTCCACATGTGTCGTTACTACTATCGGAACACATTTTATCAACCTCGTTGCTGTCATGTGAACACAATTCGTCAGCCCTATGTCGTCCTCTTGCATTTTTTCTTTGTGGTTTAAATTTAGCACCATCTACACTATTCTTCAAGCCCGTTTTATAAACAAAAGTCAACTGTGCAGGGTCAACATTTCCGTTTTCATCAAGTCCACCTACAATTACTTTTTCAACAATGCTTTCAAACACATAGCGGTCAAATTTGTCAAGAACCTCATTCTGTTCCAAAGTTTTCTTAAACTCTTTCAGACGTTTTTTTATATCTTTTTCATTATCAGAAGTTTCTTGTAATTTTTTTCTTTCTTCGACAAGCTGTTCTTGTTTACTTACTAAGTCAGCATATTTGCTTTCGTAGGTTTCCTTATCAATAACTTCTTCCAGACGCATATCCACAAGTTTACTCTTTTTCTTCTCTAATGCGTCTATCTCTTTTTCTGCTTTTGCAAGTTGTTTCGACACCGCACTACTACTAAGCGTATCGTCCATTCTCTGCAAAAATTCTTCCAGAACATCTTTATTATCATCACATAACAAACGATAACTTTCTACAAATGCTTCTTCAATAGCTGTTTCTGGAATACCTTTGCTATGCTTACAGAATTTTTTCCCTTTCTTCGTAGCCGTTACACATTGCCATATAACTTTGCTGTACTGTGAACTGCTGTGCCAATTACGCCTTGTTAAAGTGCCACCACAGAAACCACATTCCAGCATACAACTGAAAGCATATTTCCTACTATATTTTTCCCTCTTTGTGTTACCCTCTCCAATCTTTCCTCTATTAACATTTCTTCTGGCAAGAATTTCTTGTGCTTTTTCAAAAACTTCTTCGCTAATAATCGGTTCGTGATGATTGCGAATATAGAATTTATCTTCTTCTCCGAAATTCTCCAATCTCCGCTTTGAAATCGGGTCTACTGTAAAAGTTTTTCCTAACAATAAATCGCCTTTATATTTCTCATTCTTAATAATGCCAATAATTGTTGATTGTACCCATGTAGAACTTCCATACTTTGTTTTATATCCCAAATTTTCAAGTTCATGTGCAATAACAGAACCACCAGCACCCTCAATATACCGATTGAAAATATAACGTACAATTTCTGCTTCTTCTTCATTCACGGTAATTGTTTTCGTGTCTTTGTGATAATCATATCCAAGACAACCTTGAAAACCAACCAACTCTCCCCGTTTCATTTTCATTTTCAAACCTTTTTTTACATTAGCAGATATATTTTCAACTTCCTGCTGTGCCACGGAACTAAGTACCACCAAAAGTAATTCTCCGTCCATAGTTAAAGTATTGATTTTCTCATCTTCAAAATATACTGCTATATTGCGTTCCTTTAACATACGAACATACTTCAAAGTATCTAGCGTATTTCTTGCAAATCTGGAAATAGATTTTGTAATAACCATATCAATTTCTCCATTCATGCAATCATTTATCATACGCTGGAAATCTTCTCTTTTAGCCACTTGTGTACCTGTGATTGCTTCATCAGCATATATGTCCGCAAGTACCCATTCTTTATTCTTCTTAATCATATCTGTATAATAAGCTACCTGCGACTTATAACTGTTTAGCTGGTCTGCACTATCTGTACTAACCCTACAATATGCACCAACACGCATAAGTTCAATCGTTTTTCCTCTTGTACGAGTTTGCAAATCATTCCTTGCTTTGATTACTTCTACTTCTTTCACAGAACCACTCCTTTTATATTTGCGTTTTGTATTTCCTTTGTAGTGTTATTATACAATATTCAAATACACAATTCAAGCAGTTATATCTGAAACAATTTTATAATCTTGCATAAGTTTTGATTTTACTAAAGCATATTCCCTTTCAGAAATCATTTTACGGGCAAGAAGTTGGTTCAACATAGCAATCTGCATACTATATCGTATTAGTTTTTTCTCCATATCAATTCCCCCTTGCTTGTAATTTCTAAGCAGGCAGACGGCTTTGGAAAGCTCCGTTAGTATCTCAACTATTCCCATTCTTGTGGGCAGAACCGCACCATGCGGACGTATCATTATTCTGTGAAGATAGGTCATGGCAAAACGACTTTTCCAACAGTCGCTCTCGGATCACTGCGTGGGTCGCTCGCTTTCTTTTGGAAAGGTCGTGGCGTACAGTTCCCATGGCTCGCTATCTCACAAACGTATCTGTCTGCTTTATTCAGTTGTCAAAGAACTGTGGCGAAAGCGTGTTGCTTTCATGTAAAAGCAGGGCAGAGCAGGAAAGAGGGGGATTGAACAAATCATGCTCTGCGGTTACTGCTTGTTATTCTTCTTCGATTTCTAAGGCAATATCAAACCCTAAAATCATTTTAATAAGTGCTTCTCTGATAAGTCCCTTTAACTCCATATCCACAACAATATAGACATTGCCGTATTCATCATAGAGTGGACGCAGACAGCACTTTGATATGTATGGGTCATAAAATGTCAGTATTTTTTCAATCGCTTTTTCGTCCCCGTCCATTGCCTGCGAAAGCAAGTAGTAGGACGGCTTCTTCATTGTGTGTTTCATTTGCTATCATTTCTCCTTTAGTATTTTTTTCATAAGCTCTAGTGAATTGTGTCGGTTTTGAAAAACACCACTTCTTGAAATATTTTGTCTTTTTGCAATCTCGGTATCGCTCATTTCCAAGAAATAATACATCAGCAAATTTTCTCGATTACGCTCAGACAAATGTTTCAAGGCTTCTGCCAATTCATCATCACAAATACGAATATCATTACCGCATACATTGAAAATCGTATAGTCCGTATCATAGTCGTCCCAGACAGCCAGATTTTCTACAACGATTTCTGGAAGTTCACAAAAAAGTGTTTCTTCCTTTTGTCGTCGCTTTAATTTCTTCTGATAGTCCTTAACAACATGTCGGACAACTTTCTTCAAACAACTTTCAAAACGGCATTGAACTGTTTTCTGGAAGTCAGACGGTTTCATCAATCTCACCCCCTTTCCGTTACGACGTGAAAAGTGGTTATCCCTCTTTCCGCACCATATAGGGAACGGCAGGTGTGATTTGCTAAGTTGAAACCAAAAAATTTTAAAAATTTTTTTAGGCATGAAAAAAGCCCGCACAAAACATATAGTTTTATACGAGCTATTAAAGCTGTAAGATATTCAGTTCTTAATAAAATGCTGTTAGGTAGTATATGATTGTATAGAATTTCGCTTAAAATGTTCCATAATACAAGCCCCCTTACAGCACTTGATTTCTATTAAACTTTTGTCTTTTTGGTAATCTTGTAAATATATTCTTCTGGTGTAGGGCGTTTATTTCCAAAATACTTTTTGAAATTTGCCTGTACTTTTGGGTCGGTGCTGTTCATAGCTTCATCAATCGTCGCTTCTATATCAGCCCGAACATCAGCCAATGATACACCGCCAGCCTTTGCACCTGCTTTCAATGCTTTTTTTATATCTCGTTTTTTAAGTCTTATCATATACACCTCTATAAATTACCTTTGCCCTTAGTCATAAAACTAAAACTCTTTTGCACGAAAAATAAATGCTGATAAAAAATAGGAACATACAAAAGTGAAGCAAGTAATAATTGCAATTACTATTAAACTTATATAATATGTCGTATCAGACACATTTCCACCAATGAATACATTTATTAGAAGGCTTATTCCAACAATAACAGCAACAGAAACAACCAAACTTATGATTGCAGTAATTTCAATTTTTTCCACGCCAAAAAAATAATAGAGTGGATAAAAAAATGAACCAATAAAAATCGCCAAGATACCACCGCCTAAAATAAGTGTAACCGCATCTCAAAAGCCATAATAAAAATATTGATTGCCGTGTATGATAACTGTAAGAAACATGAAGAATGTAACGATTGCCATTCCACCTATACACCAACACAAGTGAATGGTATAGTAACTTTTAACAATATCGTTTCTCCTAACTGGCAATGAAATCTTGTATTTATCCCATTTCGATAAAGTTTCTTTTCTCATACATAAAACAACCAATAACAAAAGTATCGGTGTAATAGATAGAGAATAAATACTTAATAAGGAAGCATTACCCGTGATTGAAACAATAATTCCAAATATAATAGCAAGAGGGAATAAAAGTTTTAGATTTTCGATTACCCCAATAAAATTGTTTTTCAAAAGTCCTTTCATCAATTTTCCCCCTTTACTAACAACAACATAATTTCATCAATCGTTGTATGGTCAATAATAATTTTTGGATATTTTCTTCTGGCTTTTTCAATATCAGAAACCAAAACATCTATCTGATAATCTCTTTTACGGTAAGCCACTATATCTTCTTTATCCAAAGATAAAAAATTCTTATCAGAACATCTCAAAATTGCATAATTGTAAATGAGATTATCTTTTGTTTCAGTAAGAATAATCTTGCCTTTATGGATAAAAGTAATATAATCAGCAATTCTCTCTAAGTCGCTAGTAATATGAGAAGATAAAAGTATTGAATGATTTTCATTTTCTACAAATTCTAAAAAAATATCTAATATTTCCTCACGCATTACAGGGTCTAATCCGCTGGTTGCTTCGTCAAGAATAAGCAAGTTCGGGTGGTGAGATAATGCAACAGCGATTGCTAGTTTCATTGTCATACCTTTAGAGTATTTTGAAATTTTTTGGTTACTATTTAAGGAAAATATTTCTAAATATTTATTAAACAAAGTAATATCCCATTGTTTATAAATTCCTGCCATAATATTTGAAAGTTGTTTTGCCGACAGATAATTCGGAAAATTATCGCCGTCATATACTACACCTATATTTTCTCGGATATGTATATCATTGTCATTCATTTCTTTTCCAAAAATCTCTATCGACCCTTTGTCTTTTTTGAGAGTATTTAAAATACATCCGATTGTTGTTGTTTTCCCTGCACCATTTTCTCCCACAAAGCCCATAACTGTTCCAGTTGGCAAATCAAATGTAACATTATCTAAAGCAAACTCTGAACTGTCATATTCTTTACAGACATTTGATAATTTTAAAGCATACTCCATATTATTCATCCTCCATGTAAAAAAGTGTTAGTAATTCTTGTAGTTTAGAAAGTGAAATATTGTTTGTACGTCCGATTTCTGCGGCAATTTGCAAATGTTCTTCTGCTATGCGTTGTTGTTCTTCTTGATAAAATTCTTTGTTTTGAGCAGATACAAAACTGCCCCTACCTATTGTAGTTTCAATAAAACCATCACGCTGTAAATCTTCATAAGCCTTTTGAACTGTGATTACACTTACATGAAGCGACTTTGCCAAAGCTCTCATTGAGGGAAGACTATCTCCAGCTGTCAATTCTTCGCTCATTATCATTGCCTTAATTTGAGAAGTTATCTGTTCATATATAGGCTTATTAGCATTATTGCTAATAATAATTTCCATATCTTACCTCATTTCAAAATGTACTTTTTGTATAAGTACATTTTAAACACTTTTTCAGATTTGTCAAGAAAAACTTATACTTCTGAATTATGTGCTAAATCTCTTATTTTGCGTATAAGCGTGTAAATCTGTAATGAAATACACGCTTTACATTATTTATCCTACAATCTTCCAGTTACTATCCTTATGTAGTACAAGCTCATACTGTGATACCTGCGTAGCCTTTGTCTGATTATCAAGGAATTTCACAGCTACTTTAACTTTTACATTGTCCCCGTCCTTTGTAAAGATAGAGTTTACCAGTTCAGAATAAAGATAGTCCCTGCCGATAGGTTCAATCACATTTCCAGATACATAATAGGCAAGTTCTTTTTCTGTGGCTGTTGGATAGAGCTTAAAGAATGTTTCCAGAAAAGCGGTAGCGTCATTGACAGTATCAGCGTCTACGCTTGTGTCTGCTTCTGGTGTCTTAGGCTCATAGTCTGATTTTTCGATTGCTGGTGCAAGGGTAGGGTTCTGAACAATTACCATATCCCCGTCAGCGTCCACATGGACTTTTACCGTATAGGTTGCCTTGACCGCTGTTGTCTGTTCTCCCTCTTTTATCTGCTGATCTACTTCGTAGGTAGCAGAAAAAGTGTCCGTTCCCGACTGTTCAATACTCCATACAATCACATCTGTAACTGTGGAGCTGGTCGGTATATCCGTTCTAATGGTATCTACATTTAAGTCCTGCAATTCCTTTGTCAGATAACCGCTGATTGCCTGCGTCCTTACTTCAATCGCTTCTTTGCTGTTATTCCATGTGTAATAGGACTTTGCAAAGTTCTTCACGAAATTTTCTATCCCGTTGGTGTCCTGCAAGCGAAGTTCAATGATTTCTTTTTCGTGGGTCGTGTGCTGGTCGATAGCCGTAAAATTCTTATACACCCCAAAGCTCACGCTTGCGATAAGCACCACCCACAACGCAATCACGGTTTTCTTATGTGTGCCTACCATGACAGTACGCACCTTTTTTTCTTTTGGTTTTTTGAGAGTTTCTGTCTGTTTCTTATTCTTCTTAAACATATTTTTCAAGTCCTTTCTATTGTTTTACTCGTCCTGCACCGATTAAGTGCTGTTGCCAGTAACTACTGCTTAGGTCTGCATATCCTATCGGGTCGCCTGCATGGTACATCTGATTATTTCCTACATAGATACCGACGTGGGTTACATATGAACCAGCGTTATAAGTAGAATGGAAAAACACCAAGTCCCCAGCTTTTGCCTGCGAGAGTGGAAGATGTTGGGTAGCGTCATATTGCATTTGTGCGGTTCTCGGTAAGGAGATACCAGCTTTTCCATAGCACCATTGCGTCAGTCCCGAACAGTCAAAGGAAGTGTTGGGGTTACTGCCCCCATACACATATTTCCAGCCTTGATATTTCAATGCTTCATTCATTACCTTTTGTGCCAGTTCTCCCGATACCTGCGGAACAGTTAAATACTGATTGACTAATTCCACATAGAACATATTTCCATAGCCATACCGCCAGCCCCCATTTTTCGCAACGGCTATCGGGTTGGTGTAAGTTACTTTCTTTCCACCCGATTTCTCACGGGCGAAGCTCTCTGCAAGATTAAAAGTGTGTTTCTTTCCTTTTCCTGCCACATAACCCACATAACCACCGCCATAGTTATAGGACTGTATTGCTACATTCAAATCGTCGATACCTTGATTTTTGCAGGAAGAAAGCAGGGACGCAAAATACTTACACCCCTGCTTGATTGAGCTTTCCGTATCTAAAGAGTTAGGCGGTAAACCAAGACTTTCCGAACTCTGCATAACATCTTCTGCCGTACCGCCACTTTCTACTTGAATGATAGCCAATAGCACATTGACATACTCGGAGATACCGTTTTCTCTGGCGTATTTTTCTACCATAGGCTGATGTTTCAAGACTTCTGCGGATAAATTCATACCCGTAATGCCAGAAGAAAAGTTGCTGTTCTCGTCGTCGCTGTCCGCACTAATCAACACCCCAAAGAAAAGCACTAGAGAAAAGAGGATAGGAAACAGACTGCCAATGAGAGCGATATGTTTCAGTTTCATTTTTTCTTCTGTCCTTTCTTCGTTACAAGGTTACGGGTTTTCTCTATGGTCTGCTGGTTCTTTTGGACGGTTTGCGTTTGCTGAACCTTTGTCCTGCGGTCTTTGGTATAATTCTGGCGTGTTTCCTGCGATACCACTTTTTCAACATTCTGCTTATGTACTGGCTGTGCAGACTGGGTCGCTTTCCTATCAGAAGCACCAGAAGATAACGGACGCTCTTTGATAACATTTGTCTTGACTGGCTCACTTGCTTTTGAAGTGGTCGCTGTGGCAGGGCGTTTCACTTCCTGCATTTTTTCAGCACTCGGCTTTGGAATGATTGAAGCTGTGGCTGGTCGCTCATGGGGACGGGTAGCTCCCGTTGTCGCTGATCCGTCAGCCTTTCGCTGTGCCTGCCTTGCTTCTTGTGCCTTTTGAAGCTCCATACGCTTATCAGCGATATTCTGTCTATGCTGTTCCTGCTTTTCCATGCGTCCCGTCTGTCTGGACTGCTGTTCCTGCACCATGCCACGCTTGAAGTCGGACACGCTGGACTTTGCCTTTTCCTTTGCGGAATACACCGCATAAGCGGTCTGTGTCGGCATATCCTTGATGTTTTCTTTGACAGCGTTTGCCTTGTCTTTTACTTTATTTTTCGTATCTAAGACAGCACCGACAGCAGAACCAGCACGATTTCCAAAACTGGAAGAAGTGTTGCTTCGTGAAAAAGTACGTTTATCTTTTTGAGGATTACTCCTTGAAGAACCATTCCCCGATAGCATAGCTCCCGTAACCGCACCTGTGCCAGCTCCAACCATACTTCTACGACTAACAGCTCTAGCCATGCGTCGCTCCATGCTTCTAGCCCTATGTCGCATAAACAGATATGGTCTGCGGAAAATTCTTCGTCCCATGCTTTGACTGTCGCCAGCATTAAGTGAGAACATACTCATTAAGTCGCCCAGTTTCATATAGATACCAGCAAAACACACTATCTGCAAGAACGCCACCATAAAGAACGGGTAGTCTGTGGAGATGTTATAAAACATACTGGAAATGCTAAATGCCACCGTTACAATGAGCGTTATTCCTGCCCGTGTCATTATGGTATTAAATACCCTTACGATTGCCTGCTTTGCCATGCTTTCATAGCTCGGTATCATGGATAGTAAAAAGCTGATAGGTAAAAACATTGCAAAGATAATAAAAAGTATCTGGCTAAACAACATCATGCCCGTAAGCAAGAATACAAATATCGTGATACCTAAGTTGAAGAACAAGAGGAAAAACACCATACCCAAACGATTTACCACCTGCGGTATCGTCAGATTGTTGTTGTCGTTATCCTCGATTTCTGTTTTCACGACTTCCTCTCTGGTCTTTCCGTCCTCGTCCTCTGGGCTTGCTGATACGAGAGCTTCCACACGGTCTGTCCCGATTTCCTCTGCGTTACTGTTACCAAATTGAAGCAAGAGCCACGGCTGTTGTACTTGAATAGAAAATAAGCTGTCCCGTATCAAGTCCACGCTGTCCTTACCCTCACTGTCAGAGTTGGGGAGCATGATTTTTGTTCCCAAGTCCAAAGAAGCGGTACTGATGTCTGATGAAAATTCATTTATCTTCTTGATGTAGTCGGGAGCATAGGCAATAAATGAAGCGGACAGAATGAACACCACCACAAAGTTGATAACAGCGTGAAGTGCCTTGCTGGTTTCTCTTTTTATCAGTCCCGTATAAGCAACATAAATTCCTACTACTAAGATAATGAGAAGCAGGAAACCAACATAGAAGCCCGTAGAAGAAAAGCCGTTCTGTGTTACGCCTGCAAGGGTCTGTATGCTTTTCCCGATACTGTCTGCCATATCGTTAATAAAATCAAGTTTGTAGGCTTCCTGCACCACATACCCCGTGGCATTGCTTAAATATAAACTGATAGTCCAGACAAAGTTGGTAATGCAGTAAAGCCCGTACTGCACCGATTTTCCGATACCGTCCAGCCAGTTCCACGGAAGCCACGACCAGCTATTATCTACATAAAAATCAAGCTGGTAGTTGGAAAGCGGATATTTGGAATAAAGATTTTCTGCGTTTATGGTATCGTCCACAAGCCCCGTCGCATGAGCCACCGTCCCCAGAAGTGAAAGCAGGATAAGGGAAAGTGCCACGACAAACAGAGCCATTTTGAGAAAGTGGAAAATCTTCTTTTTTGTGAACGCACCTTTTATCCTTTCTTTCATCACTCCACCTCATTTCTCTGTACGGGCGGTCTGGTATCAAAGGCGTGTAGCAGTTCTTCAAAGACGGGGTGTATCTGTACCACACCGACACGCCCGTATAAGTCCTGCAATAAGCATTGTCCGTTCTCCAAATCACGAAGCCGTTTCTGGTTGTTTTCGTCGTCCTTGTCGATACCGAAAAATTCTAAGGTCTGTTTTATCTCGTTAATGTCAGTAGAACGAAAGGCAAATTTCAAGCCGATATTGTTTTTCAGACTTTCCTTTGACACGTCCCCAGAAGATTGTGTAACGAAATAAACGCCTGCCTGCATAGCTCGTCCAGCACGAACCAGCTTATTTGATAAAGTTTCTCCTTGTGCCACATTCAAAAACGCCCATGCTTCGTCCAAATCTACAATCTTAAAAATGCTTCTGTCCGAATGGATAAAATCAAGGGCAAAGGTACTAATCACAATCAGCATAGATACCGACAATAATTCAATGGTCGTGTATTCCTCAAAAGTGGTATCTTTATCTGGCAACACAAGGTCGGCTACTTGAATGATATTGAGCTGATTATCTAAACTGATTGCATTTTCCACCGTACCGTCTGAAAACAGCAGGTGTGCAAAGTCGTAGTCCGTGAAGCTGTCGATATGGTCTGCGATATTTCTTGCTATGGGCGTATCTTCACGGCGTAGCTCGTCTATCACATGGAGCAAGCCTCGTTTGTCGCTCTGGGTAACGGAACGAACCGCCTTACGTAACACAGGAAATTTTTCGCCGTCCCTAGAGGAAATACCCGTAAGGAATGTTAAGATGTCGATTGCCAGACTTTCAGCGTCTTTTACATTCTTCATAATCACAAACGGGTCAAGAAGTCCTGCATTGCCTTTATCGCTTGTTAGGTTTACGATATTGATTTCATGGGCGATTTCTGGAAGTGTTTCTTTCCAGTTGCCACGCTCACTTTTAGGGTCTAACAGAAGTGCTTGACCGCCAAACAGCACCGCGTAATATACCAGAAGATTGTTACAGAACGATTTCCCACCGCCAAGCGAACCGACAAAAGCAGACGCTAAAGCGTTGGTAACTGTACCTTTTACACCTTGACTGGCAAGGGACGGTTGCAGGTACACATTTCTTCCCGTATCAACAGAATAGCCCATATAGATACCCGTAGTTTCTCCTAACTGCTGTGTCGCACCAAAACCAAGCCCTGCTAGAAAATCTGATTTTACATACTGCACATAATCATTGATATATCGCTTGCTGGCTGGAAGAAATTCAGAATGAAGCCCCAGCATATCCCCAGCAGGACGCACCAGCTTTACATTGAGGTCGTCGTAAAAGTCCTTGACTTCATCACAACGGCGTTTCAGCTCGTCAAGATCGGGTGCAGACACCCGAATAACGTAGCTTAACTTATACATACTTTCTTTACTCTGGTCTAAGTCTGTTTCCAGCTCGTCCACGCTGTCTAAAGCGTCCACCACATTTGAGCTGGTTTCACTTCCTGCTTGATAAGCGTGATTGTCAAGGTCTTTCAATTCCTTTTTCTTGTTGCGGACGGTTGTTAATGCTTTTCTGTTTTCTACGATTTCTACATTCATAGAAGTATCAACGGGAAAGGTAAATTGCTGTTGCTGGAAATAGAAGATTTCACTTGACGGAAAATCAAGCTCGCCTACAATCGCATTGACGGTAAAATAGGACACATAGCTTTCCTTGTCCTCATGTTCCAACCGTAAATACCGCTGGCTTTCCTCAATCACACACCTTGTCGGACGGATAAGGTCGTAGTATTTTATCAGCGTTTCTTTGTTCAATTTCTTTTTTGGTAACTGATATTCGTAATCTTCATAGGCGATACCGTCCCTGCCGTAAAGATGTTCCATGAGATACCCAAAATCATTGATTTCCAAGCGACGCACCTTAAAACGACGGGAGATTTTATTTTCCAGTAACTTTTCTATTTTCATGTAACGGTTGATTTCATCATTCGGCATGGAAACAAAATCATTCATCAGCGTGTGGTTCACTTCATGGAGAAATTCCGTGAACGTCAGCCACGCCGATTTTTTGATGTTCTTCAGATTGAGCTGTTCTTCCGTAACCATGAGCTTAAAGCCAAGAAAAAAGCGGTAGTCCACTTGATTGTCCCCAATCATAGATACTAACGCTTCGGTCTGTTCGTCTATCTTCTGATAGGCAACTTCCTTTAATTTTCCAGTTACCAGCTTCTTTGACTGTTCCTGCATACTTCGGATTGAGCTTTCTGTGGCAATCTGCAACGCATGAATTTTACCCTCACGGGACTGTGCGATAAGCTGGCGAAAGCTGTCATGCACAATAAATTTCTGCTCTGCGGATAAGAAAGAATAGTTGTACGGTATCAGCTCATAGTAAGCGAATACCTCATTGTCCTTGTTCCAGACAAGGTTGTTGTCAATATATTTTATCGGGAACATCGTTCACACTCCTTACTGCCGTGATTGTTTCATTCAAGGTCTGCTTATGCAGTTTTACGGCTTTTCCTGCATAAGTGATTTTCGGTCGCAGGGCATAGGTTATCTGTGATTTCAAAAAGCTGTACGGCTTCTTTCCGTCAAAGGTTTTCTGCGACATAAACCAAGTGAGAGCAACGGGAATACCGAAATATTTGAGAAATGCTCCCTCAA
>ENA-OQNN01001558-OQNN01001558.1-human-gut-metagenome-genome-assembly--contig:-NODE-1558-length-14767-cov-2.809973_pt1 | contig 14767 bp, 35 predicted proteins | sample MGYA00242624_ERZ504870 | MGnify/ENA primary metagenome ERZ504870 (study PRJEB26092, sample SAMD00036379) | human gut metagenome | host: Homo sapiens | study: EMG produced TPA metagenomics assembly of... | reverse complement strand
ATATCACCGAGGTGATATTGTGAACACAGGTAAAAACGCGGATCTTCCGCTCGGTCTCGGCATGGCGCTTATGCAGAACACGGAAGATTTTCTATACTTCTCTGAGCTGGACAAGACTCAGCAGGCAAAAATCATTGAACAAAGCAGGCAGGTGAAAAGAAGCAGCGAAATGAAGAGCTTCGTCAGCGGCATTAGCGCAAACGGATGAAAAATCATTTGTTTCCAGAGCGAGGACATATCGAAAATTTGTTTGGTATTTATACTGAGAAAGATCAGGCAGAAGCGGCTAAAGATACTGTGATCAAAGAACTTTATAATAAAGAAATTGCAAGGGGCGAATATACTTGGATAGAAGACATATCAGAGATTGAAGTAGGTATTTTGGAAGTTGAAGCTAATAGTATCGTAGACATTAGGTTAGGAGGATATTGTGAATAAGATTATCAGAAAAATAGATAATCTGTACGTAGCTGGTGTGTAGTCGCTGATTAAAAGGCTCAGAGTAAAATCTGGGTCTTATTTTTTTTTTGAAGAAAGGGAATAAAACAATGATTAAATTAGAGCATGTGGTTCTGGCAAGTCCGGAACAGATGGAATTTATTATAGAAGGTATGAGAAATCCTATGAATAGCTGGGAGAAGAGTGACAGTTATGCCGGTCATGAATATATGGGAACTGGAAATGAGTATTTTAATCTTGGGTCCAACGATCATTCTCTCATGCAGCGGTTATCCAAAGCTGGTACAGATCATAGAAAATACATGAGGATGATGCCGGTATATGTGAGGATTACTGCACCAATATATTGGTAGTTCTTTCTGCCAATGAAACACTTTGCCTGTTTATCAGCAGGGGTCACGCAAAAAATACATATCCTTTAATGAAAGGAGAGTGATTTAATATGATGAAATTTTTAGCGTTTTTAGGAGCAATATTATGGGAGAATCATGGATATTGGATAGATAAAGAGCACGATATATTTCAAATGAATTATAATGAGTTGCCTTTATTAGGAAAAATTGGATATAACCTAATGGTCTTTGGTCTTAAGCATGACAAAAAATTTAAGTCAGCAAATAAAATCATTTGATGATGATTGAGAGCTTATTGCTCTCTTTCTTTTTATATTTTAGCGTGGCTAACGGGGAACCACCCATTGGAATCCCGTGGGAAACATTTCAAAAATACATACGCATAATAATCATATTCTTTAGTGAAAGGAGTGATATTTTATGGCAAATGAAATCATAGCTGAATACGTACATTGGAGAGACACATGTGACGGTAAGCAATTTATTATCATGTGGAGTGATCATACTTGGGAAACTATACGTTGCCCGTTTACAGATTACTGGATTGGTAAAAAATCTTACAAGCAGTACATGGAACTAAACAAGATAGTAAGCAGAAAAATGAGTAAAGAAAATGCTATGAAATTTATTAATGAAAAGTTCGAGAGCTTTAGGTAACACTAAGGCTCTTTTATTTTTATATTTTTGAAATGAACCTGTAGAGGCTATCCCCTATGCCTTCTGGGCGGGGGAGTAGGGCTACTATTGATACGTGGCTGGGTTTTAGGAAACGAATCCCATGAAAACCGAAATGGTGTCCTATTGTTTTTATATTATTGTGTGTTAGCGAAAAATACAAAGCCTATTATGAAAGGGGTGACAATTTATGTTATGTGTATTTATTCATTGCACGAGTGTAGCATGGGCTATGAAAATATGGAGACTTATTGAGTTGAATGGGTATCATGTGATGAGTCCGCCTTGGGGGTTTCGCCAAGACGGTATATTAGAGATATCTAAAGACGAATACGCTGAATTGATCAGAGACCCAAAAATCAACTACATCTTAGAAAGTAAAGTAGCAGTTAAACAGATTGTCATCGAGGAATAGTAGAGTATGGGCTCAGCAATAAAACGCTGGGTCTTTTCTCTTTTATATTTTTAGCACACACAAAAACAATAGTAAAAGATAGTCCATTAATGGGAAAGAATTTGATACATACAAAGTTGGCACAGTTGCTAATTCCACAAGTACTATGCATAAAATCCAGGCTAAGAAGTTTACACTGGAGGATTTCAGTTGTGATCATTTAACAAACAGAGCAATGAAATTACTCAATGAAAATATTCGTGAGTTAAATTTCTGGAGAGACGCTTTCAACTGTAAGTCGGATGAGGAACGGAATTTATATTTTGCCAACAGCGATTGGAACGACACTTACATTCCGACTAAAAAAGACTGTTGGTGGCAGATGATTCAGCTTCTTCCGAGTAGTTATAACCAGACTCGTAATGTAATTGCGAATTATGAAGTTCTGGCAAATATTTACAAGTCACGTAAAAGTCATAAGCTGGATGAATGGCTAGATGTTTGTAGATGGATTGAGAAGTTACCTTATAGCGAATTAATTACAGGAGAGGAGAAATAAAAATGGGATATATGAAAACAGGACCAACTGGACTTCCGATAACAACTAAGAAGCAGAGAAGTATCGTCATACCCAAGAAAGCTAAAGAGTACATTAAAGACTGTTGTGGAAAAGTTGGATTAAGTCTAATTATACATACAATGCGTGCCGGGGGATGGGTGATATTGGATGGGGTACCCGCATCTGGAAAAACAACAATACAAAAAATATTATACAGATTAGGATACCCTTACGTAATGACATCAACTGATCCGGAATGTCGAATTATTCATACTTTGGGCTGCATTGATGCTGAGCACCAGATACCCGTAGACGATATTCTCGCAGAGCTTGGCATCGATTAGCAATATTAAACGCCAGGTACGGATCGTTTGAGAGTTTACCAGCTTTATATCCTTTATTACGGAGAGCTTCGTTCATATCATTATTGCTTACATGAAACCCTTTTATGTAATACAGTTCAAACGAAGCTCGAAGACGGTCAGTTGACGCATCGTAATTCATATTTTTACTTGGCAACACGTAGCGATCAATCCAATCATAAAGGATGTATTGTTCATCTTTTGTTAAATTCATAGAATACACCTCCGTACTGGTATTATATCACATATTTTAAGGAGAAAGATAATGAAAATTAAAATTAAAATTATAGCAGGATTATTTATTTTTGCAGCTGTATTTTGTCTTGCTAGCTGTGGAAGTAAAGAAAATAAAGATAATCAAACAGAAAAATTAAAACCACTGACCATTGATATTCCAGATAAGAGGCAAGATGGCAGTCTTACAATGGTAGATACTGAGGGTAACAATTATCTGCAGTTTGACGGCATTATTCATATCGAGAATGATGGTAGCAATGGTGAACCAATTAAGATCGTTGTATATCAGAATGAAGCTGAAAATTACGAATTCAATTAGGGGAGGATCAACATGTTACATATTTGGCATCCATATCCACTTATGAAGCCGAAGAAAGACGGATGGTATATTTGTACAGCGGCTCATGGAGCAGGACTGAATACACCTAAGGTCATGGAAGTATATTTTCGTAAGTGGGATAAGAAATGGTATAACCCTAGAAGACAGAGCGTGTTTGATGGATATAAGGTATACGAAGCCTGCCGAGCACCGATTGAAGATAATCGTGTATTCACTGATTCGGAATGTGATCGTATTGATATTTTAGCTTGGCGTCCATTACCGAGATTGTATCCATTTGGAAGAAAGCGGGGATAGAGATGATTGATGAGATGATTAATAGAGAAGGTATTTTGGAAAACAGATGCAATAAATTGAGAGCTATTATTTGGGAGTTAGCTCATCCGGATGAGAAACGTCTGGAACAACTTATTACGCGATATGCCGTTAATGGCAATTTAAACCATGACGACTTTATATATTTATATGAATCGCATCAGCATCCTAACGATATACTGTCAGATAAGAAAACTAAGAAACCGCCTCTTGGTGTAATGCCGCGTGATAAGTGGGATAAAAAGCGTAAGAATGATCTCAGAGATGCTATCGAGCGTTATATTTGCTATGGTAAATTTATTCCTACTGAATGGATTCAAGAGTATAACGAAATTTGTGACAGACAGGAGAAAGAAAGTGAATAGAGAAAGATTTATAGCAGGATTAAAAGAAAACCCTGGATATTCTGACAAGCAACGAGATAATATTATCAAGAAAAGTATTCAGAACTGTCACTGGAAGACTAAGTGCACAGTCGCTATGGAGGAACTTGCAGAATTACAGCAGGAGATAAGTAAAAAGATTCGTGGTTCTAAAGATAAGGTTGGACTTTTGGAAGAAATGGCAGATGTTTATATTTGCTTGGAATTCCTGAAGTCCATTTTTAATATTCACGAAAGTGACGTTTTCCGAGCAATTGATGTAAAACTTGAAAGAGAAGAGGCACTTCAGAAGAGGTTGGAAATGAAAAAACAGGGAGGCAGGAAATGAGTAAAGAATACGATTTATATTTGGAGCAGCATAAGAATGCGGTTCGACAGGCACTCTACTGGATTATGGACAATCTACCAACTTTGATTCCTGAAGAAAATCAGTTAGAACTGGTACATCAGATAGGATTTGCACACGATGCCAGTAAAACAGATCCTGAAGAGTATATTCCGTATGATGCATATTTCTACGGTGGGAATCGTTCGCATCAAGTAGTAGAAGAATACGAATATGCTTGGCTGATACATATTCACAATAATCCTCATCATTGGCAGTATTGGATTCTTCATCACGACGACCCGGAAGAAGCAGAAACGATCATGGATATGCCATATAATTATATTCTTGAAATGATCTGCGATTGGTGGAGTTTCAGTTGGAAGACCGGTAATCTGTATGAGATATTTGACTGGTATGATGAGCGGAAAGATTATATGAAACTCAGTGATAAGACCCAGAAGATCGTTGAAAATATTCTGGAGAAGATAAAGTGGAAACTGGATGATGAACGTGGGATTATAGAGCATTCGGGTAGACCCGGTATGAAGTGGGGAGTTAGAAATGGTCCGCCGTATCCTATTGATAAATATAAGAATCGTGGTAATATTAATATTATACAAAAAGCCATTGATTCGGGAAAAATAAAAACTACGATAAATGCGGATAAGCAGAAACGTCATACTAAACTGGATCATCTTGCAGGTAGAAGCTATCTGAATGGTGGGTGTGAGTATGCTCAGGAATTAGTAGACAGGCATTGTGGTAAAGGCGAAGCAATATTAGATAGAAAAGGTAATTGGACTAACAAAGAACGCTTTGTTGATGACAATTTCATAGGAGTACATACAGATAGTGACGGGAATGAAACTAAGACTAAAAGGGGAGTTATAGCATATTCAAAAACGGGTTCTCATGTATATCCGGCGTAAATGAAAGGAAGTATATTATGATCAATTTAAAAGAATTGGTAGGACGAAAAATAAGAATCACAGACATCGATGAAATAGAGTATGAAGGCGTTGTTGATGAATATATCGATGCTGAAGACAATGTACCGGAAGAAATTGAGGCGATTATTCTTATAAATCTTAAGAAGATCGACGACGGTGATATTTTCGGAAATCCTATTGAGTTCACTGCACCAGAAATTAAAAATATTGATGTAATGGAATAAGTGACCTATTTGTTCACATTAAGACTCATGAACTTTGATTAGTTTGTGGGTCTTATTTTTATATGGAGGCAATAGCAATGGACAGTACTGGTATGAAAGAGGTATATTTTGATAAATACTGTAAATCCTGTAAACATAGTAGTGTTGCGGAAGACTCAAACCCATGCAATGAATGTTTATCAGAACCTACACGGGTATATTCTCACAAACCACTTAGATATGAAGAGAGCAGGTAAGTATTATGGAAGATAAGTGTATTGTATGTGGTGATTATGTGCCAGAGGGAAGACAAGTATGTATATCTTGTGAACGAAAGATACTGGCGAGAGTATATTTATATAGAAGAAACAGGGCTTAGTTTTTGAACTAGGTCTTTATTTTTATGTAAATATTTAAAACAGAGGAATGAGATCATACGCGAGCATAACAACGGCTGTTATGAAATAATAAGAGGAGGTAGTAACACTATGATTAAAATTATTGATGCAGCAATTAACTTAATTGGAGCATTGGGGTTATTTACAGAGGTATTTATATTGGGATTATTATTATTTGTTGATCTCGATAAATGGACTGTAATAGTACCTATGTGTCCAATTTTTGTGTGCGTTATTTATAATGAAATACGGACCAAGCTTATTAAAGAAAGGAGAGAAAGGTTGAGGATAACTAAAATGATGAGGGGCTCTATTTAAGGGCTCTTTTTCTTTTTAACACTGAAAAGGAGGACATATATTATGATGAACTATGAACAATTTAAAAAAACTGTAAAAGAAAATTTCATGAACTATATGCCGGACAAATTTAAAGATATGGTACCTTTAATCTCTCAGGTTGAAAAGGTAAACAGCACGCTTGATGCTATTAGTGTCAAAGGTGACAATACTTCAGCGTTTCCAACCATTTATATTAATGATATGCATAAAGATTATCAGAATGGTACTGATTTAGAAACCATCTTAACAGCAGCATATAATGTGATTGCACGGGCGTATGATGAATCTTTGGGCATAAATGTTAAAGATATTTTGGCAAATGCAAGTGATAACATATTTTTCATGCTTATAAATACAGAGCAGAATCAATCATTATTGAACAGCGTGCCACACAGATCGTTTCATGATTTATCTATTACATACAGAATAATGGTTAAGTTTGATAAAAACGGACTTCAGGCAATACCAATCACCAATGGACTTGCAGCAAAATTAAAAATGACGGAGGAGCAGTTATTTAAATGTGCTGAAAACAACACACAAAGATTATTTCCACCTACAGTTAAGACCATGAGTGATGCTATGCGTAAGGTATTTATTTCAATGGGAATGTCTGAGGATTTTATAAATAAAGTACTCGATAGAATGTCTCCAGAACCGAATATGTGGATAATTTCGAATGCCTCATGTATTAATGGGGCTTCTTCCATTCTTTATGAAAATGAATTGCACGAATTGGCAGAAAAAATGGAAAGCAATCTTTATATTCTTCCATCGAGTATTCACGAAGTTGTTGTCATCTCAGCAGAAATGGGTAACCCTGAAGAACTTGCACAAATGATGGCTGAAGTAAATGTGAGTGAGGTGCCTTTGGAAGATCGGCTATCTAATCAGGTATATCACTATGACAGGAATTTACGAATACTTACAATTGCGACTAATACGCCAAACACATGGTAAAGGTGGTGAAAGGCATTTGGAGAACACTGATGTAAAAGATTTATATTTTGGTCTATACTGTAAAACTTGCCGGTACTATTTTATGCCTGCTAATAAAAGACCCTGCCGTGATTGCATCGGAGAGCCTTTAAATCAGGAAACACATAGACCTCAAAAATGGGAGACAGGTATTTAGTCAGAAAAGAGCTTAATCTAAATGGTTAGGCTCTTCTTTTTATATTTATTGGATATCCAATAAATAGCAGATATTATGAAAGGAGAATGAGTAATATGAGCGATGCTAAGAAATGTGATAGATGTGGTAAGTATTATACCCCAAATCGAAAAAATAGATGTAAGTATGAAGGAAAAGAGGTTGGAGAACTGCATATACGTGGGTTAAATGGATGCGAATTTGCTTTATCAGCTGATTTATGCGACCAATGTGCTCTTGATATTTTGGCTTTCATGCATCTAAATCCAGATAAAAATGAGCCAGATATAAGAAAAGATATAATTATAGAATACGGTTATCTGTTCAAACATTCTAATTTATCACTTATTAATTTCTTGCAACATTCAAATCTTTTAACACCTGATGAGAAAAGGGAGATGATCCGATTAAATAAATTAGAAAATAATATAGTAGTCGATGAGAAAGGACAAGTTAGTTACCGAAATGTTTGTCCGTAGAAACGAACTATTAAATACATTAGATAAGATTACAAAATGGGAGGATTGATATTTTTGACTAGAAGAAGAGGACGTCCTAAAGAACCAAATGCTAAGAGGCATGGACTTAGGATACGGTTGAACGAAGATGAATTGTATATGTTATCGGAACTGAGCAGGAAAACCGGTAAATCTCGATCTGATATTTTTATGCAATTAATGGCTGATGAGTATAGGAAGATATTTGGAAAGGAGACTATTTAAATATGAAAAAACAATTTACAGTTGATACATTACGAAGATTGCTTAATCAAATTTCTGCAGCTGGTTATGGAGATGCTGAAATATTTATCGGTAAATGTTATCCGCTTATGGATGATTCGGTTATTTCAGATTTATATAATAATAAAGTTAGAATTCGAAACACGTATTATGACAAGAAAATGGCAGAGGCAATGAATGAGGCAAGTGAAGGTATGAAAGCAGTATATAGAACATATTTAAGTGACTGCTATAAAGCTAGTTTCGAAATTCCTGAGGAGGAGATGCACGATGAGTAAAGTGTATGTTATATTTCGTGGAGAGCATGAAGATCGCGTTATTGAAGCTATATTTAGTACTCTTCAGGATGCTGAAATATATTGTACAACACATTGGCATGATGAGGGTAGTAGTGATACTCCTGTAATCGAAGAGTATGATATAGATGGTGTTGAATATTCGATTAAACCAACTATATATCGTGCTTTTCAGTTCGAATTGAAGAAAGCCAATAAATATTGTAAAGAGTGTCTCTATGACTATACTTTTCTGTATAGTAGCACGTCTATACAACAACATATTAAGGAGAGTCCTACAACCATAGCAGGTATAATCCCTGTAGCTAATAGATTTGATTTTGGTTGTGATGAAGATCTAAAGAAAGAGAAAATGCTTAAGCTGATTTATGATACGTATGATAAATATAGGGCATATAAATACGAATTATAGGAAGGAATCGATAATTATGAGATTTATGAGATCCAGATTTCGTTTATGGAAAGAATGGACCAAATGGAACGGTAACAGTTGGTTGTATAAGATCGAAGTGTTATTTGGTATGGCTCATTCACCGAGTTTTGAATATGTCCTGCATTGGGAAAGACCAGGTTATATTATCACAACTGAAGAACTGCATAGATGGATAAAGGATAAAAAGTGAGGACTGAGATTATGAAAAGATTATTTGCAACATCAAATATTTGTGTGGGCTATATGGATGATATAAAAACAGACAAACCTATAGGTATTGCGATAAAAGATCCATGTTATAAAGATGGTGAAAAATGGGATATTGCTCATCTGTCTTTTGAGGAGATCCGAGAGTTACGTGACTTATTAGATGAAGCTATTAAAGAACAGGAGGATTGATATTTGTATGAGGCTGTTAATAACTCTTGATAGAGAAGACATAAAAAAAATATTGAAAGGCTCGACTGTGGAATTAGACCTAGATCCGTGTCGTGATTGTATCGGCTTGTGTGGAGTAGATATTTCTACTTATATGAATATTCCAGTGAAAAATACTATTTTAGTAGAGGAGGATTAATATTTTTATGATGACGTTTGACGAAATGGAAACTGTAGTAGAACTATGTGACAGCCTATCTGATGTAAAAAGAAAACAGGCTTTAGATAAAATGATATTTGAATATCGGCAATACATGCGATCAGGAAGTCCGGAAGATTGTGCTCAGAGAAAAGAATGGATGAAAATGTCCTATGAGGATATTCGTAAAAACTTTAATAATACTGTCAATGCTTTACGAAATGAAGTGAAAGATATTCGAAATTCATATACTAATCAGAAACCACCTAAGAAACAGGCAGGTAGACAAAGAAAGAAGACAACAGAGGATTGATATTTTCATGGAATTATCATTAACAAAATCTAACTGATAGGAGAGGTCTAATTAAGGGCTTCTCTTTTTATTTTGGAAAGGAGAACTAAATTATGAAATGTAAAGGGACAGTATGGGCTTATATTAGAGAAGATAGAACTACAGTTAAGGAGTATAAGGCATTATTGTATTACAGAGACGCATATTATGATGGAGATTTTTGGGAGCCGGGTACTACATATTTGAAATTACTTGACGAGGATGGAAAAGCAGTTAAGAAAGTAAGGTGTACCAATATTCCAAAAGTTCCCTGCAATAACACATTATGGTTTTATACAAAGCAGGTTTTGGATCCGCTGGCTATGTTTGCTAATGTAGAGGCTGACATCATTGAGGAAGAAAAGACAAAATCCAACTCTCTTAAAGTTATTGATATTTTGAAATATATGCCCCTCACACAAGATGTCATTATCTATATGTCTACACCAAATAGTCGTTTCTCGTCAACAGTCAACGTAGCGTTAAAAGTATTATCAGATGATATTTTACAGTCTGAAGTTTACAAGCTTAGAGCAATCAGCACAGATTCTAGTATTCGTATTTACATCGAAAAAGATCGGGAGGAGCAGGAATGAGATTGAGAGTGAAGCATAACCAGCATTTTCATTGCTGGTTCGGGGAAGAATATGATGATTTGCTTGGCTCCTGGTATACCGTAACTAATCCGTGCTATACAAAATGGGGTGCAAAAAGAGAACTTCGTAGCTTGTATAAGTACTATAGTGATCCACAGAAGATCGAAGAGATCGAAGAGATTGATATTCCGAAACTGATGAATGAGGACTCGTCTATGGTTTTGAAATCTATATGCGATGGATCATTAGTCCTGTTTGAAGCTATGGTGCTCTTTCATATGGGTTACTCGATTTCGAACTGGGAGTGGTGGCTGATCATATCACTTACTATTTGCTACCGGTTGCTTGCGATGACTGTATTATAATAAGAAAGGAAATGATATTGAAAGTATATTTATACAACTTTTACAGAGGGAAACTGCTGGAATATGAGGGAGAGCTGCTTGTTAGGAGTAAGTATCAGGCTATATTCAGAGTTTTGAATAAAAATGGCGATATTATTCGTGTTTTAAAGTGTGATCCGAAACCTGGTGTTCTGTATAACCGTAATGTTTGGTTTGATGAAGTAAATAAGGTTAGAGCTATTGATATTTTCATGGATAATGAGCTTTCCAAAATCAATAAACTAGATGAGGAGCTTCAGAAAAGAAAAATCACTGTAAATGAACTTATGAGAATGAAAGCGGAGGTGCTTATACGTGACGCGGGAAAATCTGAGAAGACTGAGACTGGTCAGGAATGAGATGCTCTGTAAGTATATGGAACATAGTAAGAGAGCTAATAACTGTTTAACTGAAGCACATAAGCCAGGTGTTGCTTCACAGAGAAAAGAAGAGCTTAAAAAATTTGTTTCATTTATATTTCTTCATAGCAGGTGAATGGAAAGATTTATTTCATTATTTAGACACCATTATTCATGATATAGAAGAGGAGATACAGGATGCACGTTATTAGATTTATTATCAGTACAATGATACTTATTGTTGAGGAATTGATTCTGATTCATATGGGATATTCTATCGTGAATTGGGAATGGTGGGTCATTATATTACTTACTATTTGCTATCGATTGCTTGGAACGCTGTTTTAATAAGAAAGGATAAGAAAGGAAATGATATTTTATGGCATCTGAAAACAAAAAGAGAAAAGCACGGAATTCCTATTTACATAATGGTGCAGACAAGAAAGATTGTAGAATGAAACATTATATGTATTTTACCAAACGTAGTAGAAAACATTGTAATAAAATTACGGAGGGATGATATTTTTATGAGAGTTAAATTATTTACACACACAGATTTAGACGGTATTGGATGTGCTGTTCTGGCATATTTAGCATTTGGGCGTAAGAATGTAGATGTGGAATATTGTGATTATGGAGATGTTGATGAGAAAGTTGGGGATTTCTTTGTTAATGGATCACCTGGAGAATATAATGCTGTATTTATTACTGATATTTCTATTAATAATGAACTTGCTATGGCTATTGATAGGTATGCAGTGGAGGATTTGTGGCATTTATTTGATCATCATGTAACTGCTTTTGGACTAAATAAATATGACTGGTGTGAAGTTAATGTTATGAACGATACACTCGGGATAAAAACATCTGGTACTGAATTGTTATATACGTATCTAAGGAACCACGAACGGTTTGATCATTTGAGTGCTAATACAATTACTAATATTGACAGGGTCGTTGATATCATCCGAGATTACGATACTTGGAGATGGAAAGAGCTTGGTGAAGAAGGGATTGTTTACAAACAGGTGAATGATCTCTTTTATATTTATGGGGGAGAGAAGTTTATTAAATGGGCTTTAGATCAAATACTTACTCTTAAACTTTATAGAGGTATAAGTGTCTTGCCTATATTTTCAGACCTAGATACTGCTCTTCTCGACCAGAAGCAAAAAGACATTGATATTTATGTAGAGCAGAAGAACAAGCAGCTATTTACTCAGCTTGATTCGTTTGGAAATGAGTATGGAGTAGTGTTCGCTGAGAGATATGTAAGTGAGCTGGGTAATCGACTGTGTGAGATGCACCCAGATCTTGATTACGTAGCGATGATTGATATTTCCAACGGTAGAGTATCATATCGTAGTATTCGTGACAATATTAATCTTGGTACTGAGATTGCTCATAATTACGGAGGTGGTGGTCATCCTAAAGCTGCTGGTAGTACCTTTGACTCTACATGGGCTATGGAGACAGTTACTAATTGGTTATTTGATAGTGAAAATTTTGAGAATGTCTTATAGATTTCTAACAGTATAGAAGTTATCAGAAGTCGCGGTAAAATCCTTCTATATTATGAAAACTATACAAAATAATCATTTATAGGAGGACGAGATTATGAAACAAATAGTATTAAACGGATGCTATGGATGTTTTGGATTATCAGAATGTGCAATTGAATTATATCGTGAACTCGGAGGAAACAAGATTACGAGATACGGATTCGATCGTTGTGATCCGATTCTAATCGAAGTTATAAAACGATTAGGAGAGGGAGCAGACGGTGATTACGCAGCTCTTTATGTTGAGGAGTTAGATGAGCGATATGATTATCATATCACCGATTACGATGGTTATGAAAGATTGAAAACATCCGTAAATGAAAACGTTTTGCGTAATCTTATAAAGGAAGGAGATGAAGACAAAATTGTAGAGTATGTTATGGGAGCTCGGGCATAATGCCTGGGTTCTTTTCTTTTTAACGCGGGATAATCATGGGCTGTTATGATAAAAGATTATAATTTAGGAGGTAATTTATTATGAGAGATTATTACACTACAGGCGAGGTAGCATACCTGTTAAAGGTGTCAAGATCTACTGTGAGTAAATGGATCAGAGAAGGGAAATTAAAAGCCTTCATTACTAATGGTGTTACCGAAGATGAATGGAATTTTGACGATCGGCTTAGTAATAGCGTAAAGAAATCTTTATGCTATGCGATTAAGCCTGAGTCGTTAGATGAACTTGTCTTTGATATGCCGGTTGGGACTATGGAAGCATTTATAATCAGATCCGAACAGAAAGATCTAGCTGAATGCATGAGTATGCTAGATAAGAGAGAACAGGATTTGTGTAATGAACTTGAAACTATTTCAAGAATCAAATCTTATATCAGAAAGGAGATTGAGCCTTATAACTAGGGCTCTTTCTTTTGCCTTATATTTACGATTACATTATGTTAGGTTATGGTATTAATATTTCAAGGAGCTTCCTGTATAATTCAAATATAGGGAATTCCAAGAAAGAAGGTTGAGAAAAAGAAATACCTCAGAGTAAAATAAGATTACTGACTTTGCACGGTTAGTAAAAAATCTTATTAAAACAGTGTGGTATCTATAATGAATTGTAACACACAGAACGCAAAAATTGCATCCATAACTGAAAAAACTTTGATTGTTGGAATTGATGTCGGCAGTGAAACTCATTTTGCCAGGGCATTTGATTGGCGGAACTATGAATATACAAAGAAGCCGCTGGAATTCAGTAATACTGAGGCGGGTTTCATGATGTTCAAGGCATGGGTGGAAGATATCGCAGAAAAGCAAGGTAAAACAGCTGTAATTCCCGGAATGGAGCCGACCGGTCATTACTGGTTTGCACTGGGGAAATTCCTGCAGGACAGCGGGATGAAGCCTGTACATGTGAATCCGCACCATGTCAAGAAGTCGAAAGAGCTGGATGACAACAATCCCAATAAGAATGACCGTAAGGATCCAAAGGCGATTGCGGCACTGGTCAATGAAGGACGCTTCTCTTATCCCTACATACCAACCGGTATTTATGCGGAGATCAGGAGCTTATCGAATCTTCGTTTCCAGACGCAGGAAGAGCTAACAAGAATCAAGAATCGAATCGCTAGATGGTTTGCCATTTATTTTCCTGAATATAAAGACGTTTATGGGGATTTAATGGCAGTCAGCGGACGAATGATACTCAAGGAAGCTCCATTGCCGGAGGATATCAGAATACTTGGAGTGAACGGTGTAAACCAGATTTGGAGAAACGCGAAGCTGCGAGGCACTGGAATGAAGAGGGCAAAGATCCTGGTATCAGCTGCAGAGCATAGCGTTGGAAGTAAGGAAGCACCGGAAGCGGCAAGGATTGAACTGAAGAATCTGCTGAATGACATGGATGTATATGTGTCAAGGATGGAGGAACTGCTCCAAACTATAGAGGAAAAACTGAAGACGATTCCATATGTTGATAAACTGATGGAAATCAAAGGAATCGGATTGATTACAGTCAGCGGATTTATTGCAGAAGTAGGTGACATTGGACGTTTTGATAATCCGAAGCAGCTGCAGAAGCTGGCGGGATATGCAAT
>ENA-OQNN01001548-OQNN01001548.1-human-gut-metagenome-genome-assembly--contig:-NODE-1548-length-14872-cov-2.369278_pt1 | contig 14872 bp, 12 predicted proteins | sample MGYA00242624_ERZ504870 | MGnify/ENA primary metagenome ERZ504870 (study PRJEB26092, sample SAMD00036379) | human gut metagenome | host: Homo sapiens | study: EMG produced TPA metagenomics assembly of... | reverse complement strand
GGGCAGGAGCGATGTACGGCAGGGCCATAGGCAATATGGCCAAGGTAGGAGTAAATACGTTCGTGGGCGCCGGCTGGGAGTCTGCCGTGGAGGCTCAGTCCTTCATGAAAGACTCTGAAAGTAAATACAAGGAATATTTTAAAAATATGTATGGTCGGAATCCTAATCAGTCTGAGATGGCTGAATTTAAGAGTTCTATTTCCGATACAGCAAACAGCATATTTTTAGCTAATATGGGTATAGTTGGATTATCCAATTATCTTCTTCTGGGAAAATATCTTGGAGTAGACACTGGTTTTGCCTCTAAATACATACCTGGATTAAAGGGTGTATCAAACACATATAGGGGATCAAAGAGTTTTGTAGATCGCTATTTGTTTGGATTAGGGACTAAGAAGGTAGCGGGTGATGCTGGAAGATTACAGACGGTAAAAGCGAATTTATTCCAGAAATCCTTAGCTACTATTTGGAATGTATCTAAAAGACCCATATCTGAAGGTGTATGGGAGGAAGGCATGCAAGGTGTTGCTCAGCGCATGGGAGAAGATTTTATTAGATCAAGATATGATAAGACGTATCTTGATGCTACGTCTTCTATAGTTGATTCTTTTTCTAAGGCCATAGCTGAACAATTTACAACCAAAGAAGGATTGAAAGAGATTGGCATAGGAGCCCTGATTGGTGGTTTATTTGGAGCCAGAAATGGTGCTTTTGGTTTATATGAAAGGAGAAATAAAGAGCGTACTATTAATACTGATGTTGAGAAATTTAATAGTAATAATGCTTTTACTTCTCAATCTGTAAAAGACTCTATGCGAAATTTAGCCGAATTTAATGCTCAAATGAATGATCCTGAATCAGATTATTATTCTAAATTTGAATTATCTGACAGAATGGGAATGTTAGAGGATACGGCTAACAATTTCAGGTCAATGGTTAAAAGCCTTGACGAAAGTGAGTTGGCTTCTGAAATGAAAGTAGATGAAGAAACTGTTAAAAAATACAAGGAAGATATTATAAAAGATTTTGATAAGAAGTTAGCCAATTATAAAAAAGCTTCTTCTTTTGCTGAGGCTATTACTGCTGAGACTTCATCTGATCTTTATCGATCTAATGTTGCTAATGCTGTGTTTAAGGGGTTGGATGCAGAGGATATGGCAATGGAAGCATCAAATGATATTGCTGATTATGTAAATGACAATAATTTGTTTGATGATATAAATACGTTTTATTCATTATCAAGTCAAGCTTTTGATACAGCTAATCAGTTAAGGGAATTGCGTAATGAGATCAATGATCTGAATGCTGAAATAGAAAGGTTGGCTACAACTCCAAGAAGAGTAGAGGATGGCAATGATATCGAAGCAGAGGCTATAAAACAAAAAACTATTAAATACGATAATCTTAATAAGGAATATAGAAGGTTGTCAGAAGATCTTCTTAGTAGTTATAAAGAAGTATTTTATTCTTTTGATCCTGGAGTATTAGCTCTTGAGTTGTTTAAATCCGAAACAATAACTGCTGAAGATATATTGAAAGCTTATGACTCTGTAGCTTCTTTAAGTACTTATATTGAGAATAATAAAGGGAAGAAAGAAGCAGAGGATTTAAGAAATATGGTGGTGAAATACCAGCAAGCCATTACCCAATATAAGGTTTTACGGTCATTTATGAACTCCATACAGGATAAGAAATTCATGAGACATGATTTTTCTTTATTTTCTAAGTTCTTAAATGATATGGTATCTTCTAATACTAAATCTATAGAAAGTGATCGTTTTTACCAGACAGAGGATAATAATATCAGTTTGGATGAAAAAATAGATGAGCTTCTGAATAATGGAGAAATAAATTCAGATGAAGCATTTACCATGAAAGTATTTGGTCATCTAAACGATGGTATAACTCAGAAGCCGAAAGAAGATATATTGTCTGATTTTGATTATGAGTCGGCAATGGAAGATCTTTTGTCTGCACCTATAGAGGTTAAAGAACGTATCGTAGATAAGATATATACAGGTAATCAAGATCTTTTATCTCCAAGGGAGAAGGAGATATATGAAAAGTATAAACAGGATATTGATGATTATATATCATATCTTGGTGATAGTCCGGCTAAGATGATAAAAGATTTATCGGATAAAGTTAAGAGACTTACTGAACCTCGATCTGTGTATGAGGATAATAAAGCTATTATTGATATGGCTAAATCCAATTTAGAACCAGATCAAAGGAAGGAACTTGATGATGCTATTTCTTCGTATGTTGATATAATGAACAGACGGGATAAAGGGGAGAAGGTTGACGAAGATAAGCTTGCTGATTCGGTATTTACCATAGAAGATCTTGGTCAGGTTGGAAACATCACAGATCTCCTTCCTTATATTGAACAAAACAGGATTATTGACAAAGGTCGTATTTCCGAATCTACGTTAAGTAATTTTGGGGAGGATGATGCTAATATAGATTCTCTTGTAAATGAATTAGACGAATCTGATAATACACCTGGAGCTAACATAGATAGTGCCCAGAATCCAGAGACGTTGATGGTAAGAAGAATCTCCAATGATGGCAACGAAAGGTATGAAATTGCGGGTCTTAGAGCTGATAAATTTATATCTTCTATAAAATCATTGGTTCCTATTCAAATAAGCTCTGAAACGAACGCTAATGGTACTAAAAGGTATTCTCTTAACATAGGTGGAGAAACGGCTACTATAATTGAACTGCCTTATCATGCGAGATGGTCTATAGACAAAGAATCGGCTCGTGTTCTTAACCGTTACACAGAAGTGTCTATTCAGGACGTGGGTAATTCCTATTCTTTGGTTTATAAGCGTCTTGATTCAGATGAGTTGGTTCCGTACAGAACAGGTGTTGGGTTCGGAGAGAATGAGGTAGATAAAATAGATCAGGAAGCATTATCTTCTTTGAAGAAAGGAGATAAGGTTAATCTTGAGATAGATGCAAATGATACCTATAATCAGTCTCTTTTTGCCGAATACAATGATGCTGTTCAGTCCGGTGATAAAAAAAGAATAGAATCTGCTGAAAATAAGCTGGTATCCAATATGGTTATCAAGGTCATGAGTGGAAACAGATTCGTTTCTGTTGTTAAAGCTGACACGGGTGGCATAGATGGTATAAGTAAAATAAGAAGAACGGCTTTTAACAAGTGGAAGAAGGACGCCGGCCGGTCAGCTACCATCGGCGTCGGCACGCATGTTGTTGCCCAGACCCTTCCTGGAAGACCGGTGTTTAACATGAGAGTAAACGGTCAAGGATATGGTCAGGTAGAAAATCTCCCTATTACCGAAAAAGGAGCTGAAAAAGTATCTGATGTGGGGTATGTCTTAAATGGCAAAGTCGTGCTTAAGAACGGTTCTAAATACACAGGATTCCCATTTGCTTATTCTATATTAAACGATAAGAAAAACAATTACAAAAATGTAAGAGTTCCGGTAGTCGTTATCAAGGGTAAGAATGGTCTTAATTATCTTTTCCCGGTTAGTCTACGTTCTGTGGAATCAGAGGAAGGAAAGAAATGGATTTCTTTTATAGATATGCTGCTTGAATCCGGTGACTCTGAATTGTTGCAGATGGGTCAAGATGACATACAAGATCTTAATGCGTATCTGACCAAGTTAGGTCTTGATCCAGCTTCGTATCAAGTATCGTATTTGAATCCTATTTCAGGTCTTAGAAAAGCTCGTGAGGCTATAGAAAAATTATCTACAGTTCCTGATGTTGTTAAGTGGGTAGAAGATGAAAGTAGGAGTGTGAAAGACATTGTGACGTCTGAGGTAGAATCTGGAATAGATTTCGAAGGTGAGATGTTTGTTGCTCCTAAGATCAGGATTCAGTTTGGTAAATCATCTTCCAGACCTAAATCACTTATAGAAGATGATCTCCCTTTCTCCGATGAGGGTAAGACCGTTACTTCCAAGGAAGATGTGGATATTTACGAAGAGGAAATGCCAGAGGAAGACCCTGTCCGGGGGACTCGGCCGGCGCCATCAACTCAGCCGGCTCCTGCGGCACAAGCTGCGCAGTCTTTACCTGGCAAGAAGCGTACCTCCAGGAAAAACTTCTCTCTTATGTTAAACGAAATAGAATCTCATATAGAAAAAGAAGGATTGCCGCCTTATGCTAATATTTTTGATTTTATAGCAAGGAAGATTGTAGGAGGTGATTTGAGGTTTCTTCGTGAGAGAGGTAATCCAAAAAGTCTTAAGGAGGAAATGGGATTAGAACCTAAAGGAACAGTAGGTGATAAAATATCCACTCCTTCTAAAAAGGGAGGTAAGACCTTAGAAGAATATGTTTCTTGGCTTCGTTCTCAAACGGATCAGGTAGTAGCGGATTATGTTGGGCCAAGATCTGACGAACAAATTATATCAGAGTTGAAAAACTTTTTGAAATATATTAATTTTGTTCCAAGCAAGGCTTTGAATTATTCTCTTAGAGTCAATGGTATGGATACCCTAAAAGAATATGGCACAAAAGAGGAAGTAGAAAAAATGGAATCTGACATCAATAGTTTGGTTTCTGAAGTTTTGCCTACGGTGGATAACCAAACTGTAGAAGATGTTTCTACTGCAATAAAATCAAACAACTTGCCTGCCATATGGGAGCCCGTGGAAAGCCTTGATATGACAAACGAGGAAAAAATAGAGTTTTTGAATAACGTAGCAGATTTCCTTAGCGGCATTCCAGAGTATGATGCTGTCGTGGAGTCTATAGAGTCAGAATCAGATAATATTTTAAATGATGGAAAAGAAGGAAGTGCAGAAGGCGGTGCAGTACGCACTGAGGAAGATGGCGATAAAAAGGGAGATGGAGAAGGCAAAGGACAATCCAGAACAAATGTCGAAGTTGAAAGAAATGTCGAATTACCTGGATCTGAAGAAGGAAGAGTAGATAACTATAGGAAGAACGGAGATAAGTTCTCTGACATTGCTGAAGTTACTTTATGGCTACTTAGAAGGGCTGCCGGCATAACCTCTATCCCGGAAGGAGAAGAGGTTTATGTAGAGGGAGATGAGGTTAATAGTATTATGACCGATATGGAATCAAGGTACGGGATAGACACCATCAACCACTCACATACGACTAAGGCTATAAGGGATCTTGACGGCGTGTCAGGTTATAAAGTAGAATACGGCTTAACCTTTTTGACATACGATCCTTTTATTAGAATATCCAATCCAAGGAAAGAATCTAAGGTCGCAAAAGACGATCCTCGTATATCCGAAGAACCGCTTACTCACATATCAAGGGTGACAACCCCTTATTTCCTGTACGGCGGTGATGAAGCATATACATCTGTTCCGGCTAAGGTAGAATCTATACCGGAGAAGATAATGGGTCGTAATGGTATTAAATTTGGTATGAGTGTAGTCGAGCTAACCAAATTAGGGTACAAAAAAGCTGGTGGAAACTGGATATATAAATTCTATATGAACTCAGGTGTGTATGATTTGTATAATATCAGTACCGGTGAAGCGTTTAGGGCAAAACCGGATCTTGGAGTTAAGATAAGTTCCAGTGCATTCATCCGTTCTTTATCTCAATCTGGTAGAAAAATACAAAATATGATGAGTAACATGAGCCAGGAAGAGATAGATAGGAATAAGAATCTTGTAGAAGGTTCTGATAATTCGGATTCGATAAATGAGTTAAACAAGGAGTGTTGAGTATGAGAAGGAGATTTTTTAATGCTGCGGATAATTTCGTGGGAGGATGTTATAATAAGTTATCTAATGAGGATATAAAAAGGCTTGGAGGAAAAAGATCTTATGTATGTCAGTTTAATAAAATTCATATACATATAGGACCTGTATTAAAAGATAATGATTCCGAAGAAAGTTATATAATGTTTAATAGTGATTGGAATCATGGTGGTTATGAATCTATAGTTTATCACCATAGTAATAATGGTATTTTTATATTAGGTGAAAATAAAATTGGTAATATAGAAGATCATATACAGGATCTAACATATTGGTACGAATATGATCCAAACATTAATGAAAATTATTGTTATTGTTATTATGAAGCTGATAACAGCGGAAATGCTATTAAGTTGAGCCGTGAGTTTGGTGATGTTTGCACTGTTTTTAATATTCCCAGTTTGAAAGTTACTACTCTTCGTGATGGCGGTTTAAGTTTTCCAGAGATTTATATAGAAGGAGTTTGGGATCCGTTATTGTATAAGTCGGTTTTATAATTAACTTTGCAAAAAAGTTAATCATTATGGGTGTCAAATGTCAGATAGAAAAAAAGGAAAATGAAATAAAACGGGTTAAGGCTCCTAACGGGGAGCCTTCCGTTCTTTACGAAAGTGCCTTAAAATTATTAGGAAACAGCGAGCGGGCCCTTCAGGTATGGGCTAAGGCTTACACTCCTGGTTTTTTGTCGTATTACGGTCATTGGAATAACCCGGCTCCAGGGGAGATGTTTAATACCGATTCCAATGGTGAACCTCTTTTAGAAGACGTGCTGTCGTATATGAAGCGTCAAACTTATTTTGCCGATCCTCTAACGGATCAGGATGTTAAGGATGTAAGAGATTTTCTTTTATCTACCTATGGTGTTTATACGGCACCATCATTATCCAACATCATTCTTCATTATTTTTATGTAGATGGTAGTTTGATACTGAATGAGCAGAATTTAAGAAGATCAGGCTTGTATAATGAAACAGAGATAAGTAGAATCTTATCTGATCCTTCTGTTCTTAATGAAGTTTCGACATCCATGAGGAAGTTATTGGATTATTCCAATAACGAACATGATAGGGAAAAAGATAATTATTTTATGTCTGTTGACTATCAGTATGGTCCTATTGTTTACAAGGAGGGAGTGTTTAACCAATTTGGTAAAAAAGTACCATATAATCCTTCTGAGCTTTATTATGCTATGCGTAAAACAGTAGCCGGCATAAAAAGATTTTCTGAATTTTCATCTGCTTTTGAATCGTTGAGAAACTCATATCCTGAACTGGTTGAGAAATTTGTTTCTGATAAAGAATTTGCCGAATCTATGTTTGATGAGTTTTTATCTACGAATAAGATTCCGGTAATAAACATAGAAGGGGATGATGTGGTAGAAGGCAAGAGAAGATCCTTGTCTAAGCTACAAGATCTGTCTTATTACAATCCTGGCAAAATAGAGTTCCTAAGAGCTCGTATATCAGCTTATTTAAATAGGGCTAACGCTGACACCGAATCTGATTTAAGAAGCATGATATGGGATATAGAAGAGGCTTGTACGTGGTTTGGCATAGATATAATAGGGGCGTCAGAAACTTATGATGGCACAGAAGAATCTTTGAATAAGATAGATAATTTGATGCTGGATCTTGATATTTATGTGGCCAGGCACAATGATGTAAATTATGCTCCTACGTTGGCATCTTCTATTGATGATGTTCTTGGTGATAGTACAGACTATTATTTTGGATTATTGCCGGAGTATATGGATAATTTGAATATCGTTTATTCTGAATCCGATATAGACCCAGTAGAAGCATTTGAGAAACATTCATTGCTTAAGGTAGGAGATAATCTATATCAAAGGATCAGCAAAGATGATCTTAACGAGATGTATCAAATATCAACAGTGTTAGCCAAGCACAACCTAACTCACTTTCCTGCTAAAATATATCCTGAATCTTGTTTTAAGAACGGCGTTTTGGATAAAGAGAAAGTACGGAACGTAGATAATAATACGCTCATGGATTCCATTAAAAAATACGTCAGATCGTTCATGGATTCTCAGAACACGGAGGACATGATAATGACCAGGATGGCGTTTGGGCACCCGGCGGTACTTGATGTTTCTTACGCGGATGTGGATCGGGAATTTAGTCGATACATGAACAAAAAACAAGATAGCGAAAACCCAGTATCCTTATTCGATTTATACCAATATTACCTTGACAACAAACTCCATAAAACAAAATTATATGATAATGCCTATAAGTATCTTGACTTCAAATCTGGTCCATCTTTGGGTCTTATTTCTGATGATCCTGATATTTTGAAATCAATAGAATTATCTTTATCTGGAAAAGACAGGTTGATGTTGTTTGATTATAGCATGACCAGCACCGACCCTTTTTTATCAAAATTGTTTTATTTGGATAGGTATGACCCTTCGTATGCCGAGAATGATTTTGAACACTATTTTTACACCAGGCACCCGTATCTGTTAAAAGAAAAATCGGGCCCTAATATCGTAGAGCAAGATGGTGTTATAACAGCCGAAGGTATTTATGATAATTTTATAAGAGTAGGTAATAAGATATGGTCTAAAGTAAGCGAGAGTAGTTCCGGCTCTATCTACCAAAATCTGACAGGGACCGAATCGGAGGTGAAATACGATTCTACCCAGAAGGCTAAGACAGTAGAAACCGATTACGCTCCATACCAAAACAGATCTGGCTTGACGCAAGATATGACCATAAGCAAGTCTGAATTGGATGATCTTAACAAATTAGAATGCAAATAATTTTTGTATATATATAATATAGTTTTTTCATAGTTATAATTTGGGAAGTGAGGCTTGTGAAAGTCTCACTTTTCTTATATATGCACGTATATCAATAACATACAAGAAACGTTAGATTTTCATTGTTTATGAATTATTTTTATTAAGTTTGCAATATTAGTTTCAGGAAGGGATTATGGAAATAAGGAAAAAGTAAGAACCGAACGTAACTAATAACAGTAGGAAATGAGAATCAGTACCATCAAACGTAACAACAGCATTCATCTTATGTATAAAAACATTATGAATGATTTAGGTCAATTAAGAACTGTAGTTTCAAAATCCTATATTTATAATCTGATACGAAATCAAACCGGATTAAGTATCAGAACTATATCCCATGTCTTGAATCACACAAAAGAACAGGATACAGATTCTTTGTGAAAGGCATACATTTTCCTACATTTGTGTGTTCTTTAGTTTTTAGATTTAAGTTTTTCATGGTATTAGTTTAGATTAGTGTAGATCAGGGCTCGCAGTGATGCGGGCCCTGGTTTGATTTAAAAAGTATTAAAATATTTGCTATTTAAAATCCTGTTCCTATCTTTGCTCCAGAAACAATGAACAACGAGATCCCACCTCTGGTTGTTTGATGTTGAAAGATATTTTTGGCTCATTAGGGTTTGTCATAGTGGGATCTGACATTCTCTTTTGGGCCTATTTTTTTTATCATGGATAAAGTTTCTGTTTTTGAAAGTTCGGATTTTGGAGAGCTTAGAATTATTGTAGATCCAAAAGGAGATGTTTGGTTTGTGGCGTCAGATGTGGCTAAATCTCTTGGATATATAAATGCTAAAGATGCGGTAAAAAGACATGTAGATGATGATGATTCTATGCTTTTGCAAGTATCTGATAATCAATGGGGCGTAAAACGATCTATATTGAAAACCAGATATATAGATAGTATAAGAATAATTAATGAATCTGGTTTATATTCTCTTATATTATCTTCAAAATTAGAGTCTGCTAAGAGATTTAAGAAATGGGTAACATCTGAGGTTCTTCCTTCTATTCGTAAAACAGGAGAATATAAAACAAGTTCCGGTGGAAAGGGAATTTTGGTCCCTGACTTTTCTAATCCGGCAGATGCAGCAAGAGCCTGGGCTGATCAATATGAAGCTGCTCAAAAAGCTATAGCCGAAAAGTCGCAGGCAGAGGCAGAGAAGCAACAAGCTTTGAAAACAATAGAAGAACACAAGCCCGATGTAGAATTTGCCGAGTCTTTTAGGAAAGTAGACCATAACAATATGTGGCTGATTCGTGATATTGCAAAGAAGTTAGAGCAAAATGGTGTTATTATTGCTGAAAAGAATCTTCGTTTGTTTCTTGAAGAAGCCAAGTTTATGTTTAGGAACGGTCTTGGCAAATGGGAGTTGTACAGTAATGTTGTAGCTAAAGGGTATGGAGTGTATAGGTCTTATTTCATAGATAAGTATTCTGGTGATAGAATCAATCAATAAACCATATACATGACAGGCTCCGGATATGAAGTGACCTTAAATGGTATAAAAGGAAAACTCAAAAATGTGTTTCTAAAATATGGCAAGTTTGCTTAAGTTTATTTACAGGTGGTGTTTTGAAAGAATAAAAAACACTACCTTTTTTTTGTTTCTGTTTTTGCTGAAAATATTTCTCTTCTATAAGAAATAAACACACCTATATTCCACCCTGCAATCATGATCTTTGTTACGTGCTTCATGCACGTATGTTTAACAATTAAATACTATAAAATTATGGGTGGTGATAAAATCGTCCTTTTAGATGGAGCCGGGGCTAACGGTGGTGGTGCAGCCACTAACGGTCTTCTTTCAATGATTCCCGGCATGTTTGCTAATTTGATAGGTGGTAATAAAATGGATCCGAAGGTTGGTGGCTCTGGATAATTGTTTTGTTCTGGCTGTGGGGTGGACGCGGCTTCGGTAACGGTTTTGGAAATGGCGGTGATTGTTGCGCCAATGGTTTGCCGGCTCAGTTGAATAACGATTACGGTCGTGAACTTTTGATGCAGGCAATTCAAGGTAATCGTAGCGCCATAGATCAGATTGCTTCTGCTTTGAACTGTTCTACTACTCAACTTCAGCACGCTATCTGCAACGTACAGGGTGCTATTGATAAAGTAGCTGGTCAGGTAGGTATGACTTCTCAGGCTGTTATCAACGCAGTTCAACAACAAGGTTGTGAAATCGGAAATCAAATCAGCTCTTGCTGCTGCAATCTGAGTTCGTTGATCAATCAAAGCACTTGCCAGACTCAGGGAATGATTACTCAGCAAGGTTTTGATAACCAGCTTCGCACGTTGGAACAAACCAATATCTTGCAGAACAACCTGACTAACGGTTTGGATCGTAACAGGGAAACATCTACAAGCCAGTTTAATATCTTGTCTGCAAAAATCGATGCTCAATCTCAACAAATTCAGAACGCTTTCTGTGATCTGGAAAAGAGGGAAATGCAACACACGATAGATTCTTTGCGTGAACAGAAACAAACTCTTGAGCTGTTTGCTGCTCAACAGGCGCAGACACAAAGCATCGTAAATCAAATCAGACCTTGTCCGGTCCCAAGCTATAATGTCTGCAACCCGTTTGCTGGCAATGGTTACGGTGGATATCCATACGGCTTCAACGGCGGATGCGGTTGTGAACGTGGATGTGGATGTGGCAATGGATGCTGCGGGAATAACGCTGCTATCTAATTCAGTTTGAAGATTGGCAGATATCGTTCTTTGACATATTGGTAAGGGTTTTGTAGTCTTCTTCGTAGAACCATTTATAACCTCTATAACTTTTCTTATCACCTCTGCATACAGCAGATACGGAAGATGGGTTATATCCGTCATTAGATGTTGATCCTACTGATTCATAATGTTTTATATCATTGCTATTGTTCATGTTTACTCTGACGACGGCTTTCATAATCCATCTTTGACTTTTTGGATCTCTCTTTATGGTTTCATGTCGCTTGCTTCTTGTTATAGGATTAAGTACATTCATGGAGTTTGTGCACCATCTTGGGTTTTTCACCATATTGTTTAATCTATTAGTGTCTACATGGTCTACATATTGGTAGTTATTTGGATTTGGTATAAAAGATTCTGCCACCAATTTATGGACATATCGATGCGATTCTTTGTTTGATTTATATAAACGCACCTGAAAATATCCACTATTGGTCATTTGTAGAGCTTTTATTCCCGCAGTAAGATCTTTTAATCCTCCAGATTTAGATCCGGAATCCACGAATCTAAATTTGGATGCAACTCTTCCAAAAGAGGATACCATATAAAGTCCCTCAAACCCGACTACATCTCTCCACTCCTCTCCATCAAAGGAGATGTTCTTGATAAATTCTTCGTTCGTCATTTTCTCTAATTTTTAAAATGTGGACTAAGTTTTTAAAGAGAATGGGAAGGGAGAACTTAGAGAAACCCTTATCAGCAAAGACGCGACCTCTGCCTATCCCGGTTGCAAATGTAGTATTCACAAATTGATAATTGAATTAAAAAAGTATAATTATGGCTTGTGTTTCTAAAATAGGATCGTTGTATGAGATGGTTACGAAGAATGTTATTGTCAGTACGACAAATACAATCTTCGGTATTAACCCACGGGCTTGGATCGCCCTTCCGTGTGAGGGTCTTATCCTTCTTAAGATAAGGCAAGTAGTCCCCACAGCCGGAAGTGCTCTACCGGTACAGATTGCGGTCCCGGCAAACAGCACAGTTTCAACAGTAGGATCCGACACCTGTTGCCCGGTTACGGGAGTGAATGTCGTGAATCCTATTAACGTAGCTGTCACGGGTGCTGCTATGGTAAATGGCACAGAACGCCTTCTGTACTTCAATAAAGTTCGTGGCGTGTTAAGATTAATGGATTGCTGTGTTCCAGTAGCGGCAGCCCAGGCGTCTGAAGTTAAAGCAGGTAAATGATTTCAGTAGGGTGATGGAGATCATCACCCTATTTTCACCTAAATAATATTTTGATCATGTTTTCAGATTTGAAGAAAGGGTTTCAGGTACATACCCTTGATACTAATACAGTACCTAAATACGAATTGGGAAAGGTAGTAGCCGTATCCGAACCCAGGTATCTTCCTCCTCAGCCGGGTCAGTATCAGGCGATGCAGACACGCGTGGTGGATCTGACGGTAGAGCTCACTGGCGAAACTAAGACCTATACGGTTCCGGAATCCCAGAATGTGGCTAAGGCTATGGGTATAACATTATCTACCAGCATAGATCCGATTATGAACGAACTGAATGCTATAAAAAGCACCAGTCAAGACATAATAGACAGCGTAGATACCCATCGTGCCAAGATAGAGGCTTGTGAATCTATATTAGAAGACATCAATCCGGCATTCAAACAAACGAGAGAGCAGGATCGTAAAATAGCTGGTATAGAAAATAAGGTGAATGACCTTACTGATTCATTCGAAGATTTAAAGAAGTTGATTGTAGAACGTTTGAAATAAGTATAATATGATAGTATATGATTTAAATTCAGGACACAGAGAATATCCTGGATATGACGAGATAGAAGACAGACGAGGTGGAGGCAGAGGCAGAAGCCGTCGTTCTGATGGGACGTACATGGAGTACGGACACGGGTTCCTTCCTCCTTATGATCATTACGGTATGCATGAGAAGATGAAGGAAATGGAAGAACGCGAAAACGAGCTGGAAGAAAGGGAAAGAAGGCTCGAAGAGCGCGAACGTCGTCATGAAATGGAGGACCGGGAATACCGGAGGATGGGTTACGAATCCTACCCGACCGATTACTATGGAGACGACAGATACTACGGTGACGGACCTCAGATGCGTAGAGGTCGCGGACGTGGCAGAGGTCGTTCTTATTGAGGAGCAGACGCAGAGGATCCAGCTTATCAGAAATATGTAGATACTTACGGCTACCATTTTTCTAATGCTCTCGCTGATGAGGCGGTAAAGAAGATGGTCAACGTCGATGGATCCAAGAGGATCTGGAAGCAGCCGGAAATAAAAGATATTTTTGAAAAGTGCGGAGCGAAGAAGCCGGATAAAGCGACATGGGGCGATGTCCAATATGTCTTTGCAATGTACTATTCGGATGGTTTTCCGAAGGTCTTCAAATGTGAGAACGAGTTGGTGAAAGCTACGTTAATGTATTTGGATGATCCGGATGCTCCCGAAGGAGTAGCCTTTATAAGATGGCTTGCCGTGCAAGATTACCTCGGCGAAAAAATAAACTGGAAGGATCTGACCTGAGATCCAGGCCCAGGCCCTTCCGGTGGTGCGGGAGCCATAGTAAAAAATATGATTCCCGCATTCCCGTTTTTCCCGTTTGGAAAAAAAGGAATAAAAAAAATGTTATACCGGTCGGCGGGCAATAGAATACCCGTGGCCGGTTTGTTTTACATAACTTTTTTTTTGGATATGAATATAGCACACGAATCTAAATCAAATAAAACCCCCTTGTATTTATTAGGAGAGTTGATTGGCGTACCGAATACGGTTATGGACTCAGCATTGCATGAATTGAAAGATAGAATAGACAAAGACCCTAAATATAAAGATGTTAAAAATTGGCTCGAGTCTTTACCCAAGATCTGAACCTATTTTTTTTCAATACCAGGCCCGATGCGATTTTAACGTATCGGGTTTTTATTTTAATTCATATTGTTTTATTTTAAATCTAATTAATTCATGAATGTCGTACTTTTGTTGAAAAAGTATTTTTTATGGAAAATAAGGAAGATTACGTTGGTTACGAAGATCAAGAACTGTGTAACCGGTATTACAAAGAGGCTGAAGCCATGAGGCAAAAGCAGGACTGGTCTCGGCTTAGGGCTGTCCCTGCTCCGGCTAAGGGAACGCCATCGCCCGGCTGGGGTCAGCTTGGACGTGGAAATGATGTCCGTGTCAAGTATGTTAGCATCAATTCAGGATTAGGAGGGGACAGATTATGACCGTAGAAGAATTGGCTAATAAAAGATACGGTGGCGAATTTGTTTTCATGTTTGGTCATCTTGAAGGTAGAACAAGATTCGTTTTTGAATGCTTTGATCCAAGACCTGATCATGAAGGTAAAAACACTTATATAGTTTCTTATTTTGATAAGGGACTTCGTAGAAGAGATGTGGTAGATGTGCCATGTTATATGAATGTTTTAGCAAAATAAATTAAAATATTGTAAATATCGTGGTTAGAATCGCATATTTCGGAACCGATGGCTGCCCCGGTCATCACGTTATTCCAATACGAGGTAAATTCACAGAAGAGGATATTAAGGTAATAGAATCTGTAGATTGTGATGATTTCTATAAGGTGTTTGATGTCATG
>ENA-OQNN01001547-OQNN01001547.1-human-gut-metagenome-genome-assembly--contig:-NODE-1547-length-14874-cov-3.816098_pt1 | contig 14874 bp, 10 predicted proteins | sample MGYA00242624_ERZ504870 | MGnify/ENA primary metagenome ERZ504870 (study PRJEB26092, sample SAMD00036379) | human gut metagenome | host: Homo sapiens | study: EMG produced TPA metagenomics assembly of... | reverse complement strand
ATGTCTGATTTCTGATAGTAGTTCATCAGGCTTCCGTCTTTCTGCGTACGGTCGAAGGAGATGGTTGTACCGTTCATCTTCTGGTAGTTGTACATACCGTTGGCACAGTAGGTGAGTTTGCCCTGCTGACCGCTGATGAAGGCTGAGATACGCTGCGCCTGATTGCCGGTAGCGGCACTGATGTTGCCGTTATATCCATTGCTGAGGTCGCTGCTTCCAGCTCCGCCCAAGGTCTGCTTGTTGAGTACGATGTTGAGCACTCCGCCCGTTCCTTCTGCATCATATTTGGCTCCAGGGTTGGTAATCACTTCTATGTTCTTCACCATGTTGGCAGGCATCGCCTTGAATATCTGCGATGGGTTGGCAGAGAACATGGGATTCGGCTTTCCGTCTACGTATACCTTGAAGCTGGAAGAACCATTCACGGTGATGTTGTCCTGTCCGTCTACAGTTACCATCGGAACCTTGCGCAGCATATCGAGTACGGTAGAAGCCTTGGCATCGGCATCCTGCTCTACGTTGTAGGTCATCTTGTCGGTCTCCATCTTAACCAAAGGCTTGGAGGCAACCACGGTTACAGCATCCAGGTCCATATCCTTCCAGATGGAATCAGTAGCCTCAACCTGGTTCTGTGCGAAACTTTCGAGCGAACATACGAGCAAAGAGCTCAGTATTATCATATTTTTCTTGTTCATAACAATCTTTTTTTAGTTTTAATACTTCTTTCTTTTTCTGTTTGACGATGCAAAGGTAAATGGATTTTTTGGAATGACAATGAACGGAATAGGGGTTTAACCCAACTATAACTTTCTGAAAGCTCTTCTTAACGTTCAGATAACATAAAAACAGAATAATCCCGATAAAAAGCAAAAAATGTAAGCGAAAGTTTCGTTTATCTCAACTTTTATTTGTAATTTCGCAGAAAATTTAATATAATTGAAATAAATCATGATGAAAACAACAAGAAAGAGCCTCTGGGCTCTCACTTTCAGCGCAGCTCTCTGTGCTTCGCTTTCAGCCAATGCCGATACTATCGAGGTGCAGAAACTGAAGCATGTGGGTCCATTCCCTGTGTCTACTCCCTGGATGGCAGACAGCGTAAATGTGAAGGGAGAAAAGTTTGCAATGGAGGGGGTATTAGACTCTCCATTATCGTTCAGCCTATTGAATAATGGCAAGGAAGTGGCTGCTTCTCAGCTCTTGGCTGATAATGCCAAGCAGAATGCACTCCATCTGGCTTCCTTCACCGTATATAACACCAGCCGTACCAAGGCTACTGTAGAGGTAAAGGGCTTGAAGCAATACCGCCTCTTCGTAGATGGCGAGCAGGTGAAGGTGAATGCTGACAAGGCTGAGACCGTCTTGCTGCCTTCTACCCATACTGTGGTCATCAAATATCTCACCGCATCTGATTCGTCTTCCGATAAGACTGCAGACAAGGATGCTGCCAACGATTTCAAGGTGAGCGTTACTGCTGCCGATGGCAAGCAGCTGAGCGTGGGCGAGGCTTCTGCCAATACCAAGCGCACCCTTAATATATATGATGCAATCTGCATGCCAAACTATTCAAGTGTGGCACTTTCGCCAAATGGCAAGTTTATGATTGTGCGCAAGACTTGGGTAGACCGTCAGGGCAAGAAGCATAGCATCAACGAGCTGAGAAACAGCCAGACCAACAAGGTCGTTGCTTCCTTTGAGGAGAACATAAGATGGATGCCTCGCACCAACAAGATGTACTTTACCGAGAAGGCGGGCGACAATGCCATCGCCGGTGAAGGAAAGGCAGACGGAGCCATGCAGCTTATCACCATCAATCCGCTGAATATGGAGCGCGAGGTGATGGCGGCTAATATTCCGGAAGGCTGGTTCCAGTTTACTCCTGATGAGAAATCGCTTATCTATACGCTTTATATGGAGGGTAGAAAGCAGGATGCTCAGGTGTTTGATGTAAAGGAGCCTGATGACCGCCAGCCTGGATGGAGAAACCGCAGCTATCTTGCCAAGTATGATTTGGCATCGGGCATTCTCCAGCCGCTTACTTTCGGCTATCACAATGTATATCTCAATGATATCTCTGCCGACTCCCGCTATCTGCTCATCGGCAAGAGCGAGGAGCGTCTTACCAAGCGTCCTACAACGGTCAATTCCCTCTATCGTCTCAATCTGAACGACATGAGCGTGGAGACTTTGGTAGAGAAGGGAGAATTCATCAATAGTGCCCAGTTCTCGCCAGACGGCAAGAGTATCCTCATAACCGGTTCGCCTGAGGCTTTCAATGGCATCGGAAAGAATGTAGAAGAGGGACAGACACCAAGCATGATAGATACACAGCTCTATCTGATGACTTTGGCAGACAAGAAGGTGAAACCGATGACCAGGGATTTCAACCCTAACGTGCAGAGCGTGGATTGGAGTAAGGCGGATGGAAACATCTATTTTACTGCCGAGGATAAAGACTGCATGCATCTCTTCCAGCTCAATCCTAAGACCGGAAAGTTCACTCTCCTGAAGACTCCGGAAGAGAATATCAAGAGCTTCTCCATTGCAGCGGCTGCTCCGGAAATGGCGTTCTCTGGTCAGAGTGCTTCCAATGCCGACCGTCTCTACAAGATGAATACCAAGGCACAGAAGGCTCTGCTGGTGGATGATCTCAGTGCCCGACTGCTGAAGGACATCGAGCTGGGCGACTGCAAGGCATGGAACTATGTGAACTCTCGTGGCGATACACTCTGCTGCCGTTACTATCTGCCTCCTCACTTCGATGCTTCGAAGAAATATCCTATGATTGTGTATTACTACGGCGGTTGCAGTCCTACCACCCGTATGTTCCTGGGTCACTATCCTCATCATGTATATGCAGCGATGGGATATGTTGTTCTGGTGGTTAATCCTAGCGGTGCTACCGGTTTCGGTCAGAAGTTCTCTGCCCGCCATGTGGATACGGCAGGCGAGGGCGTGGCAGAAGACATCATTGCCAGCACGCAGGCTTTCTGCAAGGAACATAAGTTCGTGAACAGTAAGAAGATAGGATGTATCGGTGCAAGCTATGGTGGATTCATGACCCAGTACTTGCAGACCAAGACCGACCTCTTTGCCGCAGCCATCTCTCATGCCGGTATCAGCAATCATACCAGCTATTGGGGCGAGGGCTATTGGGGCTACAGCTATAGCGAAGTTTCCATGGCGAATGAGTATCCTTGGACCAACAAGCATCTCTTCGTTGATCAGAGTCCGCTCTACAATGCTGATAAGATTCATACGCCATTGCTCTTTGTGCATGGTACTGCCGATAACAATGTGCCTGTGGGAGAGAGTATCCAGCTCTATACGGCTTTGAAGCTCCTCGGCCGTCCAACGGCGATGGTTCTGGTAGATGGTCAGGATCATCACATCATCGATTATGAAAAGCGCATCAAGTGGCAGAACACCATTTTTGCATGGTTTGCCAAGTGGCTGCAGGATGATGGCAGCTGGTGGAAAGAGATGTATGGAGAGGAGAAAATGTAAAAAGAAGGGTGTGTCATAAGTCCAGATAATGACAACCGAGGACGGGCTGAAAGCCCAAAAGCTCTTAGCCCAGGGCAGCGCCCTGGGTTTTAGAACAAATACAAAAAGTCGCCCTGAAAGGGCAAAAGCTTTCAATTTCAAAGCTTTTGCCCTTTCAGGGCGACTTTGCTTTTTGCCAATATTACCCAGGGTGCTACCCTGGGCTAGGAGCTTCTGCCCTTTCAGGGCGTATTGGATGTGACTTATAATACATCCTCTTTTTCTTATTTCTTATGGCTCAGTGAAATCATCAGGGAGATGAAGGCGAAGGAAATGCCTACGATGCAGACTCCCAGCCAGTCGGCTTGGGTCCACACGTATCCGGCACAGAACGTACCGAGCGAACCACCGATGAAATAGGTCGTCATGAAGATGGTGTTGGCACGGTTGGAAGCTTGCGGAATCTCCTGCAGGCAGCCGCTCTGATTGCTGAGCTGCTGACATTGCAGTCCGATATCTACCAGGATGATGGCTGCGATGAGTCCTGCATAGGTGTCGCCGAAGAGGAGGGCTATTGCCCAGGCGATGATCTGCATGGCTGCTCCGAAGAGGCTGAACTTGTGGATTCCGAACCTTGGAACCAGCTTTCCTACGCTGCTGGCTGCCACGGCTCCCATGATTCCGCAGAGTCCGAGCATTCCCACCATGTCGCTGCCTGCATTGAAAGGAGGCTGGGCAAGATGGAAGGCGAGGCACGACCAGATTGCCATCATGCTTCCGAAACCGAAGGCGGCACGGATGGAGTAGATGCGGATGGAAGGATGGAGGATGAAGATCTCAGCCACGGTAGTCATCAGTCCTCTGTAAGTACCCACATAGTTGCGCTTCATCTCAGGCATCATCAGCATCATGATTCCCATGCAGACCACCATGACGAGGGCGGCGATGAAGAACATCTCCCGCCATCCCAGCCATTCGCCGATGTAACCGCTGATTACTCGCGAGGCAAGAATACCCGTGAGCAGTCCGGAGAGCACAAAGCCCATGTTCCTGCTCTTGTTTTCGGGTGTGGAGAACTGTCCGGCTATCGGGATGAAGAACTGGGGAATCACGGAACAGGCACCGATGAGCAGGGAAGCTCCCCAGAGCATCCATACGTTTTGTGCCACAGCCATCACGATTGCCATCAAGGCTGCAATGGTCATGTTCACGAGGATGAGTTTCTTGCGCGAAAACATGTCTCCCATAGGGATGAGAAAGAACAGTCCCAGCGCATAACCTATCTGGGTAATCACGGTGATGAGGTTGGCGCTCTGCTCGGTAATGTCCAGATCGTGGCGGATCAGTTCGAGAAGCGGCTGATTGTAGTAGCAGTTGGCTACTGTGAGTCCTGCGATGATAGACATCATCAGGAGAATGCTGCGGGGAATGCCCTGATTTTCTTTTAGCTGTATCATTTTTCTGTTTATCTGTTACTCTTTTCTTGTTTGTCGAAGATTCTTTTTCGAGTGCAAAGTTACAGAAAAGTTTGCTGCCAGCCAAGTTTTGAGGTTTGATTTCTTAGAAAAAGTTTCTGCTTTCTTCCTCGCGCGTACCTTATTATATGTATATAGCACGGTTCAGACGGGGTGTTGGCGCGCACCTTTGTTACGCTAAAAAACACCGAAAAGTGTTAAAATCGGGCTGTTTTCGGACACACTAAAAACTTTAACTTTCGTTAGCACTTTGTAAATGATTGAATATCAGTAGATTGTGATTTTGTTACAAAATGCCCCTAAAAAAAAACACAAAAAAAAGTTCGCCGTATCAAAAAAATGCTTACCTTTGCATCAGTTTTAATAAACGAATGATTGTTTTACAGATTTAAAAAGCAAAGAAAATGAAGAAATTAGTTTTTATGTTCGTAGCTATCGCAGCTATCTCTTTCGCATCATGTGGTAACAAAACAGCTCAGACAACAGCTACTGCTGATTCTGACACAGCTGTAGTTGATTCAGCTGCTGATTCAGTTGCTGTTGATACAGCTGCTGCTGCTACAGATTCAGTTAAGTAATTTAGAATTACTTGCGAACGAAAAATGAGAGAAACAACCGCTGGACTTCGGTCTAGCGGCTTTTTCGTTTTATAGAGACTATGTTTCATTTTTTTTAGGTTGCTGAACTTTCGCTTGTGGTTTAAGTACGGGCTGAAGGCCCAAAAGCTCCTAGCCCAGGGCAACGCCCTGGGTATAATAGCAATTTGCGAGGCGCCCTGTAAGGGCAAAAGCTTCGTTAATTGTCTGATATTTGAAAGCTTTTGCCCTTACAGGGCGACAGGTTTGCGTCCGTAATTACCCAGGGCGCTGCCCTGGGCTAGGAGCTTCTGCCCTTTCAGGGCGTATGGCGCTTACTTGTGAAAGTTCAGTTAGGTTACCTTTTAGAAATATTAGAAAAAGATAAATATATGATAGATTCAAGTGCCTTCCAAGGCAAAAAGGCTGCCTACTATACGCTGGGCTGCAAACTCAATTTCTCGGAAACCTCCACTTTCGGCAAGATGCTCGAAGATATGGGCGTCATTACGGCACAGAAGGGGGAGAAAGCAGACATTTGTCTCATCAATACTTGCTCGGTGACTGAAGTTGCTGATCATAAGTGCCGTCAGGCTATCCATCGCATGGTGCGACAGAATCCTGGTGCCTTCGTCATCGTCACCGGTTGCTACGCGCAGCTGGAGTCGGAGAACGTGAGCAAGATTGAGGGTGTTGACCTGGTGTTGGGCGCCAACGAGAAGGCCCACTTGATTCAGTATCTCAGCGATGCATGGGCCAAGAAGTTTGCCGTAGAAAACGGACTTCCTGTCACCGGCGAGAACCTGGAGTCTTCTGATTCTGCGCTTCATCAGCACCACAGCGTGAAGACCAAGGAGATCAAGACCTTCCAGCCTTCATGCTCCCGTGGCAACCGTACCCGATACTTCCTGAAGGTGCAGGATGGTTGCAACTACTACTGCACCTATTGCACCATTCCTTTCGCCCGTGGCAATTCCCGCAACCCAAGCATCGAATCGCTCGTGGCTCAGTGCGAGCAGGCGGCAGCTGAGGGCGGCAAGGAAATCGTGATTACCGGTGTGAACATCGGCGATTTCGGACAGACCACCCATGAGCGGTTCCTCGACCTTGTGAAGGCGATGGACCAGGTGGAAGGCATCAAGCGTTACCGTATCTCCAGTCTGGAGCCGGATCTCTGCGATGATGACCTCATCACCTACTGTGCCGAGAGCCGTGCCTTCATGCCTCACTTCCATATTCCGCTGCAGAGCGGAAGCGACGAGGTGCTTAAGCTGATGCACCGCCGTTACGACAAGGCGCTTTTCGCCCACAAGGTGAACCTGATCAAGGAGAAGATGCCTGATGCGTTTATCGGCGTAGATGTGATGGTGGGCTGTCGTGGTGAAACTCCGGAGTGTTTCGAGGAGTGCTATGAGTTCCTGAAGAGCCTGCCTGTTACGCAGCTCCACGTGTTCCCATACTCCGAGCGTCCTGGAACAGCAGCCTTGAAGATTCCATACGTGGTAGATGAGAAGGAGAAGAAGCTGCGCTCCAAGCGTCTCCTTGAGTTGAGCGACCAGAAGACTCAGGAGTTCTATGCCCAGTACATCGGTACCGAGGCTGAGGTGCTCTTCGAGAAGGCGCCAAGAGGCAAGGCGATGCATGGTTTCACCAAGAACTATGTTCGTGTGGAACTTTCGCCAGCTCTTGCCAAAGAGGAATACGACAATCAGTTCATCAAGGTTCGTCTGGGTGGTTTCAATCACGACAAGACGGCGTTGAAGGCAGAATTGATTGGATAGCTCAAAGTAAAGGCTGATCATAAAGTTCAAAGTTCAAAACTCAAAGTTCAATGTACTACAATGATTTTGGCTCCTGGATCCGGAAGCGGTTTCCTGACTTCCGGGTTCAGAAGATTTCGATAGATGCAGGATTCTCCTGTCCTAACCGGGATGGGAGAATCTCGAGCGGAGGATGCACGTACTGCGACAACCGTACGTTCAATCCCAGCTATTGCGACCGCAGGAAGTCGATAACGGAGCAGTTGGAGGAGGGCAAGGCCTTCTTCAGCAGGAAGTATCCGGATATGAAGTATCTGGCTTATTTCCAGGCTTATACCAATACCTACGCCAAGGTGGAACTTCTCCGTCAGATGTACGAGGAGGCGCTGCAGGTAGAGGATGTGGTGGGAATCGTGATAGGAACCCGTCCTGATTGCGTGAGCGATGAATTGCTGGATTATCTCGAGGCGTTGAACCGGCGCACCTTCGTACTGGTGGAGTATGGCATTGAGAGTGCCAACGATGAGACCCTGAAGCGCATCAACCGTGGTCATGATTTTGCCTGCTGCCGGGATGCGGTGGAGCGAACCCACGCCAGGGGAATCCTCACGGGTGCCCACATTATCATCGGCTTGCCGGGTGAGGATGCGGCAGAGAGCCTCCGTCAGGCACCCATCATCTCTTCCCTTCCCATCGACATCCTGAAGATTCACCAGATGCAGATTATCAAGGGAACCCGCCTGGCACAGGAGTATGCTGAGCATCCCTTCCACGTCTATACGGTGGAGGAATACATCGATGTCATCGTAAAATACATCCGGCTCTTGAGAAAGGACCTGGTGCTGGAGCGGTTCGTCAGCCAGTCGCCTAAGGAACTGCTTGTCGCACCGAAATGGGGACTCAAGAACTATGAGTTTACCAATCTCCTGAATAATAAGTTAAAGAGTTTACAGTAAAATATGGCTAAAGTTGCAATCGTAATATTAAACTGGAATGGGCAGAAGATGCTTGCCAAGTATCTGCCTAATGTCGTGGAATATTCACGGCAGGATGCTGAGATATGGGTGGCTGACAACAATTCGTCAGACCAGTCAATGCTTCTTCTGGAGACTCAGTTTCCCCACGTCAAGACCATCGTGCTGGAGCAGAACTTCGGCTTTGCCGAGGGCTACAACCGTGCGCTGGAGCAGATAGAGGCAGAATATTATGTTCTCCTGAACAGTGATGTGGAGGTGGCTCATCACTGGCTCACTCCGCTCATCGAGTTCATGGATTCCCATCCCCAGGTGGCAGCCTGCCAGCCTAAGCTCCTGGCGGAATACGACAAGGATATGTTTGAGTATGCGGGAGCCTGCGGCGGTTTCCTCGACAAGTTCGGCTATCCGTTCTGCCGGGGACGCATCTTCGAGACCGTGGAGCGCGACAACGGACAGTATGATTACCAGCAGGAGGTGCTCTGGGCTACGGGTGCCTGCATGATGATCCGTGCCAGGGATTACTGGGAGGCAGGCGGACTGGATGGCCGCTTCTTTGCCCATAACGAGGAAATAGACCTTTGCTGGCGATTACGCCTGATGGGCAGGAAGATCTACTGCATTCCGGAGAGTGAAGTCTATCACGTGGGTGGTGGAACCTTGCCGAAGAGCAATTCGATGAAGACTTTCCTGAATTTTAGAAACAATCTAACGATGCTCTATAAGAATCTGAGCGATAAAGAATTATCTCATGTTATGAGAGTGAGATGGTTCCTGGATTATTTGGCAGCTTTCGAGATGCTGATCCTGAAACGCAACCTGGGCGACTTCAAGGCAATCTTCAAGGCGCGCAGGGCTTTCCAGGCATGGAAGCACGATTTCGATGAAGACCGCAAGAAGATTCAGGAGAATAGAGTGGAGGAAAAGATACCGCAGGTTTTCGATTGCTCCATCCTCTGGCAGTATTACGCCAGGGGCAAGAAACTCTTTTCGAACTGCACGATTCGATAGTAGGGAGCTAACTCCTTGACTCCTCAATAAACGACAGAATATTGCACAGATAGCCAATAGTGAGTAAAAGTGTTAGCATTTTGCTCGCTATTGGCTGTTTTTATTATTTTTTTGAGATTTTGCTTGGTAATTTAAATATTTTTTAGTATTTTTGCAGTCGTAACCAGAAGACTTTAAAATTACGTGAAAAGAATATTTGATTATATCGTCATATTAGCATTTATTATGCTCTGTTCGGCCTGCGAGTTCAAGTTCAAGCCGAACGAGGAGGCTGACGCTGTCCCATTAACGGTGCAGCGCTACGACCGTCTGCAAAGCAGATACCTTACCACCGGTGATTTCTCTGCCCTTCAGCAGATGAATACCGACTATCCGATAGAAACCCGAACACTGATAGAGAAGATGCTGCAGCTTGGTACCATTACCGACGCCAACATCAGCAACCGTTTCCTGATGTTCTATCAGGATTCCACCCTCCAGTCGCTTATCGCAGATGCTGAGGCCATGTATGCGAACATGGACGACATCAACGAGCAGCTGAAGAAATCGTTCGGCCGTCTGCACGACTGGCTGCCTGAGCTTCAGCAGCCATACTTCTATGCCCAGATCGGTGCGCTCGACCAGAGCATCGTGGTAGGTGAGCATTCGGTAGGTATTTCACTGGATAAGTATCTGGGTCCGGAATATCCGCTCTACAAGAAATTCTATACAGCCCAGCAGCGTGCTACCATGCAGCGCGAGTATATCGTGCCCGACTGCCTCACCTTCTATCTGCTGAGCATCTATCCGATGAAGGATTTCGATACCCGTCCGCAGCTGGACCGCGACCTGCACATGGGCAAGGTCATGTGGACCGTGAACAAGGCGCTGGGCAAGGATATACTGGACACCAAGTATGTGAAGACCATCCAGGCTTATGTGAAGCGCAATCCGAAAATCACAGTCAAGGAACTGCTGGAAGACGAGGACTATTCGCCTATCGAAGCGCTGCATAAGGACTAAGCAGCAGGATAAGGACTAATCGGATAAGGATTAGTCTGCTGCTGGATGAAGCAGGAAAAACAAAAGCATTTAATACAATACATGAAAAGATTTTCAATTTTTGTTGCAACGATGATGATGGCATCAGTAATGCAGGCAGCTGAGAAGCTCGATTTGAAGTCGATTACTTCAGGTGCATTCTCTGCCTCATACGTTACAGGAATCAACCCTATTGAGGGTACCGATCTCTATGCTTCCATCAGTTCTGATGGCAAGCAGGTAGTAAGTTATTCTTTCAAGACTGGCAAGCAGGTGGCTGTGCTCTTCGACGTAGAGGCTGCCAAGGCTCCGATGAAGTCGGTAGAGGGCTACGTGATGAGCCCGGATGGCAAGAAGATGCTCGTCTTCACCAAGAGCAAGGCGGTGTATCGCCGTTCGTTCAAGGCTGAGTACTTCATCTACGATATTGCCCGCAAGACCATCAAGAAGCTTTCTGAGGGCGAGAACCAGCAGGTGGCTACCTGGTCGCCGGATTCACGCCACATCGCCTTCGTCAAGGACAACAACATCTTCGTAACCGATGGCGAGAAGGAAGTGCAGGTTACCAAGGACGGAAAGTTCAATGAAGTGATCAATGGTATTCCCGACTGGGTATATGAGGAGGAGTTTGCCTTCAACCGTGCCTTCGCCTGGAATGCTGACGGAACCTCACTCGGCTGGATCCGTTTCGACGAAAGCCACGTGAAGACCTATTCCCTCCAGCTCTTCGAAGGCGCCAAGCCTACCCGCAGCGAGTTTCACGATTATCCGGGAGAGTATTCCTACAAGTATCCTAAGGCAGGACAGGACAACTCTAAGGTGAGCCTCTGGAGCTACGATATGAAGACTGGCAAGACCCTCGCACTGGATGTTCCGGTAGATGCAGACGGCTACTATCCTCGAATCAAGACCACTCCAGACGCCAACAGTCTCATCGTCTATACGATGAACCGCCATCAGGACGACATGCGCCTCTACTCCGTGAATCCATTCACCGGCAAGAGCAAGCAGATCATCCAGGAAAGCGTGCCTAAGTTCATCAAGGAAGAGGTGATGGAGAACAGCATCGTGGGCAAGAAGAACATCCTGCTCCCTAGCGACCGTGACGGCTACATGCACCTTTATCTCTATGATATGAAAGGCAAGCTGATCCGCCAGGTAGAGAAGGGTAACTACGATGTTACCGCCATCTACGGCATGGATGAGAAGACCGGCGACATCTATTTCCAGGCAGCCATGCTCAATGCACACGACCGCCAGGTTTATGTGGCTCACAAGAACGGCAAGGTGGATCGACTCACTTCTGAGGAGGGTTCCAACTCGGCTTACTTCTCAGGCGATTACCGCTATTTCGTGAACAACTGGAGCAGCTACAGCCATCCATACGTTTACACCGTACGCAACAACAAGGGTAAGGTGATTAAGACCCTGGAGGACAACAAGAAGCTGTTGGAGAAGACCAAGCAGTATAACTGGGGCAAGCGCGAGACCTTCACCTTCACTACATCAGAGGGCGTGAAGCTCGACGGATGGATGGTGAAGCCGGTAGATTTCGATGCCAGCAAGAAGTATCCGGTCATCCTCTTCCAGTATTCCGGTCCGGGCAGCCAGCAGGTGCTCAATTCCTGGAGCACGGGAAGCATGGGTTCTGGTGGAGCCTTCGATTACTATCTGGCTCAGGAGGGATTCATCGTGGCTTGTGTAGATGGCCGTGGAACCGGTGCCCGTGGTGCTGAGTTTGAGAAGTGTACCTATCTGCGCCTCGGCGACCTGGAGTCAAAGGATCAGGTGGAGACAGCTCTCTATATGGGCAGTCTGCCATACGTGGATAAGGACAACATCGGTATCTGGGGATGGAGCTATGGTGGTTTCAATACCCTGATGAGTATGAGCGAAGGCCGCCCTGTGTTCAAGGCTGGTGTGGCTGTTGCGCCTCCTACCTGCTACCGCTTCTATGATACGGTCTATACCGAGCGTTACATGCGTACTCCTCAGGAGAACGAGGATGGCTACAAGGTAAACCCAATCGAGCGTGCCGACAAGCAGCATGGTGCCTTGCTTATCTGTCATGGACTGGCAGATGACAATGTTCATCCACAGAACACCTTCGAGTATTCAGAGGCATTGGTTCAGGCAGACAAGGATTTTAAGGAGCTTTGGTACACCAACCGCAACCACGGCATTTCGGGAGGTAATACCCGCAATCATCTCCTGCGCCAGATTACCAACTGGTTTAAGGATAAAATGAAATAAAGACATCAGGTTTATTCCTATAAAAAAAGCCCCCGGAGGTTTCACAACTTCCGGGGGCTTTTGCCCTTGGAGATTTCACAACTTCCTAGGGGCCGAACTAAACTACTAACATGCAGCGGTAATCTAGTACCGCTGACGCCCTAAAAAATAATTTTTAATATAGGTATTAACTACTAAATATTTTTTTTAAAACTTCTTTTCTTTATGCTTCAGCTTTTTTCTTGGCTTCCGCCTTTTTCTGCTTCAGTTCTGCCTTCTTCTGCTTCACTTCGGCTTTTCTCTGCTTCAGCTGGCTCTTTACTTCAGCTTTCTTCTGCTTCAGCTGAGCCTTTGCCTCCTTCTTTTCAGCCTTTCTTTCAGCCTTGGTCTTTGGCTCCTCCATGTCGCTTGGCTCTATCGCCTTGAACATGAACTTGCTCTCGTCGATGTTCTTCATCTGCCATGGAGTAGGGAGGTCCTTCGGCTTCTCGCCGTTCTTCAGGCGCTTTGCCTTCGCCTGCTTGGTGTAACGGTCGTGCAGCTTGGTCCATTTCTTCTCCGCCTTCTTGAAGTTGCGGTCGAAGATCACGATGCAGGTTCGCTTGGGTGCACCGATCGACTCCAGATATTCCTTCAGCTGCAGGGAGTAGTTCTCTCTGTTGTCCAGGAAGAGCTTCTTGTGAGTCAGATATACTGAATCAACTCTCTGCACGCTGGTCATATACACCGTAGAGTCGTTGAACGACGATGCGAAACCGAACATATATGCAGTTGTCGGATCATTCTTGGCGTGGGCCGTGAATGAAGAGATGGCTGCGATAGCCAGTGCTAATGCGATTTTTAAAACTTTCATTTATTCTTTTCTATACTTATGTTTTGCGCTTACTGTCCCAGATAGGATTTCAGCAGTTTATTCTTCGTGTTGTGTCTGAGTCGGCGCAGGGCTTTCTCCTTGATTTGCCTTACACGCTCCCTCGTCAGGTTGTACTTTTCACCTATCTCATCCAGGGTCATTTCCGGCGAACCGTCTATTCCGAAGAATGCTCTCAGCACCTTCTGCTCCTTGTCGGTGAGCAGCTTCAGTATGCGGCTTACCTCCGCCTTGAGCGATTCTATGGCGAGTTCCCTGTCTGTATTGGATGAGTCACCAGACAGGAAGTCGATCATGCTGCTGTCCTCGCCGTCGGCGATAGGTGCATCCATGCTCACGTGGCGTGAGTTCGCCTTCATGGCGTCTGCAATCTTGTCTTCGGGCAAATCCACACGCTCTGCAATCTCATCCACGCTCGGCTTGCGCTCGTGTTCCTGCTCGAACGTGTTGAGTTCCCTTGTTATCTTGTTGACGCTACCCACCTGGTTGAGGGGGAGGCGTACCAGTCTGCTCTGCTCGGCAATAGCCTGCAGAATTTTTTTTTTCAAGCAGAAGACGGCATACGAGATGAACTTGAAGCCGCGTGTTTCATCAAATTTTTCTGCAGCTTTGATAAGCCCAACGTTTCCTTCGTTGATAAGGTCAGGTAAGCTGAGTCCCTGATTATGGTATTGCTTGGCAACAGATACCACGAATCTCAGGTTGGCTTTGGTCAATCTCTCCAGGGCTCTCTTGTCCCCTTTTCTTATGCGCTGTGCGAGTTCCACTTCCTGGTCGGTTGTCAGGAGTTCCTCGTGTCCAATTTCTTGGAGATATTTGTCCAACGATGCGCTTTCGCGATTCGTTATAGACTTTGAAATTTTCAGTTGTCTCATGGTAGCAATTTAATTTTGTAGATGCAAAAGTACACTTTTTGTTTGGAAAAACAAAAAAAATAGCAGATATTTTTCAAAATACCTGCTATTTTGTCATTTTTTATCTTTTCAGAGGGGCTTAAGTTCTCTTTTCTTAGGAACTTCAGCCGGGTTCTTCCGGTGATAGGCGCCCCTCAGCCGATTAGTCCTTCTGCAGTGGAACGGCGAAGTAAGCCTTCTTGCCTGTAGGCCATACACCCTGGATGTAGAGCACAGGATCCTTGCTGGTAGAAGCACTCTTCACAGCCTTCTGCAGGTCGTCGAGCGATGTGATGTTGCTGTCGTTGATGCGCTGGATAATGAATCCGCGTGAAATGCCGGCATCCTTCAGGGCACCGCTGTTCACCTTCATCACCTCTACACCATACTTGATGTTGAGCTGGTTCTTCTGGCTCTCTGTAACAGGACGGAAGGTTCCGCCGAGCACGTCGAGGTCTGCACTCTTGATTACTGAAGTGTTGCCCTGGGCATTCTTCAGGGTGATGGTCTTGGTGGTCTCCTTCTTGTTGCGCAGGTAGGTGATGCTCATCTTGTCGCCAGGGCGCTTGCCGTTGAG
>ENA-OQNN01001546-OQNN01001546.1-human-gut-metagenome-genome-assembly--contig:-NODE-1546-length-14877-cov-3.222034_pt1 | contig 14877 bp, 11 predicted proteins | sample MGYA00242624_ERZ504870 | MGnify/ENA primary metagenome ERZ504870 (study PRJEB26092, sample SAMD00036379) | human gut metagenome | host: Homo sapiens | study: EMG produced TPA metagenomics assembly of... | reverse complement strand
TTAAAGGTACCGTCTTCTGCGCTTTCTGTTACCATATACGCATTTTCGCGACTATACTCATTTTCATCATTGCTGAAGAGACCAAATACGGCGCCTTTGATAACCTTACCGTCTTCATCAACCTTAAGACCGGATACAGAACCGTACTTAAGCTCGTTCTCAATGGCTGCACCGTTATTGACTGCGAGTTCAATGACCTCTACGGTTTGCTCACCGTAAGTAAACTCAAAGCCGTACTTGGTATCGCTCAAGATATAATGGTCATCGGTGGTTCTTTCCTGAACATAGTAGCTTCCCAAAGGCAAGTCAGTGCTGATTACAGCCATACCGTTCTCATCAAAGGTAATGATCTCAATCAGTCCGCCCTCAGGAATCTTGCTTCCATCGGCTGCAACAATGTCAGTCTGAGCGTAGAGACCGAAAGTGATGTTCTTCAGCTCAGCATTCATGCCAATGTCGAAGAGTTCGTTCTGCTCAAGCGCTTTTTCCAAACTCACTTTGACTTTCTGGCGTTCGTTGTAGAGATTACCGGATGTCTCAGTGATAGAAATCTCTTGGCCGGCATACACGAGCTCAACAGTCTGAACTTTTCCGTTGAGTACCATGGAATGAGGAGCTGTGACTTCCTGGATATCATATTTACCAAGGTAGAGCTCCTTACTGGTGGCGATTCCGTCAGACCCAGTTGTAATTGTGTCTACCAGCTCGCCCTTCGCGTAATGCATCACGCCATCCAGGGTGTAAATGTCTTCTGCAGCACGGATCTCGAAGACCGCACCTGCAAGACCCTTGATTTCGTATACCGGTTTGTGCATATCATTGGTGATTACAACAGACTGGAACACCTCACCGGTCTTGATGATATGGATGACACCCTTCTGCGGCATGTTAGAACGGGTTACGTTCACAATGGTCAGACCGCCTTCGTCCGTCGCATCATCTGCAGTAACGTCGAAGTAAACCGGGTCTGAATTAAGCACGTATCCGTAAGGCGCCTTCACCTCAACCAAATAGTAGCCCTTACCGTGTCCCAGTGTCTCGGGAGTGATAAGATAACCTTCCTCGTTGGTGTAGAAGGTGTCGATTACAGTGTGTTCTGGATAGGTGTATTCCATAGAAACCTTGGTTCCATCCGGATTGTAAATCTGGAATGCTGCACCGGCATAAGGAATTGCCAAACCGGATTCGGCATCGGTCTTCTGGATTTTCACGTAGCTGGTGAACGGTGCATTATTGATAATAAATTGCTGCCATGTCCAAGGCTCACTGATGAAGACGTCAAAAGGCTTCATCAAATCAAAGCCTTTGGAACCCTTAACCTGTTTTACGGTGTAAATACCGTAAGGAAGCAAGTCAGTTTCAGCGTAGCCCCACTCATCGGTGATGAGGTAAGCACGCTCGGTTTCCTTGGCATTCTCATAAGAACCTGCAGATTTCAGGTATACCTCGAATTCAGCGCCGGCTTCCTCAGTTTCAATCTGAGTATCACCGTTGTCCTTATGCTTCAAGAGATAGAATCCACCGTAGATGATATTCTCATAAACATCAAGCTCTTCGGTGTTTTTCTCAACGGTATACTGACCCGGTTCTACATCGAGCCAGTAGATAGACTCATCGAGCAAATAACCTTCGGACGGAGAAATCTCACGGATGTTCCAACCGTCACCGCATACATAGTAATCGGTGAGGATATAGCCGTTCTTGTCAGTGGTGTAGGTATCGACAAGCTCATCGTAGCGATATACGCCGTACACTGCACCCGCAAGAGACGCATCACCTTGAGACTCACCGTAAGGGAAGCCAAGTCGCTCTACGATCTCATCAGAGTTCAAGGACAACAGCACAGGAACGGAACCGCCGCCTCCGCTATAACGAAGACCTGCGTCCACCTTGAGGATATCAGCACGCCATTTTTTGAGGACATTGTGGAACTGACGCTCAGTTACCTTGTTCCATTCCACGGTAATGTTCTGCGCCTCAGGAATTACGTATCGGTCAGGGGTACTCACTTCGGAAAGTGTGTAATCGATGCCAATTGGCACGCGTTCAAACACTGCAACGCCCGCCGCATTGGTGGATGCTGTCATACTGACTTCTTCACCGTAAACAGAGGTGCCGGTAAGCTTGAACTTAAGTCCGTTTACCAAACCGTCTTCAGCGGTCTTGATCACTTTGACGCTGCCATACTGACGAAGGTTTTCGATGTCCAATGTGATCAGCGGACTGTTGTCGTCGATGGTAATGTGCCATTCGGCGTCACCGTCAGGCTGATAGTTCACAGGAACCTTGGTCTCCTTGACAATATAGCTGCCGTAGGTAATCTCACCAGATTTTGCATATCCGTCTTTGTTGGTAGGGCCGATAACAGCAACTTCTTCACCATCGTAATCATATACGGTGAATTCGGCGCCACTGAGGTCAATACCAGACTCAGCATCGGATTTCAAAATCTCAACGTGCCCCTTCTTGAGTTTGTTGGACGCGTTAATGGTCGCGAGGGCACCCTTAACTGTGTTAATGGTTACAGTCCACTCAGTCTGACCATCACCCTCGTAATTGAACGGGAACGTTGTCTCGACTACTCGATAGGTTCCGTAAGGAATATCTGCGGATTTGGCATAACCACGGTCATTGGTAGGCCCGATGGTAGTGACCTTCGCACCGGTCGTATCATAAACCGTAAAGACCGCACCGCTAAGAGCTCCGTTGTTCTCGGATGCTTTCTTATAAACCTCAATGTTACCTTTCTTCAGCTCGTTAACTGCATTGATAGTGACAACACCATCATTGGCAGAGCTGACGGTTCGGGTCCATTCCTTCGTTCCCGAGTAGGTATAATCTGTCGGGAACACAGTCTCAACGATTTTATAGGTACCGTAAGGGATATCTTCCTGGGTAGCTGCATAACCGTTTGAGTTTGTAGGACCGATACCGTATTCCTCGCCGGTTTCAGTGTTTTTAGCAAGGAAGTAAGCACCGCTGAGGTTCTTGCCATTAGGATCCTTCTTGTACACTTCGATTTTACCGGACTCTTCCACAAACTGAGGTACAACAACCTGTACAACAGCTTCCGGATAATCGCCCTTACTCATACCGACGATGGTGCTGAACTCAGGACCACGGTCGTTACCAACGTGGGTAACAAAGTAAGTTCCGTTGTAGTAGCCGGCATAGATGGCAACATGAGCAATGTCACCGGTCGGGATATGCTTAAATACGATAAGCGAACCAATCGGGATTTCTTCACTCGGTCTAAAAGAGCTGCCATCTGAGTTCTGGGAGAAACTGATTCTGCGTGCGGTACCTGCATTTACCCAAGCGTTTGCTGCCGTGTTATAGGAACTGGCAGAACGAGGGTTGGAGGGTTTCGCAACATCGCTGGTGTCAATACCTGCGATATTCGGCAAGTAGTTATAGTACACGTAAGATACATAACTGGCGCAGCAAAGACCGCTGCTCTCGAATCCGGCAATATCCGGAGCGAGTCCGGTAGCCGTACCGGATTTTGTTACGGTTTCAGTACCGTATTTTGTGAGGCCATACGAGATGTCCGAGCCGTAGGCCGAAGCTCGGGAACCATAGGTTTTGTAAATGGTTCCGTCATTCTTTTGCGCCTGTACCTGATAACCGGTATACGCAAGCGCATCCAAATAGACATTGTCCAGCATCTCATCCGGGATGTCCAATGCCGGTGCCGCGAATACTGTTGCCGGGAACATCGAGACGATCATCAACATCGCCAGAAAAAGCGACAGGAAACGCGAACTGAATTTGGTTCTCTGGGTCATAACTTTCAATCCTTTCTGTTTTTTGATATGAAAAGAGCCCCAATGCTTTCGCACTGAGGCTTCGATTCTAAATGGGTTTAGTATTCATCTGTGTTTTCGGATGCCACTGTGATGGCACAGTACCACATATCACTCTCATAGGTCACACCCACTGCGATGTAGGTGTACTGAGAGTCGCCGATGTAGTTCCAATGGTTTGGACTGTTCTTGACAAGCGTTGCCAGTTTCAGTGCAATTTCATCAACCGTACCAACATAGCCGGCTTTGGCAATGGCTTCACGGGCGTTGGCTCTGTAATAAGGCTGTCCGCTGCCACCGAAGACACCGGGATCTACGTATTCTCCATACTGGAGTGCGGTTGCTGCCGCACGCTGATCTGCAGTATCGTGCGCAAAGTTGGATACCAACTGTCGGCTTCGATACTGAGCGTATTCTGTCAGACCCGAAAGTCTTGTGGCAGGGCTTGAACGGTACTGGTTGATATATTCCAGAACACGCTGGGCAACTGCCGCAGTGTCATTCTTACCTGCGCGGGGTTCTGTCGGAACAGTTTCCTCTGCAGGAGGCTGGGTCGTTTCAGTCTTGCTCTCAGTCGATTCGGTCTGTGGTTTTGTGGTCTCTGTTGGCTTAGTCGTCTCCGTCGGCTTTGACCTCTCTGAAGAATTGTCATCACCAGATGACTGCGAAGGAAGGGTTTCTTTGGGTTTATCCTTGCCCGTAGTTTCTTGGCCAAGATTGATATCTCCCGGATCTTTTCCTTCCTGGTTTTTCTCGTCTCGGTCTGACGCGGATGTGGTATCCAAAGAATTCTCAGGGCCCTCTTCAGCCGTGGAGCGACTTTCCAGGGTATCTTCGGGCTCAGTCTGAGAGATTGAGCCTGTATATGAGCTATCCGGATTGTCAACTCCCGAAGGGGAAGAATTTCCAGATGAGTCTGATGCAGAGCACGCGCAAAGAAGCAGCATACTCAGCGCTAAAAGAATAGCTAAAAGCTTTTTCATGATGCAATACCTCCATTCAGATCGTTTACTATCATTACACGACTGAGTCTGGAGAAATACAACTAACAGGCGAGCTTGAGGAACCCTCGATTCGCCTCATCCACACAGCGATTGAGCATCTCAAAGAAGCGTTCGGCATTTAATTCGGTGTCCAACCAGTGAGTAGCACGGTAAGAATAGCAGCCGACTTCGTCATTGATGGCGTGGCTACCGAGAATGCTTCTTAAGTTCAGCTCGTTGGCAATTTTCTCTTGCTTGGCTGTATTGGGTTTGGTGATTGCCTTTGCCAGACAGAACACCATCAGCGGGTGCAGCTCGGAAAAGGAAATCTGCAGGTAATAATCTCTGTACCCACACATAATAGATGTTTCATCTTCTGCGTCTACCTGCAAAAGATTTACCACCAATGCACGAGTGTGGTCTGCGATTTCTTTACGCCGCATCTGCTCTGTTTGAGTCAGATTATACTGGGTCATTATATAGGTCTCCTTTCTTAAAACTCGAATCAGATTGCTGTGGTCGTGTGTGTGATCACGCCCCAAATTCGCTGTCTATCTCGGTCTATACCGAGAATCTTCACCGTTACCTGTGAACCGATTGGCGGACGACCGCGTTTCGGATAATCACATAGGCAATCGATGCCGCCCTCCATTGCAACGAACACACCGTTTGGATCGACCATTGTTACAGTGCCGATATAGTGGCTACCGATACCGTATTTCTGGATTGCTTTTTCAAACGGATTCTTCTGAGCTCTCTTAACGGACGCTGCAACCTTAACATTATTTCTGTCGCTGCGATCGACCTTGAGGATTCTCACAATAATGCGTTGACCAGGTCTGTAATAAGCACCTGCGTCAATGAATCTCTGGTAACTCAGTTCTTTCATTGAGATGAAGCACTCTGCGCCGAACAGATCTACAAAGATACCAGACTTGATGACCGATACGATTCGGGCTTCAGCAAGAATTCCTTCGTAGATCTTATTGTTTCCATCCCAGTCTCGTGTGAAGTAGTATTCTTTTTGGCGGACTGTCATTGCATCGAGACGGGACGCTACTGCGATGCCAGTCTCAGGATCCATACCTTTTACGATGTAATCGAACTCGGTACCGAGGCGCTTGGTAAGCATATACCTATGCACCACCTCAGGATCCTTGCCTCTGTAATCTTTCGGCGGGATAATTGCTTCCATTGCGGGAATGATTACCTTGAAATCGCCGTGATACAGGACTGAGGCAAAACTGCCGTTGATTTTCTCTACGCCTCGAACGAAATCCGTAAGAACACGTTCTGCTTTATACGACTCCATAAGGTCAAGCAGTTGATTCTTTGCTTTGTCAGATTCGGTCTGCGCATCTCTGCGTTCATCAATAGAAATGACAGGCTCGTCGATTGGTGAGTACTGAGTCACATATCGCTTTTTCTCACTTGCATCATCGGCGTCTTCTGCAGCTTTCTTGCTGGCTCTTGTTCTTGTGCCAGACTGGGTTTTCTTCGGAGCCGCCTTCGGCTTGGCACGCGTCTTCTTGGCGTCATCCGGTTGCTCGCCCTGCACGGTTTGTTCCAGTTCCTCAGCAGGGGATTTGGGTTTCTTTAATGCCATGGTAGTTAACCTCCTTCTTAAAAATCAGCCGGCGGCTTTGCCGAACTGTATAGTTTCTTACTCGATGGCTTCTTCGGTTTTGCCTCCGAAGTAGGCTCGGTCTGGGGAGGCGTAACCTCCTCAGGTGTTGATACCGGCTTATAATCCAGAATTGACCTCTGGACGATATGCCTTGCCATTGGGTGCTTGGTAAAATCGAGTTTGTCGAGCTTCAGAATGTTGTGACCACGAATGATGCACAGCATTTCTTCATTCGGCAATCTCAGTACCTCATCGGGAGTAAGGAGTCTGCGACGTCCATGTCCCTCAAGGCTTCGATATTGCGGGATTACCTGCGCCAGTGCCAAGGTCTGTCGCACTGTCATTGTGGATTTGACCTGAACTGACATATCTCCCGATCGTGCGGAGAAGAACTCAGCGGATACATCATCAGAGCACCCCATCATTAGTTGGATATCACAGTTGCCTATGATTTCAGACCACAGGTTCTTCGGGTATCGGTTCTGTAACTGGCCTAAGCTCTGTACAGCGAGCATCACGCGGATATCTCTGGATCTGACAACCGAGAGTGAACGAGCAAAGTCGGAACCGTCCTCGGCACCGCCGATGCGTCCCACGTTGTTAAACTCATCCAAAATCAGATTGACGGGAACGGGACACCGTCCCCCGGGTTGTACATCAGCGAATCTGCTGAGTTTGATGAACATACAGCTGAAGAACAGAGATGAAAGGAACGACATCGTCGCATCCTGGTCGCTGAGTATGATGTAGTACACACACTTTTTCTTCGCCGGTGCTATTAGGTCGATATCCGAACTGCTGGTGATACGCTGGACTGCTTTGTTCTGCAGCACTTGGAGTCTCGTACCCAGACCCAGTATGATACCGGATTTCACCGTGTCACTGGACTGAGAAAAAAGATTAAACGGGGCACGTGCTGGATGGTCAAGCGGTAGCTTATTGAACTTGGCTATCAGCTGACCCTCACTGTTCTGGGTAAGCATCTGGTAAACTGAGGTCAGATTCTTCTGACTGGGATTAAGTTTCTTATCTTGGTCAACCATTAAGATGAGTGCTTTGAGAAGATTGCCTTCACCGTTGTCCCAGAAGTGATCACCCTTACCGGAACTGGTGTTGCCGATAATGACATTGGTCAAAACCTGCGCCATCAGGGTATCTCCGTTCAAGTCTGACATACAGTTCCAGGAATCACCGTGCTCAGGGTTCACGAGATTGAATACTTTCACCTCATAACCTGCATTGCGGAACAGTTCCACTGTATCGGTATACATCTCGGATTTGCTATCAGTCAAAATAGCAGACTCGCCACGTCTTATAATCTGGAATAACGCGTTCCGGATAATAGCGCGTGATTTCATGGTGCCGGAAGCACCGAAGATGGCAATGTGCCGGTTCAGTCTGGTGTCTTTTGGCATACACACAGCTTTTCCTTTGTACTCACCAAGGATCGTTCCTTCTACCTGTCCGATAGAGGAGATTTCGAGCACCTCGTGCATCTCTTTTTCATCCATCCAGGAAGCTGTTCCGTAGATACCGCTGTCACTCCTGGTGAAACCTCTGGGATCCTGGTGCTTTCCGTCAAACCGATTGTAAAGCTTATAGACAATAAAGATAGCCCCGCCGATAAGTATCATACCGACAATGGCTTTGAGTCCATTCGCTGTGAATGCCAGAGGTATGCATACCAGTGGGTTCATATTTACCGGTTTCATCATCGCCTGTCCGGTAAGTCCGCCGTTATTCATCCAGACTGAGTAGTTGCTGAGCACCTGGCTCATCATTCCGCCCAGATAAAGCACTGCGAATAAACCGAGTACCACGGCCATGATGATACCGATGGTTCTTTTTTTATCCTTCAAATAAGTTCCTCCGATCCGGGCCAAGCTCATCTTCCACCGCGTCAAAGTCGATAACCTTCAGTTCGACCAATGGCCCAAAATATTCACGGAGAAAGGCAACCTGGGATGCAAAGCACAGGACGACTACGTCTCGCTTCTGCGCATTCAGTGTTTCGTGAAGTCGCATCAGTCTGGCAATATCTGCATCCAGATAGGAATATATGTAGACATCATCTACGATTGCGTCATACTCAAATCGACCTCGGTTGTAAGATCTCTCTTCCGGGTCAAAGAGTAGATTTAAGATTTTTTCTTTCCAATCCGGAACGGTAAGGAAGCGAAGCTGCCGGATGCCATCCTCGTTCAGCGGAATGAAATATATGTGGTCATATACGGAATCAAATCGAAACTCTTGTTTCTGCGATTTATCTGATTCCACGATGGTGTTCAGGGCGACTGTACCAGACTGACCTAAAAGGATCGCCGAATTAACAATTGATATCTCGGAATTCATATTGGACAGGTCTCGCAAAGAGTCCCTTGCTTTGAACTCACCCTTACCGGACCATTTCATTGTGGCGCTGCGCGTGTTGTACATGGCGTAACAGGTCCCGCACGCAAACAGTGCGCCAACCATTCTGGTGAAACTGGTTTTGCTCATCTCATCTTCGCTGAGTCTCTTAAGATCCTTGGACGGATACATAACAGCTTCGCTGGGTATGACGTGAACAAACGCTTCGTTCTGAAGTTCCGGTAACAGGAACGGTCTTACTTCGATGCCGGCACGCATACACATTGTCACAGCCTCACCGATGCGGTGATTTCGTTCTCTGTGTGAGACTGAGCTGGAGAAGTTGTGCCTCCTGAAGGAATTCAGGTGATAGCTTTGGCATTCGGGAGAAATCCATTCCAGTATGGGGAGAGCCACCTTGCAAAGACGGATGTTTCGGTTTCGGTCGTCGCCCGAGACACTCAGGAGTCGGCAAGTCATCGTGTCGCCGGTCTCAGTGTTGCAAAAGGTTTGTGGTCGGTTAAGTTTGTGTACGAGGTTTTTGAAGACGGCCTTGTTGCCAAGTAAATGTCGCGAACCAAGTGGATACTCACCGACGATTGAAAGAAGCGTGATGAGCTGCCAGACCTGACTGCCGGGAGTGAACCACACCATCAGCGGAGAAACCTCGTGTTGGAAGAAATTTCGGCACGATGACTGCACTCTCCGCCTAAAATCCCGTCAGCCAGATTCTCGAAAAACCATGATTTACAAGGAGTTTTCGCCATTCTCTCACGTGTTACGCAAATGGGGGTCAAAAAAACGGCTTTGCGTAACATGGGTTTACGCCCCGCAAATGATGTTTTCATAGAGCATAACCCCCTTATCCGGCATTGCTTTTTCTTCCACAAACCACACTGGAAAATCGTGCTTCGGGACCACATAGACCTCGGTACGATCTTCACTCGCCGCAGCACTGCAATAGTAATGAGTGCATACATTTGGGTTATCATCCGGCATTACTTTCGAGGCAACAATGTCTGTTACCATATTCACCTCAATGTTATCGTGATCGCGCATCTTTCGTTCCGGGCGTGTCTTATCATAGACGTGTCGGACAACGAGAACACAGCCGCGATATCGTATCTTCGGACGACCGTTAAAAAACTTATTCATAGCCGGCAGTAAATAAGTTCGGATGTAATCGTGGGACCCGGATGATTTCTTTGGAAGCAAGGTTGGCATCCTGAGGCAAAACCAACCCTCAGCGGTAAACCCGATTTCCACCGGAATCTCATTTGCAATAATCTCAGCCACGTCTTCCTTTGCGGTACGGTAGCCGGTATAAGCAGGAAGCACTCTTGTCAGAAGCGTTGTCTTTTCGGTGACGGCTTCCAACCCCAGTGCTTTGTCATAGGCTGTATCCAAATCATCTGCTTCCAAATACCATCGCACCGCTGCGGCCTGTTCGCTCATTCGCTTGATGCCGTTCTCGATTTTAACGAGCACCTGATAGAATTGACTTTCTTTATTCATTGGCCACATCCTCCTGCGTATAAAAATGGACCTCCGGCTCATCTTCACCCTCGAAGTCGATGGTGGCAAACAAGCACGGTGCATCAGGAAGCTTCAGGCGAGGAATCATTGAGGTGTTCGGTACCACGATAATGTATTTGAGGTCTTCATCCGGCTGAAGAAGCTTTACCTGATGCTCTTCGCCTTCATAAAGAACCACAATCTCATATCCGGTGTTTTCTTTGAGGAAATACACCTGCGCGGGATAAGTTGCCGGGTAGTGAGCTCGGGGATCTACCTGATCAATAAACTGAAGAAGAACCCAGATGGCAAGTTCAGTTCTTTGCTCGGGCTTACACAATCTATCAAGGCCCCAGTAGTAACCACCGCCAACCTCATTGATTTTTCGGTGCCTTTGGAGATTCTTCAAAATCTTTTCTTCAGCAATCTCCGGCACCTGCAGAAGCTTGGATATCTGAAGCTTGGGCAAGGCTCCATATTGCGAGAGCCATTTGATAATGTTTTGCTCATCCTGCAGAAACACTTAAAAACACCTCCTTGTGCGTATTTGGTATCAGAATGAGTATTTTACTCGGAATGAGTCTGTTCTTTCTGTCTTTCCCGTAGAATTGCCTCCAGTTCAGCACGGTCAGTGGTAATCATTTCGTGCTCAACCTTGGATGCCTTCACGAGAACAGGCACTTTGTTATTGTTGGAATAAATCAGTGCCTCACCGCGCTCGAAACGGGTAATGGACTGAATCTCGGTCTTAGTCAGCTTCAAAACATCCTGCACGTACTTGGCTTCATCCGGCTCAAGGTTGAGGATAATTTTGTTTTTGGAATTATTGATGATGGCACGACCGTATTTGCCATCTTCAAGTCCGAAGAAGTCGCTGAGGTCCTGTGTGGCAGAGACGGCTGCACCACCGAAACCACGAATGGTTTTGAAAATGGTTAAGCAGAACTCTGCAGCTTGCTTATTGGAACTGGTACCGACAAGCTTCCATATCTCATCGATCATAACTGCCTTCTTTTTGGTCAGGTCTTTCTTAACCGAGTCCCAGATATAGTCGAGGGCAATCATCATACCGACAGGAAGAAGCTTTCCTTTCAGTTCGGAAAGGTCGAACACAATGTACTTGTTTGACAAGTCCACGTTGGTCTGTCGGTTAAAGGACTGTGCCGAACCGGTAACAAATCGGCTTACGATAACGGCGATACGCTCGGTCATCTTGTTTTCAAGCAGGTGCTTGTGTAGGTCGCCAAGGATAGGCATCTGCTTCATCTTTGGAGGAGATGCCGTTCCATCTTCATATACCGATTCGTTATCGTGGGTAATACCATAATCAGCATAGGTCTTAATGAGCGCCTCATCCAAAAGCTGTTCTTCTTCGTTGGTCATATCCGGAATCAGCAAGGAAAAGAAAATCATAAGCTGCTGAATCTTATTGGCCAGCATCGAACCGAGCTCCACGTAGTCCATCGCATCGATAAGCTCCATTTCGGGAGCAATCGTATGTCTGATCTCCATAATGTTGATACAGTGCGGTGAACCCGGAGCAATACGGATGAACTGACCACCCACAGCATTACACGCACGTCTGAACTCGTGTCCCTTAATCGGTGCCAGGATAAAGCATTGTATGCCGCGCATTCGCATACGCAAAGCCAAGAGCTGAAGCGTAAAGGTTTTGCCTGCGCCACTGGTGCCGATAAGGTTGAGGTTCGCGTTTTTGTTCTTCTTGGTGTTAAACAAGTCCACGATACACAGCGAGTTATTATGACGGTTGATGCCGAGCAGAACGCCCGTATCATCCGAAAGTTCATAGCTCGTGAACATATAGGTAGATGCCGCACCGCTGGTTAGCACGTTTCTTTTTGCTTTCTTCTCAAGGGAAGGTGCAATCTTTAAGAAAGGCATTACGGATCGAAGTGCCGTTTCCTGTTGGAACCTGCAATCACTCACGTACATATCCATAGATTTGAGCATATCTATCATTTGCTGCTTACGCCACATCAGTTCCTCATATGTCTTAGCGGACACGGTGACAAAGACAGACATATAAAACAGATCTTCGTTATAGTTGGCGATGCCATGCTTGATGTAATAGCCGGCCTGAATGGAATTTGCAAGTTCCTCGTAGTCGGTACTGGTATCCTGCATACTCTTGATTTTGGTGCGGTTGAGTCTGATACGCTGAGCAACCTTATCAATGGTCTTGCTTCGGTTTTCACGGCGCAGATGAACGTCAATGTCCACGCCTTCGCCGGCATTGATCAGCACCGACATCCATCCGGCTCGAACTCTGCTCGGATATCCGTCCCCTTTGATATACAGGAAGGTGTAATACAGGCCATCCATAACCACGTAATTGTGATGCTTCAGGTCAATACCTCTTGGAGCAATAAAGTGAGCAAAGCGGATATGCGGTACTTCATCAATACCGATAACCTTGTTCTTCGCTGCCATCGTATCCAAGACCACACGCTCAACGCGGCTTGAAAACGGCTCGTTGACACAGGAACGTCGGTTGAAGAACATATAGAGAATTTCTGCAGTTGCTTCGTCCGGATCCTCCGGCTGAAGAATGTTATTGCCACACTGCATAAAGTAAGCTCTGGCATTCTGTTCCGCCGTCTGCATCATACTGTAGATCTGTGAGAAGTCGTCCGTTTCATTGCGGCGGATTTCTTCGTATTGGAAAATCAAAAAGAAGCGCCTTGTGAGCGCTTCTCGGCTTCCGACGTCCTTGATAAGATTGATGTAATCTTCTCCAAGGCGCTTACACTCTTCGCTCGGTTCTGCTTCCAGTTCCTCACGAACCATAGCGACGTGCTTATCGGAGTCTGCACGACGAGTGATAGATTTGAATTGTAATTTCATCGGTGAGATCTTGAGCCAGCTTGCAAAAGTCGAGATGATGCTGAACTGCTCATCATCCGAGCGAAGCATAAAGTTGATGGGCTCGATCTCAAGGATCTTAATGTACCTGCCGTCTGTGGTTTCAATGATACCGTGACGCAGTTCTTTGATTGGTATGAAGTCCTGTACGAACTCAAGCTTTTCTGGCTTTTTTCTTCGCTTTTTTCCTTTTGCGGAGTTGCGCTGGGTCATATTTATATCCCACCCTTCTAAAAGTTAGTTTTCTGCGGCTCACAAAATAATAAATGATGTGGCCTAAATACTGGAACAGTGAGTCTCCGTCAATTCCCATCATTGCAACTACGCCGAGTGGAATCAGCGTTACTGTCATTACAACGATGCGAATGGTACTCGGCATCGGTATCAGCATCAGCTCCGGATAGCCAACGAGCACGATCAAAATCAATGCTTCAATCGCATTACGGGGCTCAAGCATACCGCCCAGGATCTTACCTGAGTCTGTGTAGTTTGCCGGTATAGAGAAGATGTTACTGAATTCCTTATCGTCCATAGCTACACCTTCTTTCTATTCAACGTCGGGGACTACCGACGAATCTTCAAAGTTAACCTCTTTCGGTCTACGCAGGGAAAGACTTGCTTCATAACTCGGTGTGTTGAGTATGACACCTTCACCACCGGAAGAATGTACCCACATACGCTCTCCATTTTCACCGTATCCGGCAAAGATAAGCACGTGGTTCCACCCCTGACCGTCAGCATCCATTAGGAAACCGAGGTCGCCCGGGAGAAGTTCATCAGCAGTGATTGCATAAGACTCATCCCACTGGCTCCAGGTTCCTCCGTAAAGACTGACGCCCACGGCTGTTTTATAAGTCCAGTCGGTAAAGCCCGAACAATCAAGCCCGAACGGTCGAATGGTTCCGCTTGTGGTAGAACCTGCGGCTGTTACAAGCTTTGGCGTATTCCATTCATCGTTCCAACCTGCAGCCGATTTACCACCCCAGAAATAAGGAACCTTACCCACAAGGGAAAGCCCCGTCTTGACAATGTGCTTGCGAGTCTCACTGCAATTTTGTCTTGCAAGGAATGCGATAAGCTCTGTGTCGGTCAACGGAACAGCACTACCGTTTGACGCAGTACCATAAAGCGTCATTTTAAGCGCCTGGGCACGACTATCAATCACTTCGCCGTAAGTTGTACCAAACTGGCTGTATTCAGCATTCAGATCCAAACCGAAGGCACTGGAAATGACCGTATTATCAAAGGGATGAATGGTGCATTCCAGATACTTAACGATTTCTTTTGTCGGAGTCAAAGTCTGTTTGCCTGCAGACTGATAATAGGTTGCTGTTCGGGTTCCGCTGATAGAACCACCCGAGTATACGGGAAGCGTTACCGTTACGGCTGTATAAGCATCAACCTCGATAGCAACATCCGAAGTTTTTTCTTCATCCTGCACATAGTAGGTCTTCTCAGCGGTCTCATATCGGTATTGAGGAACACCGTTTATAGTGCCGGTTTGAACGATTCTTGTGACAACCGTCATCGTGACCGGCTTATAGGTATAATATGTAACCGGTGTGATGACCTCATTTTCTTTCTCAACCGACGTTACGGGGAACATATAGCCCGAAACACCGGTACGCTTTGCTTCCAAGTCAGTATGGGTAGCACTGTGCTGATCGAACGAAGTGGAATAAGCGGCCGACATACATGACACATCACATACGGC
>ENA-OQNN01001544-OQNN01001544.1-human-gut-metagenome-genome-assembly--contig:-NODE-1544-length-14886-cov-7.930009_pt1 | contig 14886 bp, 6 predicted proteins | sample MGYA00242624_ERZ504870 | MGnify/ENA primary metagenome ERZ504870 (study PRJEB26092, sample SAMD00036379) | human gut metagenome | host: Homo sapiens | study: EMG produced TPA metagenomics assembly of... | reverse complement strand
TATAATCATGACAAAGATTAAAAACACAAAGAAGGGCATGGCAAAAAAGACATTAAGTATGTCACTTGTTGTTGCAATGCTTGCTACTTCTAATGTGCCGGTATGGGCTGCTGAGTTCAGTGATGGTTCTGATGCATCAGTTGCTACAGAAGCTCCAGCTGCTGAAACTGCAACCGAATTTTCTGATGCTGATATCGAATCACCAGTTGTAGAAGATACTGCTGATGCCGATGTTGCATCTACTGTAAATGAAGGTGATGTTACTACAGATTTAAAAGCTACTGATAAATCTATTATCTGGGGAGAATCTACTACAGTAACAGGAACTATTGTTGCAAAAAATAATGAATCTTTAACCGGAATGCAGTATTGCTGGAAAGACGAAAATGGTATCGTTGCTACAGGTACAATTTCCCAAACAACTACTAGTGGAGGATTTACTACTACTACTAAATCTGAGGGAACCCTTACAGGAACAGTATCTATTGGCACTGATAATAAAGTAAATATTCCACTTGACACTAATGAAAAGACTGCAGGAAAAACATTAACATTATGGATTTTTAGTCCAAATGGAAGTACTACTGGAAATTATAATATTAATACTGGTATTACAGTATCTGTTGAAAAAAGAAAACTGGATAGTATTACCGTAACCGCTACAGCTACTTATAACGGATTTGATCAGTCTGTTGATGTTAGCAAGTGTGGAGAAACTGTACTTGCTGTGAAAAATGCGAATGGTCAAACAGAAGCTGTTACAAACTTAACAGCTCCCGCAGATCCATATTATACACTTTCTTCTACAAGTGCCAAAAATGCTGGCGAGAAAATGACAGTAACAGCTACTGCTACTCCAAATTCTCCTTATGAAGGAAGCGTTTCTACAGAAGTAACAATTGATAAATTAACATATGATTCTTCTAAAGGTCAAATTAAAGCTGATGCAGCTGATGGATTAGAATATCAGTATACTGGTAAAGAAATTACTATTCCAACTGATAAAGTCACCTTAAAAGAGTCCAAAAAAGAAGATGATTTACCTGCTAATAAAGATAAATTAGGTGGAAATGACTTATCATCTGCAATTAAGAAGGCAACTGTAAAAGCAAATGTTGCAAAACCAGATGTTTTAGGCAGTGGTACTGTATCTATAGATATTGATACAGCTAAATTAAAAAACTTTAAAGGTACATTACCTGCAGAACTTTCTGCTGATACAAAAGTAACTATCAAACAGCGTGATCTTTCTTCCAATGGAACAAAGATTACAATGAAATATGCAGATGTTCCAACCAATACAACAAAAGCTGATCTTGTTAAAAATTATTTGACATTTACTGGTGTTGATGGAAGTAAACTTGCTCTTAAATATAATGAAGCTGGTGGCATTGCAGATGATTATGAGGTTACCATAATAGAAGATTCTACAACGACTGCAGTTGATACTTTAAGAGCAACTGGAACTTATACTGTGACTATTTCAGCCAAGAAAGCAACTGGAACATGTACTGGATCTCAGAGTTTTAAAGTTTCAGCAGCTCAAAAAGTAATTAGCGGTGCAACATTCTCAAATGTTAATAGTAGAACATATGCACCATATTATACAGGATCTGAAATAAAACCTTCTAAAGCAGAGTTAGGTGATCTTACTGTTACTTTTGCAGGAACTGATTCTGATTCTTTACAGTCAGGAGAATGGGAAATTGTAGGATATTCCAATAATATAAATGCAAACGTATACGATGAAGAAGGTACAGACAGTAATCATTTAGTTGGCGCAGTAGGTACTCCTGTTAAATCTCAGGCAACTGTAAACATTAAACTTACCGGAAAAAGCTATAGTGGTCAGGTAATCTCTGTTCCGTTTAATATTTTACCATTAAAAGTTACTGAAGCTGACATTCAGGTTCCGTCAACAATTTCTTATAACAAAGGTTATAAAGATGCTGGTGATTACAAAGTTCCAGTGACAGTAGTTGCAAAGGCCCCGAACGGTAAAAATACAAAGACTTTAGATGCAAAAGACTTTACTGTTAAATATGCGTATGAAAGTGGCAAAAATAACGCATTTGATACAGAGATTGTTACAAAAGTAACTGTTACAAATACAAACTATATTTTAGATTCTGCAGACGCAACTAAGAGTGCCGAAATCACAGCTACTGCTAAGACTAAGATCGTTGCAAAAGCATTAACAGACTCTATGGTAGTTGCAAATCCAGCTACATATACATATACAGGTGGTAAGATTACACCTACCTATTATGTGATGGATGGACAGACAGTCCTTTACAAAGAAGGCGAAGTTGAAACTGGTGCAGAGTACAGAGAAGTTTCTATCACAGATGCAGTAAATGTTGGTACTGGAAAAATTACAGTAGAGGGTATCCCGAATAGCGGTACTCAGTCTGGTTATTCAGGAAAAGCAACAGGTACATTTACAATTACACCAGCTAATACTTCTGATGTAAAAGTTGAGTTCACTAATAGTGACAAAGAATGCAAATATACTGGAAAACAGGTTAGGCCTCGTAGCATTAAAGTCACATTAAATGGAAATAATGTAACTGATCAGTTCGAGATTGTAAGCTATGGTGAAAATATTTCCGGAAAAGGTACAGTTGTATTAAAACCAGTTGATGGAAATAAGAATTTCACAGGTTCCAATGTTACTGCTGAATTTAATATCGTAAAAGAAGAAGTTAAAGCTGATTTAACAGCATATGATGCTAAAGGATTTGTAATTTCCAATCCTGAATTTGAATATGATGGAACTGCTCATACTTTTGCAAAAGTTCTCTTAAGCAATATTAAAAAGACTAATGGTAACAAGACAACTGCAAAAGAAAGTGATTTCGAAATCAAATATGTAGATAATATTGCAGGTAAACAGACAAGTGATTCCAGTTACAATGTTGGCTATGTGTATGCTGTAGCAAAAGATGGTACAGGATTCTCAGGAGCCCAGACTCTTACAACTGCTGATGGAACAATTATTAAAGGTGTAGTTGCAAGTGTGGAATTTAAGATTAAAAATGTAAAATTTGTAGCTAAAAATGTAACTGTAAAAAATGGTACTTATGCTGCAGGCCTTCCAGTGAAACCAGAAGTGCTTATTCAGATTGGGGGAACTACATTAGTTGAAGGCAAAGACTATAAACTTACATTAGTTGATAAAAATGATACTTCTAAAGAAGTAACACCTACTGATGTGACTACTGCTAATGTTTATGGCGTTAAGATTGAAGGTATTAATGGATATACTGGAAGCAAAGTTGTTACTAAACTTGGTGCAACTAATGGTTCTGAAAAATTAGTATGGGGTGTTGATAAGAAAAATCTTAAGGATTGTACAGTAACTGTAAAAGATGGTGTTACTACTGTATTAAACGGATATATCCCTGTAGCATCTACAGAATATACTGCTAAAAATAACGGTGACGGTACATACACAGTAACTGCTGTAAGTACATCTAAGAATTATACAGGTTCTGTTACTGTAAAAGCTAACGGAAAAGCTGAAGATGAGAAACCAGCTGCTCCAATGATCAGCAGCGTTAAAGTTGTTGGCAATCAGGCAACAGCAATCCTTTCCGGTGATTCAGAAGGTGCTGCAGGTTACGACTATGTAATCTCCACAGACCGCGACTGCATCAAAAACAAAGACTATGCTTCTGTAAACAAGAACCAGGTTAGCACCTCTACTACATTTAAATATGTACAGCAGGGAACCTACTACGCATACTGCCACGCTTGGAAACGTGACGAAAACGGTATGAAAGTATTCAGCGACTGGTCTAACGCATATCCATTCGTTGTATCCGCAATCACACCGGACGCTCCAGTTATCACAAACGTAACAGTAAGCGGATCTACTATCAAAGTAACATACAAAGCAGCTGCAAACGCAACTGGTTATGATGTAGTACTTGGAACATCCTCCAAGAAAGAAAACGGTGAGACAAGACCATACAACTATGGTGCTCACAAAGTACTGAACCTGAAAGAAGGTACAGTAACAGCAACATTCAAGAACGTACCAAAAGGAACATGGACTGTAGGAATGCATGCATTCAACAGAACATCCGAAAATGGAAGGAAAGTCTTCAGCCCATGGTCAAACCTGAAAAAGGCTACTGTTAAATAATCCATTTGGGTAATTAATACAGATTCCTAAAAAGAAAGCTCCGGTCATTGCGACCGGAGTCTTTCTTTTTATGTGCTTTTTTCCACACTCCCAGACAATTACATGATATAATCAACATACAGAACCCTTACTTAAAACATCTCTAATGAAAGGAAATCATGTATGAAGAAAAGAAAATCATGTTTTATCTGGCTCTTGTGCCTTCTTCTCTTGGTCACAGTTTTACCTTCTGTAGATTTTACAGATGTCCAGGCAGCATCCGTCAGCAGTACCTTCACCGGATGGAAAACCTCTGCTGGAAAAAAATACTATTATAAGAATGGCAAAAAGCTGACAGACCTGCACAAAATTGGCAAGTATTATTACTGTTTTGCAGCAGACGGTGCTATGCTTACAGGGTGGCATCGCATTCATAATCGTTTCAGATATTTTGGCAAACAGACCGGAAGAATGCGTATCAATCAGACCGTAAATGGACGAAAGATCAACAGTAAAGGGGTCTGGACTCCTGTTATTGTACTGGATCCGGGGCATTCTGCTGTCGTTGCCAGCGGTTATGAACCTCTTGGGCCTGGTTCCAGCCAGCTGAAAGAGAAAGATACTTCCGGAACCCAGGGTGTTGCTACAGGAGTGGAGGAATATAAGCTTAACCTGAGCATTGGTCTTCAGCTAAGAACCCTTCTTCAGAAAAGAGGTTTTAAGGTAGTAATGACCAGAACCAACAGTAAAGTAGCTCTCAGCTGTATTGACCGCGCAAAAGTGGCAAATAAGGCAAATGCAGATGCGTATATCCGTATCCATGCCAATGGAAGTGATAATTCCTCTATCAGTGGAGCACTGACTATCTGTACAACCAGAAACAGTCCTTATATTTCATCTATGTACAGAAAAAATAAAGCTCTTTCTGAAGCTGTACTCAATGCATATGTGGCAGCTACAGGATGCAGAAAAGAATACGTCTGGGAAACAGACTCTATGACCGGAAACAACTGGAGCAAAGTTCCGACAACGATTATCGAAATGGGATATATGAGCAATCCCTCCGAAGACCGCCGTATGCAGCAGAGTTCTTATCAGAAAAAAATGGTACGGGGAATTGCAAATGGAATTGAGAATTACCTGATCAAATAGCCTTGCTTTTGTGGCACAGACAGTTTATACTGGACTGAATGGGTAAAAAAATAATTTGGAGGATTTTTCAAATGAAAATTGCAGTAACATATGATAATGGAGAGATTTTTCAGCATTTTGGAAAAACAGAGTCTTTTAAAGTTTATGAAGTGGAAGATAACAAAGTAGTTTCCAGTGAAGTGATCGGTTCTAACGGTACAGGACATGGTGCACTTGCAGGTCTGCTTGCTGAGCAGGGTGTAAATGTTCTGATCTGCGGTGGTATCGGCGGTGGTGCTCAGACAGCTCTCACAGAGGCAGGAATCGAATTATGCGCCGGAGCCCAGGGAAATACCGACCAGGCAGTTGAAAGTTATTTAAAGGGCGAATTAGTATCTTCCGGAGCTAACTGCGACCATCACCATCATGAAGAAGGTCATTCCTGCGGCAGCCATGAGGAGGGACACTCCTGTGGAGACAGCTGTGGTGGCGGCTGCGGTGGATGTGGCGGATCACAGCCACAGCTTACAGGACGCAATGTAGGAAAAACCTGCCGCACACATTACAGAGGAACTTTCAATGACGGAACACAGTTTGATTCTTCTTACGACCGTGGCGAACCGCTGGAATTCATCTGCGGTGCAGGCCAGATGATCAGAGGGTTTGATGCTGCTGTAGCTGACATGGAAGTTGGTCAGATCATTGATGTTCACCTTATGCCTGAAGAAGCATACGGTATGGCAGATCCAAACGCTATCTTCACTATGGAAATCGCCCAGCTCCCAGGTTCCGAAGACCTGACAGTTGGCCAGCAGGTATACCTGTCAAACCAGTTCGGTCAGCCATTCCCTGTTAAAGTAACAGCTAAAGATGAGAAAAATATCACATTTGATGCAAACCACGAAATGGCTGGAAAAGAACTTAACTTTAAGATTGAATTAGTAGAAGTGAAATAAGACAAATACTCAGGGCAGCCTCCCGGCAAAAATTTTGCCGATGAGACTGCCCTGTTTTATACTTTATTTACCAAAGTGATAGTGCTTTTTGTAGTTTTATAATTTACGAGTAAAGATTTATCGTTTTTGTGGGCTTACTGTATATTCGCTTACCATTTACTGTCTTAAAAGCTTTTACATAATAGTTATAAACCCAGTACATGCCTGTCTGGGAATCATAAGCTTTTGTGTCTTTCCAGGTTGAGACAGAGGACTTCACTGTTTTGGCAGCGGAACCATTGCGGTAAATCACATATCCGGAAGCACCGGCTACTTTTGTCCAGGAAACCTCTGTACCACCGTTACTCATTTTACATGAAACCTTAGATGGAGCCGGGACAGCAGCTTTTCTTGATTTCACCGCTGAAAATTTAGAATATTTGTTTTTTCCACTTGCGTTGGTTCCATAAGCACGGACTTTAAATGAATAGGTTACTCCCGGTACTACAGCTGCATCAAAACTGAGGGATCCTGTTTTCAGAGTTTTTATCCGCTTATAAGAAGACCGGGAATCTGTCTTGCAGTAAATCTGGTATCCTTTGGCACCCGGAATCTTTTTCCAGGTTAAATGTATTTGATCCGCAGCTTTCTGGGAAAGTTTCAGCACAGGTTTTGTCAGTGGTGTGTTGTTCTCAGATACCTTTACCGTCACCTGACACTGGGTCTGAAAATCTCCGGCAGAAGCAGTGATTACTGCCTGACCATAACCGTTCCCCTGAATGGTTCCATCCTCTGAGACAGACGCAACCCCAGGATTACTGCTTGTCCAGACCACATCTTTTACATCATCAGAGTTAGATGGTGTAAAGGAAGGTGTGAGTTTTTGTGTATTTCCTTCGTCAATTGTCAGATTTGTCTGGTTCAGAGCAATTCCATTAAGTGGAGTTGTCACTACGGGGATTTCATACAGGTATGTGCGGGAACTGTCATAGTTGCCGTTATCATAATTTCCAGATACCCATACAATATTACGTCCCCATAAGATCGGCTGTGAATCCGTCTGGATCGTTACATTCTTGTATAACTTGGATAATTTTACGTTTCCGGACATATCCATAAGGAGATAATGCAGAACGCTCTGGTTGGAGGTTTCCTCTGAGAAAAGGACTGCGTACTGATTATTTCCTACAGGGATGAGCTTTGGTTCTGTCAGAGTTATTTCTGCTCCTGATGGTGAATACTGAGTGAGCCAGATAAATCTGGAAGTCATACTGTTCTTATCTGTAATTATCATAAAGATATTTTTGTTAAGATTTTCATATCCGGTCTGTCCATTCACAGCCAAACCATGGGGAACAGACTTGCCTACTGTGATCAGATTATTTCCTGCCAGAGAAAATCCGGTTACCTCGCATCCGGTATAATTATCACCTGTAGCTCCCATAAAAGGAAAGATATTTACCGCACGATCCTGAGCGATATATCCGCCGGAATATGCGGAGAAGGAGGACAGGATCAGACCTCTGTAATAAGCATCCCCATGATCCAGAAAATACACATGAGAGCCGTCATTTACAACAAACTGATTAAAGGAATGGCTACAATAAGGCATATCTGAATTAATAAGCGTCATATCCTGCGTGTTAATGACAAAAGTGATATTACTCTGATGATGTATCCCTTCCATCCCATACATTTCCCGTCCTGTGTGTACGATCAGGGTAGAACCGATCTGGGTCATGCGCAGGGAAGCAGCATCAAAAGGAATGTAGATTCCTTCAAACATATTTGTGTATCCGCCGCCAATGTCCGTTGCACCAAGCAGTTTCCAGGCACGGCTGTATTTAAGGATTCGGACAGCAGTTATGCTGTTGTCTTCATTCAGATTTTTCTGTCCTGCTGCAACATAAAAGTTCCCGTCCGGTGCAGCATAGAATCCTCCCCACAATGGAAGCGGAAGCTTTACTGTTGTTACATTGGTAACATTAAGATTGGAATTGCAGGTGGCATCGTATAAAGTCTGATCTTTCCAGGCAACAATGTGAAGATTTCCTGTCTCATCTGTATAATAAGAAGTATATTCAGGATTTGCCCAGTTCCAGCTGTAAGATCCGCTGTTGATTCCCATACCCTGAAGCTGGGAAAGAGCCTTTCTCCGGCCAAAGGAAGATTTTGAGGAATATGTGGAAGTACCAGCTGTTATTCCCTGACCTGCATTTGCAACCAACGTGTCCCCCTCCTGAACAGAAGGCATTTCCTTTTCATCCGAAAAGAAATCATCATCTGTCTGTTCCGAAGTAAACTCATCTTCAGTGTCATTGAACTCTCCATTGTTATCAAGCTCCTCAGGAACAGAAATTACATCTTCGTTTGCCACATTATCCGGGTCAGTAAAAATATCTGTACCATATGCAGGAGCAACATTCATTAGAGCCATAGAAGAAGCCAGTAATAAAGCTAACAATTTCTTTTTCATTTTTCAAATCCTCCTTGGAAATAATGGTGGTTTTGTGTTGGAGTTGCATTGTACCAATCAGTGGTCTGGTACATCGAAAGAATTATTCTTATATAATCAATATAGCACACAACTTTTGCAACGTCTATGACAGATTGTGTTGATTTAGTGCGTGAAATTGCCAGCCAGAAACTGCTCAGCGGATATAAAGAAAGACTCCGGTCTCAATGACCGGAGTTTTCTTTTTGTGTGCCGAGCATGGCACTAATCTTACTGGGGCAAGTCCAGTCACGGGTATTTACCGCCAAGTGTAGCGAACCACAAGTCGGTATCAGTAACGGTATGGATGGAGGAAGTGGTGTAGCAAAGTTCTTGAGCCTACGGACAGAAACTTGATCAGGCGATTAGGTGGGTAAGATTGCGAAACAAATCGAAGCCCAAATGGTAAACGTAAACCGAAATTGTAAATCAAGAGGTTGTGGAACGAAAGATTAGTGTCTTACCTCGGGAAACCCTACTCATCCTGCTATTATCCAATCCTGTTACTGGATAATCATGCAGCCTAAGGGGGGATTTTCTCCCCTACCCAGTTACATATATCAGTTCATTATAAAATGCTTAAATTTTTGTCTTGACAACTGAACCACTATACTTCACCGGGAACTGCCGGATTTTCTGATTCCATACAAACATTACACTACTGAAGTCATATCCGGTGTCCTGGATGGGCAGGTTACCCCATATGATGAAATTTGCACCATTTGAGTTAAATAGATTTTTTTGTGGTCAGATCTTTTGCATTATTTTGTCTGCTTACTTGGCACTACAATAAATGCAATTATATGAGAAGGTATCCCTGTTTCTGCCAGACTCTGAGCGTTCAATTTCTCTAGGCTCTAATGCCTATTCTTTGAGGTTCTTAAAAAAATCTTCAAATTTTTCAAAAGTTTCACCTGTTGAAGTATGAATATAAAAATCATAAAGATGTATATTATTTATTGCATTTTGGACGTAATTAATTTTTTTATCAATTATTTCTATTAATTCATTCAAGTCGCTTGGTGAAGTAAAAGATTCTGTAAATTCTTGATAAGCAATATTATTATATATTCCAAAATCACTTAATTTTCTTCCATTAACAACTATATTATCCAGAAAATATTTATAATCTTGTTCTTTAATAGGAAGATCAAGTCTAAATTCTATAATACACTTATCATTACGAGTTAAACATATTTTTTTTGTAATTTCTTCTACTTTTAATGATATAGTCATGTCATAGTATTTTGCCGTGGGTTGAGCATACATAGAATTTTGGCTTTCAATATTTTTATCAAATAACTGAAATTCATTTTTTTTCATATAGGTTTTAAATTCTTGAATAAGTTTTCTATAAGAATTCTTAAATTTCGTATTCCATAAATTATCATACGTATTTATTAAAGAAAAAAGATGATCAAATTTAGAAAGTGCTTTTTTTCTTAAAGCGTTTATTTCTGTTACTAAATTTGCATTAAACTCAGCTTCAGCTTTTAATTTTTTTAAATCCATTATAAATTTGTATAATCCAATCATCATTAAATAGTGATTAGATTAATTCCTTTCTCCCAGGTTCTCTGGGGTTCTATTTCCATATTTGATATATAAGTACTGTCAATTTGTATCTATTTAATTACAGCTTTTCGCCTACCACGTTAATCACTTCGCTACTATAATATATTTATAATTAATATCCCTTACAGTGAATATTACGGTGCGGCAGAGCCGCCTGTCCGATCATCTTAGAGCCAGCCTTCCGGAGTCATAAAGCCACTATGATTTTGCTTGATTATTGGTTATTTGGCAGAACAGTGCTTGTCAAGGCCGAAGCCGCATTAGCGGGGCGTTAGCAGCCTTTATAAGTGCTTTTCTGACAGATACTATTATTAAATCAAAATCAGAAAATTTGGCTGGCTCTCATTCTCTGGAATGGTGGCTCTCAAAGTCCGGTCAGATGGCTCAGAAGCCCCCGGAATAATCACTTACAGCTAATAAGAAATGATTTTCTTTATTGCTTTTAGGTCGTTTATTATTAATCCAAAAAAGAAAAACTATTGCCGTATAAATACAGTTTCTCCCCTAGATTCTAGTTTATTAGATCCCCTCATCTAGGGGAAGTACTGTATTTGACTCATTTAAGAGTCTAGCAATAGTTTTTCTTTATTTATATATTTCTTTACCCAAAGGATTACTTAACAGTAGCCTTTTTCAGATTTGACCATGGGCTGAATACTTTCTTTCCGTCTTCGGATGTTCTGTTGAATGCATGCATTCCAACTACCCATGTTCCCTTTGGTACGTTCTTGAATGTTGCTGTTACTGTACCTTCTTTGAGGTTCAGTTTCTTGTGATTGCCATACTGGTATGGACGTGTCTCACCGTTTTCTTTCTTGGAGCCAGTTCCCAGTACTACATCGTAACCAGTTGCATTTGCAGCTGCTTTGTATGTTACTTTAATAGTAGATCCGCTTACTTTAACGTTTGTGATAACTGGAGCGTCCGGTGTGATTGCGGATACAACGAATGGATATGCGTTAGACCAGTCGCTGAATACTTTCTTGCCGTTCTCATCACGTTTCCAAGCGTGGCAGTATGCGTAGTATGTTCCCTGCTGTACATATTTAAATGTAGTAGAGGTCTGAACCTGATTCTTGTTTACAGAAGCGTAATCTTTGTTTGTGATGCAGTCACGGTCTGTAGAGATTACATAGTCGTAACCTGCAGCACCATCGGAATCACCGGAAAGGATTGCAGTTGCTTTGTTGCCAACAACTTTAACGCTGCTGATCATTGGAGCTGCTGGTTTTTCCGCTTCTGTTGCACCGTTTGTTTTAACAGTTTTAGAACCTGTATAGTTTTTGCTTGTTTTTGCAGCTGCGACAGTTGTTGTTCCGTCATTGTTTGCAGTTGTTGTGTAGTCTGCTGTATCTACTTCAACTTTACCGCATTTAACAGAGATTTTTCCATCTTTAACAGTTACATCTGCATTTGCAAGGTCAAATTTGTCAATTCCCCACAGAATATCTTTTCCAACACCATTAGTAGTTTTCTTATATCCATTTTTAAATGTAACAGTTACCTTATTGATTTTTCCTGTAGTAGCATTTACTAAATCTTTTGAACCATCTACATTTAATGTGTAATCTTTTCCTTCAACAAGTGTAACACCTTTAACAACAATTGTAACTTCTGGTTTCAGTGATAAACCACCAGCATAAGTAGCATTCTTAACAACAATACTGCTGTTATCTACGCTGAGCTGTTCGATCTCAAAAGTTTTAATGGCAATTACATTAGCAATTTTATTTCCGGCAGCGTCAGTGTAAACACCTTTTACTACACCATTGACAGAGTCATTAAGTGATCCGCCATATGTTCCTTTGGCAATTGCAAGGACTGCTCCACGCTGTACATCTACAGGCTTACTACCAACCGTTTTAGTGCCTTTTTTACCATATACATTGTCTACGTAAACTAAATCATAATCAGTTCCTTCAACAAGTTTCTTATTGCCATCTTTAATATCAGCAACTACCTTGGCAAATTTATGTTCTGTGCCGTCATATGTGCAGTTACCATCTGTTTCAATGCCGTTAGCATCATAACCAGTAATTGTTCCGCTGTTAAGTAATTTACCAACGATATCAAATGTAACGGTCTTGGTTCCTGTGAAGTTTCCGTTCTTTGGTGTAAGTGTTACAGTTCCCTGGCCAATGCTACGGTTTTCGCCGTATGTGAGTTTGAAATTATCGCCTGCATCAATCACATCGTCGCCTAATTTCAGGTTAATCTCATCGGACGGGATTTCAAGAGAATATCCTGTATACTGTCTGGATGCGATTACACCTACCAGTTTAGAGGCATCAGCTGGTTTGATCTCGAAAGTAGCTTTTGCAGATACATCTTTATCAAATTCAGTATTGTTGGCTGTTGGTGTTACAGTAAGTGTTGCAGTACCAGCATTTATATTATTTGTAAATGTGTAATCAAATAATTTATTACCTGACTGGTCTGTAAGAGCTTTATAATGTCCATCAACCACAATATCAAAATCTGGTTCAACTACTTTTCCATTATATGTGAAGGATGTTTCTGCCAGTTTGATATTTTCACTCTTAAGAACTTTATGGGAAATTGGTACTTCTTTGACGATTGTAGTGCTACCGCTATTATCAATAACAAAGTTCTTATTGGTCACTGTGATTGTTGCAACAATTACGCCACCCTTAGTAGCAGTTTTATTTGCATCATTTTTATAACTGTATTTTACAGTATAGTCTGTACCATTTACTAATGTAAATTCTTTACCGTTTGCATTTTTAGCTTTTACAACAAGTCCTAAACTGTCTTTATAATCAGAAGCATTCTGTGTATCTTTTTCTTCTACTTTCTTTTCTGTTGTAACTGTATCAGCTTTTACCTTTGCCTGATTGATTTTGAATGTAAATACAGCTGTGCTTCCTTCATAATTGCCTTTACCTTTTACGATCAGTACAGCATCTGAACCAGTCATGGCACGGGCATTTGTGTTATTGACATATTCAATAGTATATAAGCTCTTATCAATAATTTTACCATCAACAGTAAAATCACCTAACTGTTCTTCTGTTTTTGTAACTGCGGAACCAGTGTACTCTTCTGCCTTTAATACATTATTTTTTTTATCATTTGTACCAGTTCCATAACCTTTTTCGAATTTTCCGCTGGAAAGGTCAGCAGCAACAAGTGTTGCAGTTGCAGTTTTGGCGTCACCTATTACATTGTACTGCTTTGGCTTTGGTGCAATTGTTACTTTGTAATCACCTTTCGTAGTTGCTCCAGTAACTGTTGAAACAACTACGGAACTACCAAGACTTAAAACTTCGTTAGTATCTTTATCAGTATATGTAATTAACAGATTACTATCATTAAGAATGCCGTTTGCCGGAATTGCCATTGGTTTAATTGATATATTTACATCTGCTAAATCGCGAGCTACAACTGTAGCTTTGTTGGATGTTTTAACTGTTCTATATCCGTCTGGATCAGCGCTAGTCGACGCAGCTAATGCCTTGATAGTGTAATTCTTAGTTCCTTTTTCCGGCTGTCCGTTAATTAAGTTTAAAGTTAAAATATACTCGCCTTTTTCCTGAACTGCAGTGTTTTTTAAGGAAACATATCCTTTATCATCTGCCTGCAGGTAATTAGATAAATCCTCTCCCGTATCAATATCAGTCAGAGTAACGTCAGCTGCTTTTACTCTAATGACATTTCCTGTATATTTAAAGTTTGTAGTTTTTAATGTAGCTTTAAAATGTTCGGAGATTTTTTTATTTGTTGTTCCATCAAGTTCTAATGGTTCAATGGTATAGTTTAATTTCTTGCTTCCTGTATATCCTGGTCTCTGAGATTCAATAGTAACTGTAACCCCATCATCAGTTACATCTTTTGTTTCTCCACTCACAGAAATTTTGTAATTTGCCTGAAATTCTTTCTTCTCTTTGTCAGACTTAGAAATCCAACCAGTAACACCAGACCAATCAATGTTATCGGCAGTAACTACCTGATCTTTTCCATTATATACTGGCTTCCATGCAGAGGAAAGTTTAAGTTTATCTAATTCTGTATCCTGTGCAGCTTTAATCTGAATCGCATCTGATTCATAATGCCATGTTGTTGTTCCAGTGTTGTCTTTTGCATAAATGAAAAGAACAGCAGTTTTTCCAGCATCGGCATCAGTTAATGTCAACTCTGCAGTTGTTTCAGCATTTAAATTAAATGATGTCTCAGTAGATGCAGCTCCACCGATTTTCCAAGCATAATAATATGTAATATTTGTAGTGTTAGTTCCATCTGCTGCTGTTACAGTAAATTTAGCGCTTACTTTTTTTGAAGCAGAAGCGGCAGAGTCTGTCCATACTACAGTTTTATTATTTGGTAAATTTGTAAATGTAGGCTTTACATCATAGGCATTACTACTAACAGTTTCTGTTGCAGCTTCAACAGCAGTATCTTCTACAACCGGTGTAGCGTCTGCCTCATCAGAGAATGCTTCTGCAGTCTGAGCTTCACTAGCTACAGCAGCGTCTGTACCATCACTGAACTCAGCAGCCCATACCGGCACATTAGAAGTAGCAAGCATTGCAACAACAAGTGACATACTTAATGTCTTTTTTGCCATGCCCTTCTTTGTGTTTTTAATCTTTGTCATGATTATA
>ENA-OQNN01001535-OQNN01001535.1-human-gut-metagenome-genome-assembly--contig:-NODE-1535-length-14949-cov-2.690190_pt1 | contig 14949 bp, 8 predicted proteins | sample MGYA00242624_ERZ504870 | MGnify/ENA primary metagenome ERZ504870 (study PRJEB26092, sample SAMD00036379) | human gut metagenome | host: Homo sapiens | study: EMG produced TPA metagenomics assembly of... | reverse complement strand
CTTTAGCGCCCTTGGAAAGTAAGACAACATTTTCAACATGGCTTGAGAAAATGGTATGGATAACAATATCGACAGGTAGATACCCTTTATTCGTAATCGGAAACATATCTACTTCCTTTCCCCGTTCTCGTGAACATATCAACAATATCCTTTTGATTACCACGGCATGAGGGAAATTATAATATTGACAAATCCATATTTAACCAATCATTCAAACATAGTGCTTGGGTACTCAATCCCAAATAATAATATATTGCCTGCGCCCGTTTTATCAAATGATAATCTTTTGAGACAAAATAATTACAATAAGTAGCATAAATCATATGTGACACATCGTGTATTCCCGATTGTGTTGTTCTTTCTGTCTTATCTTTACAATATCCACATGCACAAAGAACATTGTCATTCAAATATTCCACTACCACTTCTAATAACGCAAAAGAATACTCTTTCTTAAAGCAATCTCTATCAAGAATAAATTCCTTAGGAAGTTCATTACTACTATTTCTTAGAAAGAATGCATTGAGACCATATGTTCTTAATAATGCAAAATTTGATAAACTAGAATAATTTTTGTACCATTCTTGAAACAACTCTAGTCGTTCAATCACTTCTGGTCTCTGCCAAATTTCTTCACATCCAAGATTAGAATTATTTACTGATTTAAAGTCACTCTTTCTCAGTTCCGCTACTGTATCTTTATTGTTTTGGAAAATAAAACTTCCATTTTGATTCACAGTATCTCTTGTATCAAATTTTCTTATTCTATCAATACAATCTTCGAATTTCTCAGCTTTTGCCCTTACTCCTCTCTTTGCCGGATTTAGTACTATACCTTTTTTGCTTATATTATTTATAGTTTTCTTTACCTCAAATGCAGCTTCAATATACTCGGTTGAAGCATTACAACAATCATTATAATATTCTTCACCATGTGCAACACTACAAAAAATATCATAATCGCCAACCGGCAAACATATTCTACCTTTTGATACATCTTCAATCACATTGTAATCTAGATATACTCTATGTGACATATCTTTCACGCGCCTTTACAAAGTACTATTTTTCCAAGCTTCAATATATCCAATTGCATTTCCCTCGTGAGAATCATAATCATACTCAGCCTTGAGAAAATAGTTTGGATAACAACACTTTCTCATTATGTCCTATATCGGTAGACAGGAACATAACGACAAACAATTTGTCCTTTCACCATGGACGGAAACATATCTATTTATTCATTTTATTAACCATTTTCGCAACCACGCTATAGCTATCACTTTCTATCGAAAACCTCTCATTATGCAAAAGGTCTTCCCCTTCAGCAAATTCGAATAAATGTCCCAGCCTCCAAGGCTTGTGAGCTGGTAATCCATCATCACCTATTACAACATAAATAATTTCATATAATGATGCATTCTGACATCCAAATCGTAATTCGCTATCTGATAAGCAGAAAGTAATCTCTTCATTTCGTGATGCTTTTACTTCCACATACTGTATTTTTCCATCAGCGTCCGTATATTTTATATCATAGCCACAAGTATCATCACCCTTCACAATACGTCCGGCTTTCTCTGCGTTTCCTGAAACCCATCTTGCATCTGGATACATTTCAAGAAGTTCTTTGTACACGCATGCTTCACCAATCATTCCAATCTCTTGTTTCTTCCTATCAGTCGATTCAGAATGAACCTTTTTACTGTGCTTTCGATGTTTTTCTAGTTCTGTGGCAGATTGATTATTATCAACTGCTTGCATACCAATATCATCAAATCCTTCCGATGGCATAGCAAATACTTCTCCGATAAGATCCTTTAGTACATTATCTTCATTTTGCTCACTTTCATCTTTAGACTCTTTAACCATTACAGGGTTAAGTAAATCTCCTACTTTGCCAAACACAAGATATGCCTCTATTTTTGGCGGTGCATAGAGAGACCGTAACTTCATCAAATCTTCTTGAGATAACTTTCCCTCTTCCACCATGAGTATTTCATCAATGTCCGAATCAGTATACTGATTCAAATCATCAAAGCTTACACCACATTCTGTTTCAAATATCTCATCAATATTTACATACAGAGAGTTCGGGATTGTGGGCTCAAGGAAACTATATTCTTCTTTGTATTGGTCATACAATTCTACACAGTTTTCCTCATTTCTCAAATCTTCAACAAGATATGCTTGATACTTTTTAAGGAATAACTGCATTTTTGCCTTTAGTACGGATTTCCAGTATTTTGTAGCATCGATATTATGAACAGCTGCCCCATTATATCTGTCGGCATCAAGTCCTAAAGTCTCAAATATTTCTATAAATTTCTCAATGCTTTCTTTACAGTTTAAATCCTCATAGTTAACACCATCATCAATATCCAATGGTAACTGCAAAACAGCCAGCAACTCATCTGCAGAATAGGACGATATTTCTATATTCGGCACTTTCAATACTTCAGCTATTGTCATCCAAAATTCATCTCTTAGATTAACTTCTGTATTAAATCTTTTTCTCGCCTCAGTAAGCATTTCCAGATTTTCATCATTTTTATCAGAACGCATCTTCTTTTCTCGAATCAAATCTGTATCTCGGAACAAGTCTCTGAAGAAGTCCTTATCTTCATTTACATCTAGTATGGCTGTAATCAATTCTGCCACAGCATCTGCAAATTCGAATACTTGCTTCAATTCTTCAAACATCAAAAACTTATTAGGCACACATAAATAAGCAGTATTATTCTTTCTAAGATATACTGTTTCGTAATCTTTTAATTCCGATACTCTTATTTCATCACCGAATTTGTATTTTATTGTCACTTTGCTACACAAAATAACCTTGGAATACTTCAGTCTTCTGAAATCTGCTGATGCCTGTTTTAATCCCATTCTACTTGCAAATACAAATGGTAGGAATCTAAGATATTCTTTCTTAAAGACATCATCGAAAGGATGGAATTCTGGCACTCCTTCAAGTTCTACATTTGTATATTTCAGAGGCCTTACTCCGAAGAGTTTCTTAACTTTCTCCTCTCCAGCTCTTGCATCTATATCAAACATGCTAAAACTTTTCAATATCTCATCACTAAAAACCTTCTTATCCGCATACCTGACATCCGTTACCGTTACATAACGCTTTATGCCTGCTTTTCTCGCTGCGACTTTTCCCGTTTTTACAAAAGTATTGTAATCAGGATTATTCTCTTTATATTCTTCTGGTGAAAGACCATCTCTGATTATCTTTCTATACAACGAACGAGCCTTCTTGCAATCAGGATCCAACTCCGGCAGTTTAAATAAAACTTGATATATGACTCTATTATCCATTTCCTGAAACACATCAGAAACGCCTATCCTACTTAATATTGCATCAACATCTTTCTTACAAGTTCTACCAATAACTCCCTTTATATAAGCATAATCTACATTTGGAACAATAATGAATGGTTCCAACGAATTATCTTCAAAGCAACAATACTTCGGTATTTCTTTTAATCCATTCTCATTTGGAATCCATTTTTTATTTGCCAAATAGAATTTTAAATAGGATTTCAGATAAACTGGTTGAACTGTTCTTTCATCAATTTTCTTATATGGGTATCCTTTAATACAAGCAAAAGTATTTTTCTCTTCTGTATCAACATTTATTCTACTTCCAATCTCGTCATCCAAAATAAACCACGCTAACAAATCATTGAAATTGGCATTTTCGAACAATTCATCCATGTTCTCAAAAATACCAACAGCCACACTTCTAATATCTGTAAACTCAGCCTTAGGATACCAGTAATTATCTCTTTGTACATATAATGGATAGCACGATTCCACATATTCTTTTCTTTCTTCATATGACAAAGATTTCTTAATTAATCGTGGATATTTCGACACTCCGAGCCATTCAAGAAAACTAGCAATACTATTTACATCTTCACATGCAATATTCAATTCATCGAGCGCAACGAAATTTGTAGAATACAAACCAACTAATCTCTCTCCAAGTTCGTTTCCGTATTCTTTTCCTATGTAACACTCTTTTGCATACCGGATCACACCATCCCTACAGATTACCTTTACCTTAACATCTGTTATAGTTTGTCTATCTTCGAGGTTGTAATAATTCCATAGCCAGTTAAGTATGTCAGAACATTTGTCATGAGTTATCAAATCATCATCTATCTGATTAACAACGCCTCGCAATAATCTGTCAAAACTATATTCTTCAAGATTATACCTAGAAAGATTACTTACTAGGTTTCTTCGATTATTTCCCAAGGAAAGTTCTGCATAGAGCATCTGTTCCATTTCCTGATTTAGAAACTTAATATCTACCCACTCTGGTAATGCAATTACCTGCTCCTCATTTGGGAAAGGATATACTTTGGCAGCATCGCAAATATTATCTCCATTACTATCAACAATCAGATGCGGAAATTCCTCTCCACTTTTGTATCGGTACTCACGAGAAATCAATACAATAAGTTCAACCTTATCTTCCATTGAATATAATTCTATATCTTTATTTATTAATTCACAGAAATCATCATACTCATAAAATGGAATATCCAAATTGGACGTTAGATATTTTTCAATATAATCATCATCTACTAATTTCAATAAAGATGAAAAACCAGCTGGATTTACCACAGAGGCAAAATCAGCATCTGAATACCTCGGACCATCATTTATTGAAATATACTCATTTGCGATTGTTGGAAGTATCTTCTTTTCATATACTTTCTCACGCAACAATTCATCTAATTTATATACATTGTGCAGAACAATATCTAAATCTGAAGTAATCACCAACCTAAGTGGTCGGTAATCACACTCTTGTTGTTCTTCCGAAATAGTAACTGCAGTTTCTACCATAAAATCAGCAAGAAGTGGGATCAACCGCTTATTTACCATGCTCTGCTTCTGCAAACTATTTCTGTCACTCGTCAATTCAAATGTTCCATGAATTAGTGCTGGAAATCCCAATTTTACATCCGTCTTAAAATAGGAATAAAGCACTTCCCCTTGATGTTCTCCTGATGGGTCATATGCAATAATGAATTCATAATCTTTTTCATTATTGTTTTCATCCTGAATTACACCAGTTCGCTTATATAATTTCCAACTTGCACATTCCGTTTCATTTGTATTCTTATCAACGGTTTCTATGATGACATCGTCACCATCAACAACTTTATAAAATACCTTATGGTATCCATTGCAAATAATCTCTATTTCCTTAAGGTTAGGTAAGAACACCAACTCTTCAAACTCAAGATTTTCTATCTGCGATTCTATTTCTTCTGTCAAATCCTCGCGGCATTCCATAATAATGCTAGTTGAAAAACCATCAACCAATGCACTTTCATTTAGTAAACGAGGGCAAGTCAATGTAGCTATTGGCCATTCTTCATTAGATAGTGCTTTTATTTCTGATTTTAATTCCGGCTTTTCCTCCAATATTGACTTCAGAAATTCAATGGCATATTCTTTTGAGAACTGAATTGTAAAGTCTTTTGCAGCTACTGTAACCGAATTCGACCATGTTAATATGGATCTAAAACCTAAACCCTTGCAACCAATCTTATTTGCATGTACTCTCTTAGGACTTGCACTCGGATATAAAAGAGATTTTACACCACTAAAACTAAAGGTTTCTCCTGTATTGGAAACCGACAGTTTTTTACCGTCAAATGTTATTAACACCTTTCCAGATGAGCCTGCTGCCTCATCATCTGCATTCTGAAGAAGTTCAAACATCTGCCTTCCTTCATAATCTTTAGACAAACTGTATTCTCTGTTATATCCACTGACAATTTCTTCTGCAGAATCTATGTATTTTCTTTTTATTTTTTCAATTTCACCTTTTATCAAATCGTACATAATGCTCGCTCCTAACACACATTCCGCACCTAATGAATAATCGTATTCTACACATTCCCTATCACTGCCATTTCTTTATTAACCTAGCTCCTCTTTCAAGAATTTCTGAATACTTATCATCAGTTATTATTTTTTCTTTCATCTGTTCTTCTAATTAATCAGTGACAATGATGTTTTCCGATAGGGCAAATTCATTTTTTACAAGTTTATGAAAAGAATAATCTGTAAGTTATTCCTTCATTTTTCCAACTAAAAAAACACAGTAAAAAAGCATTGTAGATTTATTATTACTCGTTTTGGTATTCAATATAATTGGCTCATGTCCATCACTAAAGATGTCATTCATAAAACGATTTACTGCTTTCTTATGTAATGATGATGCTTGTGTTATGTTCTTAAGTTGACTTAGAAAAATATCATTTACTACCTCATTAGGTTCCTTTGTATCATCATTAGCATTTTCCAAATACTGTACAAGGTTCATAACAGTTGGATATAAGTCCATATATTTAAGCGGTGCTATCATCCCTCTTGGTACCATCATCTTTAATTCAGCATCTTCATAAATCTGATACAAGTCAGAGGAATTAAGGGCATTCCAAAAAGTATTATTCGCATCTTCACGATTTTTGTGAGTTAACTCTCTTCGAGATGAATCTGTTCTCAATTCTGTGAACAAAAAATTATCACTACACACGTTTGGCTTTTTGTGTGCCAATACAACTCGATATGCCAATAAACCCAGAAGCCATACTACTACTTCTACTTGACCACTTTTATTTTCGTAGCCAATCAGAACATGGCTCCCTAAATTAGTAGAAAAATTTAGCATATCATATACTTGCTTTTCCTGAATGATAGATACAGGATTTTCACCTTCTCCATCAACAATATATCTCACTATATTGTCAAACTCTGGCAAATGATCTGCAATTCTGTTTTTAGCACAGTACCACTCAAATGCTATCTTAGCTACCATTCTATAAAGGGCATCATCAAAAACTAGTACATTGTTTACTCGTACTCTTTTTTCTATCTCAATAGAATTTACATCAAGAGGAGTAACTTTCTGTTCATCCTTTGCTATTTTAACCATTTTCTCATATGTACTTATCATATGAGTATTATCTACCGATTTAAGAACTCTTCCATCAAAAATATTATTATCACCATGTAAAGCTAACTTATACTCTACCCCCTCAATAGTAATATAGGCTTCATATGGTGCGTAATTTTTACCCTTGCTTGATTTGATATCCAGCTCATTTGTAATAAAAGCTAAAGATTCAATTACTTTGCTTTCAAACTTATCACTAAACTTATTGTTATGTTCTATTCTACACACACAGCGGTTTATTATTCGAGCATTCGTCAGTGCATCAGGAATAATATCCGACTCTGACAAATCTGTTTCTTTACCACAATAAATGCATTTTTCAGGCATTCAATCGCCGCCATTCTTTCTATTCTGAATATAACAGCCAAGAAATATCTGCTATATTCAGATTTATCTTATTCAAATAAGGTCACAAATTCTGCTATTGATTCAGCTATGCAATAATATGAGTCTTCTCCAGCACTCCAATAATATACTTTTCCTGTTTCATTGTTAACGCAATAGTAATTATCCCCCGAGTCAATTCCAATAGGAACAATCTTTCCCTTTGTTTTCTTCAAAAAGTAATCCATTGGTTTCTGAATATAATAATTATCATCCGATGCATCTAATGACATAAATACTCTTACTTCATATTCTTCTCCATCAGAAACAATCACATCTTTTACTGGATATCCTCCTGAATTATTCTCAAGAAACTCCTTTATTTCTGCTCTTATACTAATAGAATACGATTTCTCTGCATCCTCAAATATTCTTTTATTAATGTTTAACTTACAATTGTTAGAAATACGCTTCATTAGAAACTTTCTCCCTTCTTGCCATTATCAACGCTATCAGCACCCCATAGCGAATTTCCACCAGTGTGTGCTGCGCCTCCTATTGCTCGGTCATGGTCTTCTCTTTTAACAAGCTGCATTTTTCCAGGTTCTTCATTATGATGCCACACATAACCTGTTGGGGTTCTTCCCTCTTCAATATCTTTCAGCTGCTCTGGTGTAAACTTACTTCGCAATTCCGGATCATTCGCAATAGCCTCCTTTAATGCAGCATTACATTCTTTAGCATATGCTTTTGTCTTCAAATTATCCGGAGCAAGTTCTGTATCAAAAAGACTGTCAAACTTTGGAAATACCCCCTCAATCACAACTCCATTAATAACAATTCTTCTGCGTTCATATGGAACACCATTTTCAGAAGTCTTACCTTCTAAATCGCACCTATCAGTTTTATAATGAATAACTCCATCTTTATCTATTGTGCATTTTTTGATTTTTTCATCGGACCACCCCAATTTGTCCTTTATGGCTTGTTTTTCGTCTTCTGTCAGTTCTCTAGTACCATCTTCATTATATTCTGTGGTATTCACTTCATTAGCAGCATCATTATTGCTATTCGGTGCATCATTATCAAGTATAGAATCACTATTGTCTTCCGATTTTTCACTTTTTTCGCTGTTTTCACTATTTTCTTCATTGTCATGATTCAGATTATCATTTTGAATATCGTTTGAACCATTTTCTTTTTTATCGCTTATGTTATCCTCTTGAACATCTTCACCATTATTAGACTGACTATCCACAGAATCCAAGTACTTATTTATCCTATCTTTAAAGCTGGCTTTGCCTTCTTTTGATTCGACACCTTCTTGATTCTCCTTAACATCAGCTTGTTTCCCCGTATCCGCATTAGTTTCAGAAGTACTTGAAGCAACATCATCTTTGCCAAGATAATCTTTTAGTTTTTCTGCAAGTCCACTCTTAATTTCACCGACACCCTTTTGTACTCCGCTTTTGACAATATCTGCTCCCCAGTTTCCATCTTTTTCAGCGGTGACTTTTTCAACCGCCTTAACAGGTTTCTCGACTGAAGAAACAACATTCTCTGTTTTCTTGGCAACTTCAATGACTTTTTTACCAGTTTCAACTGCCTTTGCTGCCATCCCTGCTATTTCAAAAGCCATTAGATCACCTCCAATATTCTGCAAAGTTAAACAATCTCTCACACTGTGTAAGTTCAATCTGTTCAACCTGCTCAATCTTATAAAGAATAATATTGATTATTCCCATCAAATCTACAGTTTCAATCTGCTCAGTAACACCTATCGCTTCAACCCATTTCTGAAATTCAGCCTTAAGAGCCTCAACATCATTATCCTGTATAATTTCGATATTTCCTTCCGTTTTGAGCATTACACTCTTTACAAAATCTGTAGCATAAAAATCATTGATTATTTCTATTCTGTCCTGCTTATTGAAGGGAACCTTGTTTTTTACATGCATCAGAATTCGTCTCTTTGAAGGTGCAGGCACACTGAGAATATGAAGACCTTCCACCTCATTAGTACTGATGTCATCTACTTTGTTATGTAATACTGCATTTACAATTGTTGCTTTAATCTTTCCAGAATCAAAATATTTCTTTTCTTTGGAAACATTTTTCTTCTCTTCCGGATTTATTGACTTGTCAAAAGCCTCTACAGCACATAGTACCGGTGCAACCCAGTTATTTTGATATACAACTGCCTTACCTCTTGGCAGCCTTGTAATTTCAACCACCTGTTCATCTGACAATCCGACTGCTTTACCTACAAGTTCTCTATCCAAAAAATCAGGTAAGCTCATGATAATTTTTGTATTAGTATTTCTGATAACAGACTCGTCTAGTAATCCCGGTGCCTGATCGGCAATTACAAATCCCTCACCATAAGTTCTCATTTCTGCAATCGCATTGGCTATCATCTCAACCGATTTTCCTTGAACATTTGATGATTCAGAAGATTGGTCTGTACTCATTTTCTTCAACAAATTATGAGCTTCCTCAAGAACAGTAATGTGTTTCAATTCATTAACCGGTTCACTATTCGCCATATGATACTCTTGCATACGCATTACCATCATTCCCATTATTAATGCCTTGGTTTCCGGAGCACCAACTTTGCTGATATCGACTATTACATTCTCTCCGAAAAGTTCTTCATCATCTAATCCATCTGCTGTAAATATCTGACGATATATACCATTTGTGAGAGATTTAACTCTTGTTATCAAAGAACCAGTATAGTTACTCTTAACTTCTTCCGAAAAATCTGAAGCACTGATTACACGTTTCAATTGAATAAGAAGATCATCAAATGTAGGAAACAGTTTATTACTGACACTGTTCACAGATAAAGTCAAATCCCAACCAGCGTCCTCATAGGCTGCCTCTAATGCTTCTTTTAATACGGCTGGCATAGCGGCATACATTGGCCAACACACATTAAAAATTCCATTAAGTCTATCTATATGTTCAGATACAAATATTCTATTTTCCCCTTCTGCCGGAAAATAAAATGGATTAATATGTAATAGTTCTCCATGATTGCTATTTGTTGAATATACACTAGCAATATTATCAAACTCTTTATAGTATTCGCCTTTTGCAGGTTCAACAACCAAAAATGGAATCTTATACTGTTTGTATAATTCATGCAACAGTTTATAAACAGTTGTAGATTTACCTGAACCTGTTGAACCTGTAATAAATGAATGCTTTGTAAGTTCATCTACATCAATAGGCACGTTCTGTCCGTCAAACTCATGCATATGATAGATTTCACCAAGAATAATCTGTCGCTTCTTTTCTTCTGCTTTGTCCGCTTCCTTTGTTGAAAAGCGTTCTATATCTTTGTACAACACATTTCTTTCAAATTCAGCACATTCTACACACGATAATCCTTTTACAGATTTATAAGGAAATGCCATCAACATTGCTAATTCTATTGATGTTACCTGATTTGCAAGAATTAATGGTTCAATTGCATATGCATTATCTACACTCTTTTCATCAACCTTATCAATATCAGAGGCATTAACTAAAAGAGGATGACAAAAATTGCAAATATACTCCATCATATTATTAAACTCATCTTTATCACTTGCCTTTGCCCATGTATTTATTACTGATGCTTCAACAAACGACTCTTTTCCCTGAATTAATCCTAAGAGAAAGTTAGCAACACTCTCTGCTTGAACCTTATTATTTGCCAGAACATAGGTAGCATTTTTCCACATTCCAACACCTTCACACTCATCTAATCGCTCAATCTGTTTCTCAATTCTTTTAATCATATCTGCTATTGGATATGACTTCACAGTATGAGTTTCTCCTTTTAATGCGCCATTAGATACGCAGTGATTTGTTCCTTCTGTGTCAGTATCGCTCGTCATTGAGCCTTCTGTAGTAGTTCTTGAATACTGAAATCCAATATTAGCTCCAAGGGAAGACGATTTCGCCTTCTTCCAATTTTTAACTATTCCCTTCAGCCATCCTGCAGATGTTGTAAGGTTTCCAGATACTCCTGCATTCACACCTCTTGTTTTCGCAATGGAACGATTAGTTCCGGTTGTATGTGCAGTTGCCCACGAAGTTCCATCTGTTACTGCTTCTGTCAAGGTTTCATTACTCTGATATTCTGAATATGAATGTATTCCAGAAGCTAATGTCTCATATCCATTCTTGATACTTTTTATTTCTTTGTTTGATACAGGTTCTGCCAAAAAAACAAGTGTATATTCATCTTTTCTTTCTTTAGGTGAAATACCACTAAGTACTTTCTCTACACCTTGAATGATATGTTTCTCAGACTTATCGCTTGATATACTTGTAATTGCTGAAATTGCGGTCTTTTCCTTCATTCCCCAAATATCAGTTTTTACCCTTACTTCCTCGCCATTCTCTTTTACGCTCACTTCTTTTTGAACACTATGCATCTTTTTTACAATAGTGCCTGGAAAATTTCCTTTTATAGAAGCTATCAGCAAATCCAAACTACTATTAGTATTCGTTTTGTTTCCACCTTGTGACGAATCCGATCTAATAACAAAATAAAAATCTGCACCCTCAATAGTTCTATTAACAAGCATAGCAATAGCATCTTTTCTCTGTGAAAATGTGCTATACACATTCGCAAATCTATCAATAATCTGCTCTTTTTTGTCATATACCCAGCGATCAATATGGATGCACTGGATATTCGCATCAGGCACTATTTTCTTCGTCTCTTCATCTTTATCATTTTTATATGTATTGTACGCATCAAATGGATAGACAACAAATTCATCTGATACATTATAAAGATATTCTCTAAATACAGTTCTTCGTATTTTATCCAAATTGCTTTGTAATTCTAATGTTATTTTTTCCATACTCATCACCCATTAATTAATGATTTGATTACTAATCCAATAATAATCAAAAATACACACACACATGCTACCTTAAGGACATTGTTTCTAATCTTAATTGCTTTACTCACCTTAGCATAAAATAGTAAGTATTCCTTACTAACACTCCCCGTACTCATACCATTCATAAGATAGTTCACATACTTTTTAGACCATCCCCACCACTTTTTCTTTTCAAACTGACTAGTTAATGGAATTTGCCCTTTTTCTACTAATTCATCTGCTAATTCTATTAAAGCTTGTTTGTGTATTCTGAAAGCACGAATATCATACATAACTTTACTTAGACCATCAAAAAAATCACCTGTTGAAAAATACTTGTCATAAATCTTATTCATCGATACCCCTCCAAATTCTATCCTCTAATGTTGCAATTTTCTCTTTTGCCAAATTCAAGCATCTAAGTGCATCAGCCTGCTCTCTTACCGCCTGGTCAGCTTCCTCTTGTGTATGTTCTAGTGTTTCAGATACCCTAAAAATATTGTCGATAAACTGTTGAGCCATTTCCTCTGCTTTCTTTTGTGCAACAGCATCAATTTCTTTTAGATAAGCCTTATGCTGTCTTCCAGTAATTGCCAAGAATTCACTAAACACTTCCTCTTTATATTTGCCTTTATCTGTTGTCGTAAAAATCCAAAGTGCTTTCTCTGAATTAATGTAATCGCTCATTCGTATTGACGAAATTGAAGATGTAGGAATCGTTGTATCTCCAATTTTTAATATCTTATCAATGATACTTTTATCAATCTCTTTATATTCAGCTATTTTCGCTTCGATATTTCCTTTTAAAACCTTCATTTGTTTCTGCAAAATAGCAGCTCTTTTTTCAAGATAAAACTTATCAACCTCATGAATATAGTCATTCAGATTTTCAAGAATTGCTTTGTTCTTTTCTGCTATCTTCTCTGGTTTAATAACAATCTTTGGCAACTTTTTTATCTGACGTTCAGCTTTTGTGCTTGCATTCGTAACCTGAGTTTGAATAAGACTTATTTCAATGGGCATTATTTCTGTTTTCTTTTCTTTCAATGCCTTCTTAAAGTCTTCAGCACACTGATTAATATCTGCTGTCATATCAGTTTTCATCTTTGCAACCAAAGCAAGTAATTCTTCTTTTTCAAGTCTCTTTGCTTCTTCAATTACCTGACACTCATCTTCAACACCATCCATCATGTATAAAACAGCATCATATAATCCTTTTGCCTTTACTGCTAATGCATATTTTTCCGCATATTTAATTATCTCGCGTTCAACTGCATACATACCTGAAGCAATATATAACTGATCACTAACTTGATCTAAACCACATTGCCCAAATTGTGCCTCAGAAGTTTTTACAACTTCTTGTGTATCAAATTCAGCATCAGACATATGGTTATTTTTGTAGTATTTACGCTTAATTACTTTATCTGCACTATCCTCAATAAACTCTTCATCGTCCAAATCACAGATTCCCTTTTTCTGAGCTCTTGCACAGTATGCTGCCTTTGATGAAACATAAAAAACTCTCTTGTCTTGAAGATCATATTCAAATTCAGTCTCCTCTGATTCATCAATTATATCCTGCGCATTTTTCGACAGTCGAATAGGTTTGCTAAGAGCATCTCTCAGTTCTGTTGTGCCATATCTGTCTACTTGGTTTATGATATGTAATGATCTTGAAAGATCAATGGTAACACCATCTTCATTACTTGAATCTGATTGCGACTTAAGCATAAGATCATATAAAACGGAGTTACCTTTACCATCCATTTTTACTGGCTCATACATTACAATTAAAACAGAATTCGTTTGTTGAGCTAATGCATCCTTGAGAATACGTAAATGCTCGCTAGAATTACTATCTGTTCCCGGAGTATCATAGAAAGTAAAGTTAATATCTGACTGAATATCCATAGGATATCTAACATCAATCATACCTTCCACAAAACATTGGCCATTCTCACAAGGACTATTGGGCATCTCATTTATTGCAGTTAAAAGAAGCCTCATCTGTTCATGTCGAGGTTTTCCCGCATTCTTTTGACACACCTTATCAATCTGTCCTTTTAATCCATCATTTACATTTGTAGTAAACTGGAATTTATTAAATTCCTCTGACCATACCAAAGACGCAATACTGGCAACATCATCATTTTTCTTTTTTACAAAGAAATTGACTGTTGGTAATTCAGCATGCTTTATTCTAAACATCTTAGCAGTCTCAGGTCTAATCTTCTCAGGAAGTATTTTTGCCCCAATAATTGCATTAATAAATGTGGATTTTCCTGAGCTGTATGTACCTACAAAGCAAAGATTAACATTATCTTGTTCAATATCTGTAACCTTATCATCGAGTTTCTGCTTTCTTAATCTAAAAATATCCTTTATGGAGCCTTCAGATAATTCACTTTCAAACAGTTCTACAGTTTCTCCTGCAACACCCTTTATTTCATCATAAATAGCCCCAACGTCCGGAAGCTCAACAAAACCTCCTAAGTTCAACTTCATTTCGGAACCCTCTCTTTCCTGATACTCGTTGTAATTAGCAACCATCTTCTGAAAATCTTCATAATCAATTTTGGTTCCTTTAAATATTATTTCTGTGTCCTGCAACCCAAGAAAAGCTTCTTGTAAATTATTAAAGAACGAATATCCCTGATCTTGTAAGAGGAATTCTCCATTTTCATGTCAATATTCTTCTTGTGCAGGGCTATCTGTATATCTTACTTCATTCATGCTACCATT
>ENA-OQNN01001518-OQNN01001518.1-human-gut-metagenome-genome-assembly--contig:-NODE-1518-length-15118-cov-4.916216_pt1 | contig 15118 bp, 5 predicted proteins | sample MGYA00242624_ERZ504870 | MGnify/ENA primary metagenome ERZ504870 (study PRJEB26092, sample SAMD00036379) | human gut metagenome | host: Homo sapiens | study: EMG produced TPA metagenomics assembly of... | reverse complement strand
TATCCGAAAACGCAACCAAGCTGAATATACAGTCAAAGGATTCAGGCTCTTTGACAGAGTGGAATACCAGAATAACGAATATTTCATATTTGGCAGAAGAGCCTCAGGTTTCTTTGACATTCGAACTTTGGATGGGCAAAAGGTCAACAAAGGCTCTATCAGCTTTAAGAAGCTAAAACTAAAAGAAACAAACAAATCTTATTTAATTGAAAGGAGGATGGCGGATACAGGAGTTAGTTTGGCTCCTCTCAAGACTGAAGTCACGAGTCTCCGCCAAACAATTTGATGAAGAAAAACACAAATAAAGTCATTAACGCGTCTTTAGGCGTGGTAATGGCTGTATCTGGGGCTGCGTCTTCTGTCGCCCCGGTATCTGTATATGCAGAAACAGTTGAAACTCCTGAAAAAGGGTTCGCAATTACAGATTCTAAAACTGGAAGCCCGGTTGCACTAGGCGAGGATACCGTTATCAAGGTATACGCAGATAGTTCTAAAAACAAAGAACTTGATGGAGCTGCAAAAATAGAAGGAAATAGAATCGTTTTTACTCCTGCCGGAGCACTCGATGACACTTCAGAGTTTTATTTCTCTATCGAGGTGCCAGGATATGAAGAAGCGTTTGGAGGACCATTCACATTTGCTACAGGTGATGTTGATGTAGCGATTAAGAAGATCACTCCGGAAAACATTACATTTACAATTGCAGATGGGACAGCAATCACAGATAACGACATCGTTTTTAAAAAAGATGGTCAAACCATTCATGTTCCATATACAAATGGAGCTTTTGACTTTAGTTCGTATGCTGCTGGAGACACAATTGAATACACAGTTAATAAGACAGGATATATTACAGCCGACAGTAGCTTCGTTCTTGAAAATGGAGATGCTGCGATTTCTGTAAACACTTCGAAAAAACCAGAATTAGATGTCACGGCCGATGCAATTACAAAGACATATGGAGATAGTGAATTCAACGTGTTATCGGATATAACTGTACCTGATGGATACGATGGAGGATTCACATATACAGTCAAAGAAGGATCTGATGTTGTAGATGTTAAAGAAGATGGTACTGTTACAATTAAAAAAGCTGGTACTGCTGTAATTACAATGAGTTCAAACGAAACAGCTCAATATAACCCAGCAGAAAAAGATGTTACGATAACTGTTAATAAAAAGGATCTTGGGACACTGGACGCAAGCATGTTTACATGGCCAGAGATTGCAAAGACTTTTGATGGAACAAAAGAATTTTCTGCAACCGGTTCATTAAAGAGCGGAAATGGTCTTGTAGGAGAAGATAAACTTGAAGTAGCAGTCGATTTAGAATCAGATTCTGTAGACGTTGGGGAACGTGCAACAAAGATTACAAAAGCTGATTTTACTGGAAATACAGAAAATTATTCTTATCAGTTTAGTCAATTTAGTGGCCCTGCAGCTAAGATCAACGCAAAAGAACTTAATGTTTCATTAAGTGATTATTCAACTATATACGGAAGCAAAGAATGGAAAGCTCTTAAGAAAGGAACTCTGTTAGCCGGTACTGATATTAAAAGCTTGGTAACAATTAATGGAAATTTAAACGAAATCGATACAAAAGCAATCGAAAAGTTTGATTATGAAAAACTCTTTGCTGTGGCCCCAGATGCAAAAGCATACTTGGTTGGAACAGCTGAAGACAAACTTACACTTTCGTTAAAGAAAGCTACAGTTGGTAATTACCGCCTTGCTATTGAAGACGAAAAAGCAAACATTATTGTTTCTGCAGGAGATTTGTCTGATGCTGACGCGTGGAACAAAGTTGCTGTAGATGAGAAAAACAGTAGCTATATTTCCAAATCTGGAAATACGACATATGCAAGACCTGGCGGAAGAATTGCGTTCAAGACAAATGATCCCGATAATCTTTACGACACAGTAAACATTAAACAGATTGCTCCAAGTGCAGCGGCGAAATTCTCTAACACATTGGAAATTTCTGAGAATGCGGCAAGTGGAGATGTGCAGGCATCTTTCTTCTTAAGCAATTCCGGAAATACAAATACTCGTATTCCGGATAAAGCAATGCCTGCTGGAACAATTAAAATTGATGCGGAATATCCAGAACTTACTTTTGAAGACGGTACTGGAAAACATTCTGTCACAAAATCAGGAGAAACTCCTGTATTGAATACACTTACATTTGATCATGCAGTACGCGAAGAGGGATACACTCTTAAAGTTGCAACAAATGATGCCATGAGTGGAGTAGCCTCTACAGAATATGCAATTATCAGTGTTGCTAACGAAACGGAGGCAAATGAAGCAATTACTGCGGCATGTAAAGCAGATACAACAAAATGGACTAAACTTCCAGAAAGTGGAAAAGTAAAAGTAGATGGGACGACAAGCGGATATTATATCGTGCTCGTTAAGACATCTGATAAGGTTGGCAATGAAGCTGTATATGCTTCCAATGGTACAGTCGTAGATACAACGGCGCCAACACTTACGATTAACGGCATCAACAGCGCAAAAGTGTATGGAGATGATGTCCATTATTCAATTACAATCGGGGATCCAGCAGACGAAAACGGAGTCTATTCCGGTATCGAAAGCGTATCTGTTGTTGTTTCCCACGATGGTTCAACTGTGGCAGGAACAAACGTAAACGGTACAGACACTTATAAACTGCTTGCAAAAGACATTTACGGTGAGGGTTCTGATGCATATACTTTTGCTGGATTTGACGCTTCTTCAAAAGAAACGACTATTAATGGTGTTATTACTGCAGCAAAGAACAACAGCAATAATGTAAAAATCAAGGTTACTGTATATGATAAATCCGGCAACAGCTATACAGAGACTAAAACACTTATGATCGATACGGATAAACCTACAATTACTGCTTCTTACGATAACAATGATGTAAGGAATGGAAAATATTTCAACAAAGACCGTAAAATGACAGTATCTGTTACAGAGCGTAACTTTGATGAAAAAGACCTTGTAGTTGCAGCAACTATCGACGGAGTAGAAGGAACATATTCAATCGAACAGATCCGAAATGGGGAAGTTGATGGGATTTACCTCGCAGAGGATCGCATGGATTCTGAAAAAAGCGGCAATGTTTCCACATACACGAATGCTCGTAAAAACACATATGTGATCGGATTTGGTGGAAATGGAACACCTGTAGATCATGATTATAAAGTGAATGTTTCTTATAAGGACGCTGCCGGAAACAGTTCTCCAGTGGATTTTGGAAGCAGTAAGGCAGCAACGGAATTTACTGTCGATGAAATTGCTCCAGTCATTTCTATGACATATTTAAACGGAAATGGGACAGAAACTCTTGCAGGTGAAGACGCGGCAAACCCTTACTATGACACAAAATCTGTCAAAGTAAATGTAAACGTCGACGAAAGAAACTTCAATAAAAAGAATATTGCTTTAGCTGTAACTTCCAAGGATTCCAATGGAAAGACCGTAGATGCATATTCTCAAATTGACGTAGAAGCTGCTCAGACGGGGAACTGGAAAACAAACGGAAACACGCATTCCTATGAGATGAAAGACTTCACAAATGATGCAAACTACGCAGTATCTGGTACTTATATGGATCTTGCAGGTAACCAGGCAGTTGCTTATGCTCCTCATTATTTTACAGTGGATAAAACAGCTCCTACAGGCAAGCTTTACGTAACGGGAAGCAATGGAGAAAAGAAAGAATATTCTCGTAAAGAAGCAAAAGACGGAGGAGTTCTCGAATTTATCTTCAACATGTTTGATAATAACTCGGTTAAAATCGAAAACGAGGCAGCTGATGCAACTTCTGGTTTAAAAAGTGTAAAATACTGCATCGTAGATGTAAATGCAGATGCTGCGGCTAAATTTACGATCAATACTGACTTCGAAAGCCTCGATTGGAAAGACTGGACCGGAGAATTAAAAGTAAATTCGGATAAAATAGCAGTTGTTTTTGCCCGTCTTGAAGATAAGGCAGGAAACCTGACATATGTGTCTTCCGATGGTGGTATCATTGTAGACAAGAAAGAAGCAGAAGCCCCTTCTATTACTGTAGAAGGTGGAAGCCTTGATTATTACAAGGATAATTTTACCGTTGATGTTACAGCTCAGGATCCGGATAACGGAGGAAGAGGAATCTTCTCCGGTATGAAGAAAATCACATATCAGTTGATTGATGATAACGCCGGGAAAAAATCCAAAGTGACAGAACTTGTATCAAGCGATACTCCTAGAGAGAGAAAATTAGCAGGAAAGATTCAGATTGATACGTCAGCATGGAACACAAACAGCCTCAGACTCCATATTGTTGCTGAGGATTTTGCCGAAAATACGGTAGAAAAGGATGAAACTTACAAAGTTGATGCTACAGCCCCGGTTGTAACAACATCTATGGATACCAGTGATGTAAAAAATGGTAAGTATTACAATACAACGAAAACCATTACTGCCAAGTTCCAGGAAAGAAATTATGACGACGCAAAAGCTTTCATGAAAGTTACAGTGGATGGAACTAAGAGAGTTTATTCTATGAAGCAGCTTCTTGATGGCGAAGGAGCTAAAGATGGCATCATTATTACTTCAGTAGATGATACGCAGAAAGACTTAGCAGAAAATAAACGTACAGACGATCGTAAAGTAACTTACCAAGTAGCAGTAGGTAATGAAACAGATGCAGATCATATCTACAAAGACGTTTCCTTTGAATGTAAGGACTATGCAGGCAATGAAGGTTCCGCTTCTCTTGGAAAAGAAATCGTTGTTGATAAGATTGCCCCTGTTATGCATATTACCTACAGTAACGGTAGTGATATCACAAAATACGTAACAACAAATGCAAATTCTCCTTATTTTGGAAATAAGGACATCATCGCTACAATTTCTGTAGATGAAAAACACTTTGCAGAATCAGGATTAGATCTTAAACTCAGCCAAAAGAATAATTCTGGTGAAGATGTATCAGCATACAAAGGAAGCTTAAGTCCAACGGGATGGGACTCTAACGGGAATAAGCATACAGTTTCTATGCAGGCATTCTCTGGAGATGCTATTTATGGTCTTTCAGGTGGATTTACAGACCTTGCAGGTAACAAAGCTGTTGTTTATGACGCACATTACTTCTGCGTAGATAAAACGGCTCCGGAGGGTTCTGTTACAATCAATACGAAGACCGGTGCAATTACTTCGACAGAACTTCATGAAAACGTACAATTTGGCGTAATTGAAGGAAATTCCGTAGATGTATCAAGAACGGCATACGATGCAACATCTGGTGTTGCGTCTATCCAGTATTACAAATACGTACCAGACACAGAAGCCCGTGGAACATTTAAAGCTTTAACAAAAGCTCAGCTTGCTTCTCTCAACTGGAAAGACTGGTCTAAAAATCTTAGTGTGGACCCAGACTCACAAGCTGTTCTTTATGCAAAAATTACAGATAAAGCTGGCAATATCACATACATCAACAGCAAGGGTGGAATTATCGCCGATAAAACAAACCCATCTGCTCCGGAAATCAATATTGATGCAAAAGCAAGCAAGGGAGTTTTCAAAGGAGATGTTCCTGTATCATTCTCTGTAGAAGACGTATTAAACGGCGGAACATACGCTGGATTAAAAACAGTCAAGGTCCAGGTATTGAAAAATGGAGAAGTCACTCAGGAAAAAGATTATGATTATTCACCAAAAGAAGATCGTAAACATTCTATGGATAGCTCTATCACAGTCGACGCAGGAAAGAATAACTCCAATAATGTCGTAATCCGCGTAACGGCTGTAGATTATGCAGGCAACCAGTCATCTAGTGAAAAGAAAATTGCAATCGATATCACAGCACCAAGGATCGAAGTTATTTATGATAATAATAGTCCTTCAAACGGAAAATATTATAACAATGTTCGTACAGCAACTGTAAAGGTGTATGAACGTAACTTTGACCCGGATGGAATCTCGATGAATATTACCGGTACAAACGGAGCCAAACCTACAATTAGTGGATGGTCTGTCGGTAATAAATCGGGAGTATCCGATGACAACGTCAATATCTGCACAATCACTTACTCTGCAGATGCGGATTATACTTTCACAATGTCAGCAACAGACCTTGCTGGCAACAAGACAAACTATGAAAAGACAGATGAATTTGTAATCGACCGCACAAAACCAGTTATTTCCGTAGGTTTTGACAACAACAACGGAAAAGGCAAGTACTACAACGCATCTCGTACAGCCACAATTACCGTTAAGGAACATAACTTTGATGCAAAAGGATTTACTTCTGCAATCAAAGCATATTTAGAAGGCAAAGGAATTGCCGCTCCTTCAGTAAGCGGCTGGTCAAATAACGGAGATACTCATACTGCGACAATCCGTTTTGCAAATGACGGAGATTATTCATTCATCCTTGATTTTGTGGATCTAGCTGGCAATAAAGCGGAAACTTACACGCAAGGCGAATTTACAATTGACCTTACAAAACCAAAAATCACTTTTGGTGGAGTAGGAGACAAATCCGCAAACAGAGGAGATGTAGCCCCTACGGTTACGTTCTCAGATGTAAATTTCCAAAAAGACTCAGTCTCTGTTACTCTTGCCGGTTTGAAACATGCTAAGAAAAATGTAACAGGTAGCTTCACAGCATCTGCAAACGGAGGAACAGTCACACTTTCTGATTTCAAACATGTACAGAGTGAAGATGATATCTACACTCTTACAGCAACAACAACAGACGCAGCTGGCAATGTGACGACGGAATCCATCACGTTCTCTGTTAACCGCTTTGGTTCCAACTATTACTTCTCAAAGGATTCTGAGAAATTCTTAAACTCTCGTTACCACAAGAAGGGTCAGGATATCACGATCTACGAAGTAAACGTTGACGAATTAAAAGAGCATGGAATTACTGTCAACCATAATGGAACAGCAACTAAGCTTACAAAAGACATGTACACTGTGGAGGATGTTACAGGTAACGGCGAATGGAAAACATACAAATACGTTATCAAAGCAGAATGCTTCAAGGACGAAGGAATGTATGAAATTACTGTTGACTCTACAGATGCAGCTGGAAACAGACAGGATAACAAACTGAAAAATTCTCCAATTGGATTTGTAATTGACCAGACTCCACCTAGTGTCGTTATTACTGGGGTAGAAGATGATGCTGTATATGATCAGACATCTCGTAAAATTACATTTAAGGTATCTGACGACCAGGCTGTTGGAGAACTTACAATTTACGTCGATGGAAAAGAAGTTGCCAAATATAGTGCTAAACAGCTTATCAAAATGGACGGCAAAGTAGAATATGAATTAAAAGAAGCCGGAAAGTGGCAGACAGTAACAGCAAAAGTTACAGATGCCGCAGGCAACAAGGGAAAAGAAGACTCTGTAAGAGTTTTTGTAACTACAAACTCTCTGCTTCGCATGTTTAATAACATTGCTTTCCGAGCAGGAGCCGGAATCCTTGGTGCAGCCTTACTTGGAGGATTATTCGTATTCTTCAAGAAGAAGAAAAAGAAAGCCCCATTCTCAGATGAAACGTCAGGTGATGGCAATGATCACAGCGATAATCTTTCAGAGCCAGGAAATACCGCCGATACAACGGACGGAACAGCACACACAGAAGAAACTGATAAATAAGTCAGCAATAGCCGCTTACCCTTTTAAAATAGGGTAGGCGGTTTTCTTATAAAGCAAGACCTCGTGTAAGCCCCGTATTAGCCGTTTTAAGCGCCAAAACGTTTTAGAGCAACAGTTTATCATACGGCTTATAAAAGCTCCGTAGAATGTATGTGAGAGGCTATAGAACGCATATATAGGAAAAATGTAGAGTAAAAAGATGTTGGGGTTTGTTTGTATGTAAAAATTGGGGAATTAAAGAATCTGACGTATATGGGATGTGGATTTACTTATTCGTGCTCAATAAAGCACAAAAAAGCAGAACCTTTCGATCCTGCTTGTGGTTATCATCGTTTTAGAAAACACGTCTGAAAGTTGCTTACTTTGCGTCTGGATATGTGTCTTCAAATTTATCAGCCGTTTTCGTGAAACTAAGCGTTACGTTTACGAAAAAGATTTGTTCTCACTTCATGAAACTAAGAACTTCCAAAATTTCCTCGTTGACTACAATTTCAATTTAGTCATTATCTCGTTCAATTTGGTCATTTCGGCAAAAATGACTAAATTGAATTACGTTGAAGCACAAAAAAACAAAGAAACATTAAGTCTCTTTGTTCTAGGCATTCGAGATGTAACCACAGATGTTCTTAGATGCAGGTGCTTTCGATGAAGGTCTTCTCTTTTTACAACTTGGACAAACCATCCTCACAGAAACCTCCAAAACACTCCCCATAGTTAAATAGAAAGGCATAAAAAAGACCAACAATGGATATTGTTAGTCTTAGATAGACGACGAATTTCCATATATCAATCTTGGTTGTTTCTGATAATATTCGCCAATTTTAGAACACTTTATTTCTTGATTTAAAGGGGTAGTTTTCCAAGGACCTTCTTTACGAGCCTTTTTCGAGAGTTCAAGTGGATTTGTTATGTTCAAATACGAATCAACTACATTTCTGATTACTCTTTTAATTGTATAATCAATTTCTACTGGCTGAGTGTAACTCATTCTTAATGTTTTATTGTCAAGCTTTATAGTCTTATAACCGTCTTGATTTGGGATATTATTTCTGCCATATTCTTCATAATAATAATATGCTTCAGGTACAACTGGACCGAATTGCCAAGCAATGATTTTTGAATTGAAGCATTTTCTTCCAGTTTCAACCAATGTTGCAGCCTGTATATAATATAACAGCTTCTGCAATTTCAAGTTGTTGATTGGATGATTGATTTGGTTTGAATAGTTTATGATATACGACGATACGTCAATTACATTATATTCTGGCATCATTATCTCCTTTTCTTTATTTTACAATCTCATTTCCACAGTTGCAAATAACCATTTCGTCATATGGTTAACTGTATATTAGAAGGAGCTTAAAAAATATGAGAATTGATGAATTTATTGAATATTTTCTGGATATTCCTGTAAGTATCAATAACTTATACGGGGACCCATTCTTCCCTACACAGATTAAGTCAATATACATCGTGTCTGAATCTTATTATTCTAGTAAGTATCTCAGAACTTCCGTTTGAAATCGAAAAAATTAAAGGATTCAGATACAACATATTAAAACTATGCAACGAATAGCATGCTAAAAGAATATGCAGAATACAAGGAACTAGGAGTTCAAATTATTTGCTATTTTAGTAAGATGGAAAAAGAAAATATTAATTCTGACGAAGAAGCTGAAATCAAAAAAAGAAATTAGAATTCAAGAAGAAAATGCGGATGACGCATTAAGAGAAGCTCTTGCAGCTCTTGCAGAAATTTAACAATGGGTATTTTTTCGCATATAAAAAGCCCATGAATTTCTTCATGAGCTGTTGTAAACGCAAATGCCGGGACTCGAACCCGGACACCGCTTTCGCGATGGATGCCTTAGCGGGGCATTGAGATACCATTACTCCACATCTGCCTGGCGCCGTACACAGGATTCGAACCCAGGCGCCGCTCGCACGACCTACCGGTTTTCAAGACCGGACCCTTCAGCCACTTGGGTACTTCTGCATATGTATAATTGGTGGACCCTGTAGGACTCGAACCTACGACCCGCCGGTTATGAGCCGGATGCTCTGACCAACTGAGCTAAGGGTCCAAAAAATGGTCGAAACAGCCGGAGTTGCACCGACATATGTTCACTGGAGTTCCGATTGGTGCCAGATTTTTTATGATGAAAATACTGGGCCTAAAATGCTCATTAACATCCTTATTGGCACTCATGAATGCCAAGGCATAATCTATAGTCTAACTGCTTCCTGACGCCTTGGGCTTAGACAACCCTATCCGATTTAACGACATCGTCATCGACCGCATATGGTTCAGCAGCGGTAAGCTTACTCTAAAACAGCATATGGGTACCACCCCAATGGCTGAGATATTAAATGGAATGAATAGGACAACATCGCAACCTATTCTCGCTAGAGCGTCACATTGCTCGAATATAGCTCTAACTTCGGAACTTCTGGCGGTATGCAATGAACCTCCGTCCCCTGTTTTTATAATGTACAGGCTCATGCTTTCTGTACTGGACTTTAGCTTGAAAGCTCAAGCGGGCAGGCTGGATTGTCTTATCCTTGAAAATCAAGAAAACCGTAGCATGTCTAAAATCGCCACAAAGGCAATTGATTGTTAAGAAATGGAGGTTCAGCTGGAATTGAACCAGCGCCACAAGAAGTTTCAGTCCTTTGCTCTACCAACTGAGCTATGAGACCATTGTGCAGACAGGAGGAGCTGAACCTCCATTTTCTGCTTTTTTTAAGACTCCGACTGGATTCGAACCAGTGACCTAAGATGAGCTAGCATTCTTCTCTCTACCAACTGAGCTACGGAGTCATATGTCACAGACAGAAGGAGTTGAACCCATATTAACGGTTTTGGAGACCGTTGCTCTACCATTGAACTATATCCGTACATTAATCTGGAGCAGATAACGGGAATCGAACCCGCATTGCCAGCTTGGGAAGCTGGAGTTCTAACCATTGAACGATATCTGCATTTGGTGCTCCCGAAGAGACTCGAACTCTTACGCACTTAAGCATTAGTTTCTAAGACTAACATGTCTACCACTTCCATCACAGGAGCAAAATTTTGGAGGAGTTGACTGGATTTGAACCAGCACTAATGGTGTTGCAGACCATTTCCTTAACCAACTTAGATACAACTCCACCAGAAAAATGGCTGGGACGTCTGGATTCGAACCAGAGCATGCAGGAGTCAAAGTCCTGTGCCTTACCGGCTTGGCTACGTCCCAATATATAATATATGGTGGGCAGAGCAGGATTTGAACCTGCAAGTCGTTTCCGACCAACGGTTTTCAAGATTGCTTCCTCACCAGCCTGGACATACGGCATATATTTGGTGCGTCCCACGGGACTCGAACCCGTACTCGCAAAAGCGAACTGCCCCCTCAAGACAGCGTGTCTACCAAATTCCACCAGGAACGCATATTGTGTTTAGATATCGCAGACAAACCTTAAATCGGCTTGTTTAACGCGATGTAAGTGACCCCTGCGGGACTCGAACCCGGCTTTACGAGCGTGAAAAGCTCGTGTCCTGAACCATTTGGACCAAGGAGCCATATTGGTCGGCGTGACGGGAGTCGAACCCGCATGGATATTTATCCAACGGCTTCTGAGGCCGCTCTGTATACCAGTTTCAGCACACGCCGAAAGTTATAATGCTTTTTACATTATCTATGATACACCCAATGAGTGTTAACGTCAAGTCTCTTTTAAAAATATTTAATATAGAAAAAGACCGCTTGTTTCATGGATAACCAGAAGCAAACAGCCTTAATCTTGCGATATTTAAAAACCCAGGAGTTTGGAGCTTTACTCAATCATACGCTTTTTCAGTCAGCTTAGTTTTATCCATGCAAAAATAACTCTGTTTACTTAGTGACAGGGATTTTAATGAACTATATGAATAACCAAGCTTATTGATCATGCGTTTCATGAGTATTTCCTCCTTTTCTTCTCAAATACATCTTTCAAAATGGAAAAATTTATTGTATCTACAATGCGACAAATAATTGACTCAAAGTTAACTTTTCCACGTCATGTGGAAGCACTTGCGAATGGTTTAGATTAACCACCAATCAACTCTTCATCTGCCCACATAATAACACCCAACGAGCGCCACGTCAAGTGTTTTCTATTTTCTTTGCATCTGCAGGAATTCAATATAACTGTGAACCTGTTTTAATTCATCTTCTGAAAGTATCTTTATTTCGTGTTCAACTTGCGCGAAGATAGAATTTTCTTCTGATGGTCCAAAGCCAAATAGAGCAGAGGGCGGTATATGGAGTACCTGTGATATCCTTTTTAGATCATCTGCTCGAATTTTTCTTTCTCCAGATTCGTATCTGCGAATGCTCATTGTTGATATTCCAGTTTGTCTGGCAAGCATCTCCTGGGACATTCTTTTTTCTTTTCTGTATTGTTTAATAATCTCTCCAATCTCCACATGAATCGCCTCCTTTCTACAATTCGCATACGTCACTTAGAGTCATTCACCTAATGACTGAAGTCACGAGTGTTCTGACTTTAATTCATAAAACCTATTCCTACACATAAATAATACCAAACAGAACGAAAAAGTGCAAGAAAAATAAAAAAGTGTTCCAAATGGCTTGCATTGTCCAAAAACATGTGCTATAGTAACATCACAAGTTAACCAGAAACAAATTTGGTTGCTTGCACCCGCCTCGTAGCGGCAGGTACGGTTACTTCAAACTTTTGATATAGAGAAAAACAAAGGACTCTTTGCTCCCGGTTAGAAGGGAGACAGAAGGGTGCGTTATACTGTACTTGAATATTCACGAGGCTTCGCAATTTGGGGCCAGAAAACTGAATTAAAGACATATATTTCTGTTGGGTACATCCTGACGGAATGAAAAAGCGGGCGTTGCCAATCGCCCGGCGATGCAGCCATAGTCCCTCTGTACCGAGGGGATGCATGCAAAAGCAGCATCTGGGAGCACTCTTAGTGAGTGACGTCAGGACCAGGTGTATGAGCTGCAAATCACTGACAGATATAAAGGGATAAGGCCTTTAGCAAGCCTCGTACCCTTTATGGATCGGGGTAATTGGTGAGGCTCCTAATTTAAGTAGAATTTCGCAGTAGCGGGATAGTCGGGTACTTCTTACCCAATTTGATGAAAAAATAAAAAATACACCGACATCGATATTCACTGCGTATTCATGTAACAAGGAGCTGGACATGGCATTTGCTATGGCTGGCTTTTCTTGTTTTATGCGTTTAAAAACAAAAAACGGAGGGTTAAAATATGAATATGGCAAAGAAAGTAAAAGAAAACAGAAGTAAAAAAAGAACAAAAGCAGTAACGAATTTTATGGGCGGAATTTCTTACGAACTAAATCCCCTGGATACATTAAAGATGGTGACCGCATCATCAATTTTTGGTGAACCTGCATATTACAGAAAAGGGGAAGACGGATCCAGAGTGCGTGATGGCGTATATCACCTAAATAGACTTGTGGCGCCTTATTCTGTATTAGATGAAGAGTTCGAAGGTAAGAGCACTTCTGAAATCATGGAAGAAGCTGTCGATGCAGCTCTTGCGTATGACTTTGGTGGCACTATTGCATGGGCGCGGACTCTTCGTAAAGAATTTAATATGAGACTGAATCCACAGATTATCATGGTGCGCGCAGCAAATCACGAGGCTAGAGTTGCTTTTAATGAGGCAAATCCAGGTGTCTTCAGCGAAATTAATGCGGAAGTGATGTCCAGAGCTGACGAACCTGCATCGCAGATGACATATTACATGTATCGTAATGGTTCAAAGAAGAATATTCCTAATATTCTGAAAAGAAACTGGAAAAACAAGCTTGAATCTCTTTCAAGATATCAGGTGGCAAAATATAAGAATACAGGGATCGGAATGATCGACGTCGTTCGCATCAGCCACGCAAATAATGAGACTTTAAATGAACTCATGAAAACAGGTACTGTCAAAGTAGTTGATGAAGACAAGACGTGGGAAAATCTTCGTTCGGAAGGCAAGAACTGGAAAGAAATTCTTTCAACTGTCAAAGTAGGGCACATGGCTCTTCTTAGAAATCTTCGCGGGATCTTCAAGGAAATTGATGATGCAGAGTTCTGCCGCACCACAATGGATTCTCTGAAAAAAGGAGTACCAGATGGAAAACAGTTTCCATTCCGTTATTACAGTGCTTATAATGCAGTAAAACATGATGACGATGTCAACTGCAAAACGATCATTCTGGATGCACTTGAAAAGTGTATGGATATCGCATGTGATAATATGCCAATGCTTAAGGGCAAGACTATGTGTTTGTCAGATAATTCTGGTTCAGCATGGGGATCGATCCCTTCTGAATACGGGACTGTCCGTGTGGCTGAAATCGGAAATCTCTCATCTGTAATCACAGCTAGAAATAGTGAAGAAGGATACGTGGGAGAATTCGGAGATAAGCTTTTAGTCACTCCTGTGCTTAAAAGAGATGGAGTCCTTTCGCAGGCAACCGCTATTTCCAAGGATCAGGACGATGTGGTAGGCGGGGCTACTGAAAATGGTATCTGGTTGTTCTTTGATAAGGCAATCAAAAACAAGGAACACTGGGACAACATTTTTATCTACTCCGATATGCAGGCTGGACATGGTGATCTCTATGGAACACCAAAAGAATATAAAAGATATAGAAACCTTGGATTTAGCGTAAAAGGCGGAAGATACATCGACGTTGCAAAACTGATTGATGCTTACCGCAGCACTGTTAATCCTGATGTCAATGTATTCTGCGTACAGACAGCAGGCTATGACAATGTGCTTGTTCCGGAATATGGATACCGTACCAACGTACTTTACGGCTGGACGGGCAAAGAAGCTGTTTTTGCAAAAACCATGATTGATTTCTGGGACGAGAAAAAGCAGTCTAAATAAGTTAGAAAAAGCTAAAAGACAAAAAATAAGGCACGGGGAAGGGTTCCGCGTGCTCTTTTTTTATGTGCAAAACCAGCTGATTTGTTGACAAATACACTCATTGAGTGTATAATATTAGTATAAGAAATGAGGAAAAATATGACAGAAAAAATGTATGAAGAATTAAAAGAAGCATTATTAAAAGCAGGAATGGAAGCAATAGACGGGTTTCTTGGTATACCTGCAAGAACAACAGACATTGAAGAATTAAAACAGTTAATTGAAGAAGAGTTTGATGAAATGCCAGAAGAAGATGTCAAAGAGTATTACTATGATGTTTATGTGTTAAAGTCAGAACACTCGTGACTTCAGTCATGAGATGAATGACTCTAAATGACGTGTTTGAATCTGCCTTTAAAGTTTGAATCATGATATAATATATGTATAGAATACAAGCGTAGAAAGGAGACTTCGATATGTACACAGTACGTTTTCAATTGGAACTAAGTGGATCTGAGAAACGGTTTTTGTCGAAGTCTTTTTTCTATGCGAATCGAATGCATAATCAGATT
>ENA-OQNN01001509-OQNN01001509.1-human-gut-metagenome-genome-assembly--contig:-NODE-1509-length-15243-cov-31.506086_pt1 | contig 15243 bp, 8 predicted proteins | sample MGYA00242624_ERZ504870 | MGnify/ENA primary metagenome ERZ504870 (study PRJEB26092, sample SAMD00036379) | human gut metagenome | host: Homo sapiens | study: EMG produced TPA metagenomics assembly of... | reverse complement strand
AAACACTACTATTAATTTTTGAAAACTGGTTTTTACGAACAGGAAGTTATGCCAGTTTAGTAATTATGTTATCCGAGTATCAGGGGTATCAGAGTGCAGATATTATTGCCACTGGTGGTAAAGAAGCATTCTTTTCTTTTGGTGCAGAAGGTGACTTTGCAAAGTTTGGAGAAGATGCTTTGAAGAATTTAGGCTTTCAAGGAAAAGTTAGATAAATTCCAGTTTGTAGATGGTCGTCAACCGGAATAGTGCCATAGGCTCTTGCTCCGAAAATTTTTCATAACCCGCAAGAAAGTGGTCTTGATAGAATGCTTCGATTCATGCTATACTAGAACAAGCATTATTGTACGGACAAAAATAGAAAGTGAGGCTTGCCAATGGACACCACAAAACGCTCTCCCCTTGACCGCCTGCTCTTTGCCACTTTTCTGAAAGGCCGCACTTCTTCCCGTGATGTATGGGAAGAAAAGGGTGATATGACCCCCGAAGATAACCAGAAGATCATCGAAGAAACCAATGAGATCATAAACGATGATTCCACCTATCCTTATCTCAGTTATCTGACCGAACTACTTGCCAAATCCAAACCCGCAGGCGAGTCCGTCAAAAAACTACATGAACACATTGACACTATCGCAGAAGGATTGCATGAGGACAGCACCGATGTGTTCCGTGCGCTCCTTACAAAACTGATCGAGCAACCGGAAGAAAAGCAGACTTTCGACCACCTTTTGGAGATGGCGGGAAAGTTTGCCGCAAAACACGAATAAAATACCTTAGATTCCATAAGCGAGTGACCTGAAAAGGCCGCTCGCTTTTTTGTTTACCATGAACTTGAAGGGAGGAACGCTATGCCAAGCAAAACCGAAGAATACCTTGCCCTTGCCCAGCGCACGGCGAACGGATTGACCCGGTACTGGGAAAGCTGGACGGACTACCTGACCACAGCATCCCGGCTGTACAAGTACAGTTTCCCGGACCAGTTGATGATCTACGCCCAGCGACCCGATGCCACAGCCTGCGCCGATTACGACATCTGGAACAACCGCATGAACCGGTATGTCCGGCGTGGCTCCAAGGGCATCGCCCTGTTGGACGAATCCAGCGGATACCCGCGTCTGCACTATGTGTTTGATGTGTCGGACACCGGAGTACGGCGCAATTCTCGCGACCCGGAACGATGGGAAATGAATGACGACCTTTTCAAGCCGGTGTCTGAGATGCTGGCGCAGGAATACGGCATTCACCATGAACGGCTCAGCCAGCAGATTGCGGACATTGCCGGAAAGCTGGCAGAATCCTACTGGGACAACAACAGCACAGACATCCTCGCCATCGTTGACGGTTCGTTCCTGATGGATTATGATGAAGCCGGACAGGAGTTCCAGTTCAAAAGTGCCGCTGCCATCAGTATCCTGTATACGGTTCTGGAACGCTGCGGCTTTGAGCCTGCCGGGTGGTTCGACAAGGACGATTTTCAGGCAATCTACAATTTTTCCACCCCGGATAGTGTTTACGCCCTCGGCGCAGCTGTCAGCGACATGAGCCGGGAGGTGCTGCGAAACATCGAGCGCACCGTAAAAACGACCATCCGCCGCCGAAATAATGAAAGGAGTCAGCATGAATATGAGCAGCAATCTGAACTACACGCAGACCGGGGATTATCTTCTCCCGAACCTGACCCTGAACCAGCCCCGGAAGCCGCTGGGCAAGTACGGCAGGCTGCGCCGGACGTACCTGAAGGACCATCGCCCGGTGCTGTACAACACGATGCTCCTGAACGGGAACCTGTACCCGCACCTGATGGAACTGGAGCAGACGGCAGAGAGCCGGATGCAGCAGATGATGACCGAACTGCTGAAGCAGGACCCGGCCCCGGACAAGGAGAAGAACCAGATGGGCTGGGTGAGGCACATGAACAACCTGCGGACGCAGACCGAGGAAACGATTCTGGCGGAGCTGATCTACAGCTAAGTTTCTTCGATGCCCACATCCCCACCGAAGCCCAGCAAATTGAAAAGATAGACCGAGCGGAGAGCGAAAAAACGCCCTCCGCTTTTGTTTTGTCGCAGGCGGAGATTGAAAATGCTCTGTGGAGAGGTTCCAATGTTGAAGGCAGCAAACTTCGGATATGGAAAATTTATCAGTTGCAGCCTGACCGAAAACTCCGGGCAAAAGCTCTTGCCAAAGAATATGCACCGTATGGCCCCGGCGGTTCTTCACACACTTATCTGGACGGAAGCAGTGGTTGGCTTGACCATGACAGCAAGGGTCTGACGTTTGAGCATTATCCCGACCATCAGAAAGTGCTTCTCCGCTGGGATCGGGTCGAAAAATATATTGACCTGATGATTCAGTCTGACCGCTACCTGTCGGACAAAGAAAGAAGAGCCATCGACTTTCCCCTTGAACTGAACGCCGCCAGTGCAGCCGAATACACTGCATTAAAGGCGCAGCACCCGGATACTCTGGTTGGATTTGAAGCTGGCGGCAATTTTATGTTCTATGGAGAAGATGCTGCCAAGGTCGCAAAAGTTCTCAACAGTGCTTTGTTTACAAGAGAAACAGCACTGGGCAAAGTTCAGGTCACAGGCTTTCCACCTAGTTTATGGGTAAGAAAGTCAAAAGAATTGTGGTCTGCAGGCAATGATGTTTACCTTGCCGGATTGAACGAAGATGGGACTCATCACCAGACTAAACATCTGCACAAAGAGGACTATCTGCCCATCGGCTCCATCATCAATATGGATGGCCGGAAATTTCGGATTGACGGAGTGGATTTTGATAAGGGCAAGGTTTCCTTGCAGGATATGGCACTGGCCGACCTGCGGATGCCAATTTTTCGGGAAGAACCGCTATCTGTTGTCCGGGAATTGTACGAACAGCAGGACGAGGCCCTTGACGCTGCTCCCGAAAAGGCCGTTGATTATAAGGTCGGGGACGATGTTGTGGTAGACCTTCTCACACGAACCATCGAGGGCAAAATCGGCTATGTAGGCGAAACGGATGTTCGCATTGACACCAGCGCACAGGGACAGTCGTGGGATAACGAAGTTATCAATAAGCACCAATTCGAGGACGGGCTGCGGCAAGTTGAGCCGCAACTCTCTGACGAGGAACTGGACGAACTGCCCATCTCTGCCGTGATGGACGGAAAGGTGCAGACTTTCCCAGATGCCGCTGCCTTAGACGAAGCCCTGAATGCTGTGCCTGCCGGGAACTTCCACATCACGGACGACCATCTGGGCGAGGGTGGCGCAAAGCAGAAATATGCCCGGAACATCGAAGCCATCCGCACCCTGTTCAAGCTGGAAGATGAACACCGTGGTGCTACTGCCGAGGAACAGCAGGTGCTTTCCCAGTATGTGGGCTGGGGCGGTCTGGCAGATGCCTTTGCCCCGGATAAGGATAACTGGGCAAAAGAGTATACGGTGAAAGAAGTCCGGCCCCGGTATAGCTGCTTTTATAAGATCCGGCATCCGGGTGACTGCGATGGGCAGTCTGGCTACGGTGTTTCCAAGCTGGATTCCATTGTAGAAGAAGTTGTCCGGCAGATCTTCGCACAGTTCCGGGAAGTTTCCCGGAAGAAGCTGCTGGAATCGGTCAAGACCAACGATGCCGCCCGCATCCAGAAGAAGGTCAAGAAAATCCAGAAAGACTTGGAAAGCAAGCAGAAAGAACTGGACGACCTGAAAGCCGAAACCATTCTGGTCATCCGGGGCGTAAGTGCCTTGGACAAAGAACTGCTGGGTACACTGGTAGCCGAGGCAAGAGAGGCTTTGGAAACTCTGGAAAAGCAGCTTGTTCAGGCGCAGGAAGAATACGAAGAAGCCACCAAAACGGCAAAGCGCAGCAACTACATCTGCAACGAGCTGTTTACATGGGCGGATGTGTACGACACCGCCAACCACGATGAACGCCGCGCTATCTTGCAGCAGTTCATTGCGGAGATTCGTGTCCGAAAAGACTACGAAATCTCGATCACCCTGAACGCCAGCTTCAACCAAGTGGAACAGCTCAAGGCTGTGTCAACCTACGATGGTGCGGAAATTTTTGAAGGAATTTCCGAGAAGGGAGCATAAAAGCGATGCACTTGCCCGCAGAACTCTGCAAAATGCAAAGAAAGAAGCGTGAAACCGATGGATTTTCAAAAAGTACATGGATGACCCCACCCGGTTCGCATCCGACTTCAGGGTTCGGAGCCCGGCACGGTCTGCCAAAGTTTTTTAGGCATAAAAAACGCCGCATCGTACAAAACGATGCGGCAAATTGGTGGACCTAGAGGGATTCGAACCCTTGACCTCTCGGATGCGAACCGAACGCTCTCCCAACTGAGCTATAGGCCCATGTGATGACCCTGTAAGTGTAACTCTGTTCGGGAAATTTGTCAAGTATTTTGGGCAGGGCCAAAAAGCATCGCTCAGCGGTTGCCTAGCTGCCAGAAAGCAACAGCGCTGGCAGCGGCAACGTTCAGGGAATCCACACCGTGGGACATAGGGATTTTTACGGTGTAGTCACAGGCGGCAATGGTGCTGTGGGCAAGGCCGTCACCCTCTGTGCCCAGCACGATGGCGAGCTTCGGCTCGGCGGAAAGAGCGCTGTCGTCAATGCTTACGGAACGGTCGCTCAGAGCCATGGCAGCAGTCTTGAAGCCAAGACTGTGCAGCTGAGCAATGCCGTTTTCCGGCCAGTCGGCAGGGCAGGTGCCGATCTGCGCCCAGGGCACCTGAAACACGGTGCCCATGCTCACACGCACGGCACGGCGGCACAGCGGGTCGCAGCAGGAAGGAGTAACGAGCACGGCATCCATGTTCAGTGCAGCGGCGCTGCGGAAGATCGCTCCCACATTGGTGGAGTCCACAATGCCCTCCAGAACGGCCACCCGGCGGGCATTGCGGCAGACCTCTTCCACGCTGCGCGGCAGCGGGCGGCGGAAGGCGCACAGCACGCCGCGGGTCAGCTCGAAGCCGGTCAGGCTGGCAAGGGTCTCGCGGTCGGCTGTGTACACCGGGGCATCCCCGCAACGGGTCAGGATATCGGCAGCCGGGCCGGTGATCTGTTTACGCTCCATGAGCAGGGAGAGCGGTGTGTATCCGGCATCCAGCGCGCGGGCGATCACCTTGGGGCTTTCGGCAATAAAGATGCCTTTTTCCGGTTCCAGACGATTGCGCAGCTGCGCCTGCGTCAGGCGGGCATAGACATCCAGCTCCGGTGCGGAAAGGTCTGTGATCTCGACAATATTCGGCATAAGGAAGTTCTCCTTTGGAAAAGCTTTTTTCTTATTCTAACACAACCTGTGAGGGAATGCAAAGTGCGGGCCGTATTTTCGGCGCTGGCAGAGCGCAGGGATACACATGCCGGATATGTAAAACTGATATGGACCAAGCTGTAAAAATATATTATAATAGGGTACGAAAAGAGGGGAAAAGGTAATATGAAAACAAAACATCATGGGCAGATGTCAGAGTCCTTCCTGACGGCGGTGTTCCTTTCGCTTTCGGGCGGGCTGCAGGATGCCTATACGTATCTGTTCCGCGGTAAGGTGTTTGCAAATGCACAGACCGGCAACATCGTGCTGCTGAGTTCCAACATCATGGATGGTCAGTGGGATCGGGTGCTGCACTATCTGGTTCCTCTGTGTGCTTTTGCGCTGGGCGTACTGGTGGCAGAAAAGATGCGGGAGAGCTTTTGCAACATGCAGCGGCTTCACTGGCGGCAGCTGGTGGTGCTGGGCGAAGTGCTTCTGCTGTTCATTGTAGGTTTTTTACCGCAGGAGCAGAATCTGCTGGCAAACGCCATCGTTTCCTTCTCCTGCGCAATGCAGGTGCAGGCGTTCCGCAAGGTGAACGGCTATGCATTTGCCAGCACCATGTGCATTGGTGACCTGCGCAGCGGTGTGGAAGCATTCTGCATCTGGAGCAAGACCCATGAACCGAAAGTTAAGGATCGGATGATGCGTTATTTTGGCATCATTCTGTTGTTCGCGGTGGGTGCCGGTATTGGAAGCATGGGAGCAGCGCGGCTGGCAGGAAAGACCATCTGGATCTCCTGCGGGCTGCTGCTGGTAAGCTTTGCGCTCATGTTCATCCGGGAAGAAATCGAAGAAAACCCTGCGATCGAAAAGGATCTGGCTGAGATCCGGCAGGAGACACGGGAAATCGACCGGACTCTCAAGCAGGAACTGAAGGAAGAGCGCGAGGAACTGCATGAGGAATTACACGAGAAATTGAGATAAATCACCGGACATCAAAAAAAGGAGCCGCTGCGTGATGCAGCGACTCCTTTTGCTTGTCGAGAAAGGAAATTACTCAGAACGCAGGGCGGTGACGGGGTTGCACTTGGCTGCGCTGCGGGCGGGAATCAGACCGCCAAGGATCGTGAGCAGGGTAGCCAGAACGATCAGGACCAGTGCAGCCTTGGGCGGCAGCACAGCGGTGACGCTGGTGGTTCCTGCAATGGAGTGGATGAGCATGTTGCCAGGGATCAGCAGCAGCAGGCACAGGCCCACGCCGATCACGCCGGAGCACATTCCGATAATGAAGGTCTCGGCATTGAACACCTCGGAGACATTGTGCTTGGATGCACCGATGGCACGCAGAATACCGATCTCCTTGCGGCGTTCCAGCACGCTGATATAGGTGATGACACCGATCATGATGGAAGAAACCGCCAGCGAGATGGCAACAAAGGCCACCAGCACATTGCTGACCATATCCACGATCTTGGTCACGGCGCTCATCAGGGTGCCGACCGTATCCGAGAATACGATCACCTTGTCCTCTTCGCCCTGCGCACGCATGGCGGCGTTGTAGGCGTTCAGGCTGTCCACGATGCGGTTCTTGGCCTCAAAGCTCTTGGGGTAGATCCAGATGCTGCCGGGCTTTGCATAATCCGAATAGCCCAGTGCACCAAGAACACTGCTGTAGGAGGTGGTGCTGGACTGCAGGTTCATCTTGACCAGATCCACAAGGTCGTCGGTGCTCATGTTCACCTGCACGGCACTCTGGAACACGGTGGGGTCGATCTTCAGGGCATCTTCCACCTGACTGCTGAGCTGAGCGATGTTGTTCTGGATGGCGGACTGGATCTGCTGGCTGAACTGAGTGGTCAGCTGGGTCATCAGCTGCTGCATCACGGTGCTCATCTGGGTCTGAATGGCAGCGGTGAGTTTGGTCTGCAGAGCTTCGCCCAGCTTCTGGCTCAGCTGTTCCGAGTAGCTTTGCAGATAGCTCGTCATGATGCCCTGCAGGTTCTGCTGCAGCGAAGCGGTGAACTGCTCCTGCAGGCCGGTGGTGTCCAGCAGGTCGCCCATGGATTCGGACAGAAGCTGTTTGAACTGGTCGCTCTCCATATAGGAAGAGAAACCAATCTTATCCAGATTCAAGATGCCGTTGCCGATGATATAGCGCTTATAGCCATTCATGATCTTCTTCATCAGGCTCTGCAGCGCATCCTCCGAGACGGACAGGTCCATATCGGCAAACAACTGGCTCAGATCCAGCGCGTCCATGTCCGGAAGCTCCACATCGCTCATGTCGATGTCGCTCAGGTCCAGATCGCTCAGATCCAGCTGGAATGCGGACGGATCAAGGATGGAGGAAAAGTCAAAGCTGCCATCCTGCAGATCAAATGCACCGCTCAGGTCGAACTGCAGCTTGCTTGCATCGAACTGGAAGGCATCCTTCAGCATATCGGTATCCACCGAGAACAGGGAAGAAATGTCAAGATCGGTTTCGCGCTGGTCGGCATCAAAGCGCTCGCCGGTCAGCACGTTCACTTCCGGGTCGGCAAGCTGCTGCTTTACCACTTCACTTTCGGCTGCATGGTCGATGGCGTAGTAGGTGAGTGCATGGGTATAGGCAACGCCTATGGGCAGAATGGTGGAGCTGGCATCTGCGCGGGGCTGCACCACGCCCACGATGGTCAGATCCGGACTGTTTTCCACAAGCTGCTCCACATACGCTTCATCGTCGGAGCGGTTGCGCCAGATTTGGCGTTCTTCGTCATAAACGTAATAGTCCGAGCTGGTAACGATCTTATATTTCAGGCCCACAAAGGTATCGTAGGGGTAGGTGCCGTAGCCGGTGGGAGCCTGTGTGTTCTTGTTTTTTGCGTACTCCTGCAGAAAACGCATCATCACGCTGTCGTCCTCAATGCCCAGAATATAAAGAGCGTAATCGCTGATGCTGCCATCCGAATTCAGCACAAGAACGGCCTCGTTGTAGCTTTCCGGCCAGCGGCCTGCCTTGACATCGTACTGATCTTCGTACAGCGAAGGCTCTTCGGCCATCTCGGTAAACACGCTCTGATTGGTCATGGAAGAGACGATGCCGGCGGCAGAGGTGGTGTTGTTCAGCACAGAAAGGCTGCTGTCCGGGAAGATCTGGCGCACGGTGCCGTCCTTGTTCTGGCGGTAGATCAGCGGTGCGATGCCGTAGGAATACTCGATGGAAGCAGCATCCTCCGAGATGGTGCACTCGTCGCTGTCCAGATATTTTTTCAGGGAGGCAAGGTCATTGACGGAGGAATTATCCTCGGTCAGCTGGCTCAGCAGTTCGCGCACTGTGACCATGCCCTCCGGGGTGGAAGAAGCGCTGGTGGCGCCCACATTGGTGTTGTTGGCAACGGCGCTGGTGTAGCTTCCCGGGTCCAGCAGGGCGGCAAGGTCTACGCCGGTGGTCGAGATCTGCAGCGGATATTCCGAAAGGGTGGAGCGTTCCATCTCCTGGATATAATTGCTCACACCGGCCGAGAGCGAAAGGATGAGCGCAATGCCGATGATGCCGATGGAACCCGCAAATGCGGTGAGCAGGGTGCGGGTCTTTTTGGTGAGCAGGTTGTTGAAGCTCAGCGCGAGAGCGGTGAGCGGCGACATGGAAGAACGGCCCAGATTTTTGTGCACCGGCGGCACCTGAGCGGAATCATCCGGCGCAAACGGTGCGGTGTCCGATTGGATCACGCCGTCCCGCAGGCGGACGATGCGGGTAGCATACTGCTCTGCAAGCTCCGGGTTATGGGTGACCATGACCACAAGGCGGTCTTTGGCCACCTCCTTCAGCAGCTCCATCACCTGAATGCTGGTGTCGCTGTCCAGTGCGCCGGTCGGCTCGTCGGCCAGCAGGATGTCGGGGTTGTTGACCAGTGCGCGGGCAATGGCCACACGCTGCATCTGGCCGCCGGACATTTCGCTGGGGTGCTTGTGCAGCTGGTCGCCCAGACCTACCTGCTCCAGCGCCTTGGTGGCCCGGCTGCGGCGCTCGGCACCGGAAATGCCGGAGATGGTCAGCGCCAGCTCCACATTGGAAAGCACTGTCTGGTGCGGGATGAGGTTATAGCTCTGGAACACAAAGCCAATGGTGTGGTTGCGGTAAGAGTCCCAGTCGCGGTCGGTATATTTCTTGGTGGAGATGCCGTTGATGATCAGATCACCGCTGTCGTAGCGGTCCAGACCGCCAATGACGTTCAGCAGGGTGGTCTTACCGGAACCGCTGGGGCCGAGAATGGCGACGAATTCGTTGTCCCGCAGGTTCAGGCTGACATCATCCAGTGCCTTCTGCACCAGATCGCCGGTTTTGTATTCTTTCTTGATGTGGTTGAGTTGGAGCATGTGTGAGCCTTTCCGGCGCATCCTCGCAGGAACGCTGCCGCTGTACATTATAATAAACTGCCCGGATACAGGACCCGCAGCAAGGCGTTATACACTTCTATTTTACCGAAATAATATGAAAAAACTGTGTATATTTCAACGTAAATTTTGACCGGACCGGTATTTTTGGCTTTTGAGGCAGAAAAACAGGAAAATAAAGGAAAAATTGACGTGGAGGTTGAATTTGCGTCGCCGTCGTGCTATTTTAATAGCGGAAGATCCTGATAAAACAGAAAAGCATCGTGAAAGCAGAATTATACTGCCAATACGACGCAAAAAATCTGCGATGAACCGCAAGCACAAAATAAAATGTGTCGCGGCGCAGAAAAACGCGACAAAAAAATGCAACGAATGTGATTTTGATGTTTTTAGACGCTTTTTCAGGATTGAACCAGCCCTCTCTGCTCTTTAAAATAAGATAAGAAAAACAAGGAATGCCTTGAAAACGTCGCAGGACCTTGTAGCAAGGGAGGAAAAATTATGGAACGTACATTTTCACCTATGATCCGTCAGTTTTCGGCAATCGACGGGTTGCAGAAAGCATATACGCTGGTATACTCAATGGATACAGGCAACGAAAACGGCTGCTGCCTGACGCTTTGCCGTACCGGGAACCGGCAGTACATGCAAAGCTGCTACATTGCAGCTGCACCAGAGTTCTGCTACCGGATCCTGCGCTATCTGTGTGAGAATGGCGTCCAGCCGGAGATCTGGCAGGATGTGGTAGAAGAACTGACCGATACAGAACAGCTCAGGCAGAAAGGCGGCGCGTTGCGTGGAGAGTGAGCACACAGCAAAAACGCTGCAGATCGCCCTTGGAAGCTACGACCGCAAGGAGCTGCGGGTGGAAAAGAACTACCTGCAGGAGCAAAGCCCTGCGTTGGAGTGCACCTGCTTCCAGAACGGCGGCCGTCTGCTGGAACAGCTGCGTCAGGGCCGTCAGTTTGATGTTGTGATCCTCTGCAGCCAGCTGGAAGATATGAGCGGGCTGGAGTTTTTAATGAATATCCGCAGCATGGATCCCAAACCGAATGTTGTTCTGTTTGATGAGGGCAGGCGGCAGAATACGAGTGCCATTTGTCTGGAATCGGGCGATGGGTTCTGCTATGTGGGCCATGCCGAACTGAAGAACTTGCTGTGGGAGCTGTACCGCCTGCCGGGACGGCAGAGCCAGCGCATGGAACGCAAGTGTCAGGAACTGTATGAGGGCTGGGGCATCCAGCTGCCGGACGTGAACTGCAACTATCTTTCCTGTGCGGTGGGCGTGGTGTACGGCACCAGCCAGAAGCTGGCCATCCGCAAGGAGATCCTGCAGGCGGTGAGCGAGCAGTACGATGTGTCGGTCTCTGCTGTGGACAGCGGCATCCGGCGTATGATCGACCAGCTGGAAGCAAAGCCCTCGGCCAAGTGGCTGCGCTTCAAGGACGAAAGCGGATTTGCGGACGAGAAACCTACCACTGGTAAACTGATCTACACTGTCAAGAATTATCTTCAGCGTCAGAAGGACGACTGAGCATAAAACACAGGAGGCGCAAGGGTATGGAGCAGATGCGGCAGAACGAGGCGGGTGCACTGACCGCGCAGGCGATCCCGCAGAAGGATGTGGAACAGGCATGCTTCCATGCACTGGGCCTGATCGGACGCAATTGCGAATATCTGGACCAGCACCTTGCGCATGTGGGTGCCGACCAGCAGACCCGGCAGGCGGTGAACGATATCAGCGCTGCGTCGGCAAGGCTGGACCGCACTGTGAACGAAGTGATGTCGCTGCTGGATTTTCTGCGCACCGAGGAAGACCCGCGGCTCTATCCGCTGGACCTGTGCCAGCTGCTGCAGCAGGTCGCCGCACAGGCCGATATGGTGCAGGCGCAGCTTGGGGTGGAACTGACGCTGGACTATGGCGGCTGGACAGCCTGCCGGGTCATGGCGGACCGCAATGATGCAGAACTGCTGTGCCTGCATCTGCTTTCGAATGCCTTGCGGGCCTGCAGTGCGGGCGGCAAAGTGCGGCTGATGCTGCGCCGCAGCGAAAGCTTCTGGCAGCTGACGGTGATGGATAATGGCTGCGGCCTGCCGGAAGCGGGCGAGGATGCATGGCTGGAGAACCGGCGCTGCTTTCTGGGCGGCGCAAAGCTGGGCCTGCTGCTCTGCCGCGAGTGCTGCCGCCGTATGGGCTGGGGCCTGCGGGTGGAGCGCGCACCGGAAAAGGGCACACAGGCAGTGGTGACCATTCCGCTGTGCACCGACCGCATAACGGAGCCGACGGTAGAGCTGCATACGGGCGGCGATACGGCACAGGCACAGCAGCATCAGTACCAGCTGCGCAATATGCTGGTGCGGGAGCTGCGTACCATGCCGGAGCGCGGCGACCCGGACGAGCTGTGATGCATGCTGCATGATTGCATTATAATAATGAATAAGGACTGCTGCGGGGGAGATGCTCCTGTGCGGCAGTCCTTTTTTGTTGGCAAAGGTTAAAAAACTTTGCCGAGACACCGGTGCAGCCGCATAAAAAGCGACAAGTTCACAAAATGTTTAACTTTTTGAGCGGAAAATACTATTTTTTCTGTGTAAAATAAAGGACGCTGATTGATTGTGCCGCAAAATTGGATTATAATACAGCTGTATGCGATTCAATGAATGATTCGTTACCAAACTAATTTTTGGCAAAGAAATTGATTTTGCCGTCCACCGGGGGCTTTGCCTCCGGCATTTGTCCTTAGGAGGAAAAACAACGTGAGAGTAGGTCTTGACATCGGCAGTACCACCATCAAGTGTGTGGTGCTGGATGAACATGATGCGCTGCTGTATTCTACATACGAACGGCATTACAGCCATATTCTGGAAAAGGCGCAGGAGCTGCTGCGCCGCATCGATGCCGAGCAGTTGCACGGTCAGAAGGCGCTGCTGAGCATTTCCGGTTCGGCGGGCATGGGTCTGGCCGACAGCTGCGGCGTGCCCTTTGTGCAGGAGGTGTTCTCCACCCGCGTGGCGGTCAAGCGCTTTGTGCCTGCCACCGACTGCGTGATCGAGCTGGGCGGTGAGGATGCCAAGATCCTGTTTCTGACCAACGGTACCGAGGTGCGCATGAACGGCAGCTGTGCCGGCGGCACCGGTGCCTTCATCGACCAGATGGCCACCCTGCTGAAAATGGGTGCCGACGAGATGAACAAGGCAGCAGAGAACGCACAGCGCACCTACACCATTGCGTCCCGCTGCGGCGTGTTTGCCAAGAGCGACGTGCAGCCCCTGATCAATCAGGGTGCCCGCACCGAGGACATTGCTGCCAGCATTTATAAGGCTGTGGTCAACCAGACCATTGCAGGCCTTGCACAGGGCCGTCCCATCAAGGGCAATATCCTGTATCTGGGCGGCCCGCTCACCTTCAGCAGCGTGCTGCGCAAGAGCTTTGACGAAGCGCTGAACGTGACCGGCACCTGCCCGGAGAACAGCCTGCTGTATGTGGCACTGGGCGCTGCCCTCTATGCCGACAAGGCTTTCGTTCTGTCCGAGGTGGCCGATGCGCTGGACCAGTATGCTGCCACTGCCACCTACGCCAGCGAGCCGCCGCTGTTCGCCAGCAAGGAGGAGTATGAGGCCTTCCATGCCCGCCACATGTCCCACAGTGTGCCGCGTGTGCCGTTCAGCGCGCAGTGCGGCCCGGTGCATATCGGCATCGACTCCGGCTCCACCACCGTCAAGCTGGTGGTGGTGGACGAGAAGAGCCAGATCCTTTACACCAACTATCAACCGAACCTCGGCAACCCGCTGCCCCTCATCCGGGAGCAGCTGCTCAAAATTTACAAGGAGCACCCGGGCCTGCAGGTGGCCAGCGTGACCACCACCGGCTACGGCGAAGAGCTGGTGAAGAACGCATTCCGCTGCGATTACGGTCTGGTGGAAACGGTGGCGCACTTTACCGCTGCAAAATACTTTATGCCGGATGTGGATTTCATCATCGACATCGGCGGTCAGGACATGAAGTGCTTCAAGATCGAAGATGGTGCCATCAGCAACATCTTCCTGAACGAAGCATGTTCCTCCGGCTGTGGCAGCTTTTTGCAGACCTTTGCACAGGCACTGGGCTATGACGTGAAGAAATTTGCAAGCCTTGGCCTGTTTGCAGACCGCCCGGTGGATCTGGGCAGCCGCTGCACCGTGTTCATGAACAGCTCGGTCAAGCAGGCCCAGAAGGACGGCGCCAGCATCGAGAACATCTCGGCTGGTCTGTCCATCAGCGTGGTCAAGAACGCACTGTACAAGGTCATCCGCGCTTCCAGCCCGGAAGAGCTGGGCCGCAAGATCGTGGTGCAGGGCGGTACCTTCTATAATGAAGCCGTGCTGCGCGCCTTTGAAAAGGAGATGGGCGTGGAGGTCATCCGCCCGGACATTGCCGGCTTGATGGGCGCTTACGGTGCGGCTCTGTTCGGCCTGCGCCAGAGCCAGAAGGCCCACAAGACTGCTTCTGCCATGATGAACGAGCAGGAGCTGGAAGCCTTTGCACAGAAGGTGGTCAGCGTCAAGTGCGGCGGCTGCGGCAACCACTGCCAGCTCACCGTCAACACCTTTGCGGATGGCCGCAAGTACATCTCCGGCAACCGCTGCGATAAGCCCGTGACCGGCAAGAGCGCCGACGACAGCCTGAACCTCTACGCCTACAAGCAGCAGCTTCTGGCCGAGTACAAGCCGGTGGCCGGCAAGCGCGGCTCCATCGGCATCCCGCTGTGTCTGGGCTTCTACGAGCTGCTGCCCTTCTGGTGGGCCTTCTGGACAAAGCTTGGCTTTGCCGTGCACACCAGCCCAGTGTCCAGCCGCGGCCTGTACCTCGCCGGTCAGGCTACCATCCCCAGCGATACCGCCTGCTTCCCGGCAAAGCTGAGCCACGGCCACATCAAGGCCCTGAGCCAGATGCAGCTGGACGCTATTTTCTACCCCTGCCTGACCTACAATGTGGACGAGGGACTGGGCGACAACCACTATAACTGCCCGGTGGTGGCCTACTACCCCGAGGTTCTGGCAGGCAACTGCCCGGAGCTGGAGGGCACCAAGTTCATCTATGACTATGTGGGCATCCACCGCCCTAAGGACTTTGTGCACAAGATGGCAAAGAACATCCTGCCCAAGTACTTTGGCGGCATCTCGGAAAAAGAGGTGCAGGCCGCAGCGGATGCCGCCTATGCGGAATACGAGTCCCACATGGCAAAGATCCGCGTGAAGGGCAGCGAGATCATCGATGAAGCCCGCCGTCAGGGCAAGCGCATCATCGTGCTGGCAGGCCGCCCCTACCATGTGGACCCCGAGGTGAACCACGGCATCGACCGCCTCATCACCCGCCACGGTGCTGCCGTTGTTACCGAGGACAGCATTTCCAACCGGGTGCAGAAGTTCCCCACCAGTGTACTGAACCAGTGGACCTACCACAGCCGCCTGTATGCCGCCGCCAAGTACTGCACCACCCAGAAGGATATGAATCTGGTGCAGCTGGTGTCCTTCGGCTGCGGCGTGGATGCCATCACCACCGACGAGACCCGCGAAATTCTGCAGGAGGGCGGCAAGCTCTACACCCAGCTCAAGATCGACGAGATCACCAATCTGGG